>FWWL01010000.1_pt1 | contig 11189 bp, 8 predicted proteins | sample 2228331 | NCBI WGS metagenome assembly FWWL01 (sample SAMEA103939775, study PRJEB20133) | metagenome
GTCCGATTTCAGCCGCTTTGTTGGCTGTCGTTTCATCATCAAAAAGAGCCTGCATGAACTGACGTATTTTGATACACTTGTTCATGGGAGACTCCTACCGCCAGGCGGTTGTTGTAAGCCTAGCTTACCTGGTTTTGAGGCGCCTCCCCGCTATTTGTCCTAACTCATGTCCGAAGATCAGGTCGCTCGGTTGTGTGTCTAGGCAATCTTGCTGAGCCGACACCACCATCTGCAGCCTGGCGCGCCTTCTGATGACCTCATCGCTGTCTTTTGCCAGCCGCATCAGGGCGCTCATTGGCGCATTCGGATTACATGATATTGCAACGCGCACACAATTGTGCTCATCATCCGCCAGTCGCCACAGGATTTTCGACGGCGTGTTCGGGTTGCTTGCCACCGCCGCGCGCACACGCTCGTTCTTGTCTTCCGCCAGCCGCAAGAGCGCTTCCGTCGATGTATTCGGGTTGCGCGCCGCCTCCACGCGTACATACTCACCTGTGTCTTCCGCAAGGTGCTGAAGGGTTTTTGACAATGCATAGCGACTGCACGCCAACTTCGTCCGCGCACTCCAGGACTTATCTTCCGCCAGATGCCAGAGAGTTTCCGATGGCGTATTCGGGTTGCGCGCTACCACCGCGCGCACACTTGCTTCTACATCTCCCGCCAGACACCAGAGGGTCTCCGATGGCGCATTGGGGTTGCTCGCCACCGCTTCGCGCACGTGCCAATCAACATCTTCTGCCAAGCGCCGCAGGGTTTCTAACAGCGCATTTGGGTTGCGCGCAGCCGCCCTGCGCACCCACTTATCCACATCTTCCGCCAGGTGACAGAAGGTCTCTGGCGACGTATTCGGGTTGCCCGCTCCTGCCTCACGCACCTTCCCAACGTCATCTTTCGCCAACTCCTGAAAGGTTTCCCTTGACGCATTCGGGTTACTCGCCACCGCTTTGCGCACACCCCACCGCTTATCTTCCGATATAATCTGAAGGTTTCCCGTTGGCGCATGGGGCGTGTTTGCGATGAAAGCAGCGATAAAGATCAAAGATAAAGATCAAAAACGTGCCAACCACGCATAGCGCTCAACAACCTTCACGGGAGATCACTTGTGGATAAGTGTAGGTATCTTGTGTGTACGTCCGACCATAAGCAAATCCTCACTTATATCTTCTTATGCCAAACCGGGATGTACCGTGTGATTGATCGTAGTGCTTTTATTTTGCCATGGGCACACAGGTCGCAGCAGATGGGGTTCGCACAGCTGCCTATCAAACCAAGATATCTGAGGACCGTACACGGCAGCCACCGCAGCACGATATTCTGCAGAAGACTCATATAAACCATGAGATTGTGCCTCTTCCAACGATGGTTGAGGCGCTCGGCATAGCCACACAATTGCCCCCAATAAATCTTTTCGCTTTAACAGATGGGTGGGCAAGGTCACCGTCGCCTCATCTGTCGGAGTCTGGGCAAGCCATAATGCAAATTCCTCACATGTGATATCCGCACTATCCTTGTCCTCTTTTCTTGACAGGTGTTTTTGGGGGGTGTTTAACCGTTTCAGAAATGTGTCTACACAAAAATTCTCGCATAAATCAATCATCTTATCTATGGCATGCGCTCTAACATCGATGTGTGTATCCTTTGTCAACGCTTGTAGGGCGCGAAACGGCGCACTCGGGTTGCCTGCCACTGCCATGCGCACATTCCGGGTATTGTCTTTTGCCAGGGACTGAAGTGTCTTTGTTGGCGTATTGAGGTTTCTCGCCACCGCTGCGCGCACACGCTTGCTCCTATCTTTTGCCAAATACTTTAGAATTTCTGTTGGGGTATTTGGGTTTCTCGCCACCACCACGCGCACGCAATCACTCCTATCTTTTGCCAAGTGCCAAAAGGTTTCTGTGGGTGTATTCGGGTTGCTCGCCACCCCCACGCGCACCCACTCACTCTTATCTTTCGCCATATCCCAGAGGATTTCCGTTGGTATATTCAGGTTGCGCACCACCATCGCGCGCACATCCTCGTTCTCATCTTCCGCCAGGGACTGGAGGATTTCTATTGGTGTATTCGGGTTGCTTGCCACCGCCGCGCGCACCCTGCAAGCTTCATTTTTCGCCAGGTCTTGCAAGGCTTCCGATGGCGTATTCGGATTGCTCGCTACTGCCTCGCGCACACCGCTAACATTATCTTTCGCCAGAGCTTGGAGGATTTCCGTTGGTGCATTTGGGTTACTTACCACCTCCCGACGCACAACTGAGTACTCATCTTTCGCCAGATTCTGTAAGGCGTCCGTCGGCGCACTCGGGTTGCCCGCCACTGCTTCGCGCACTCTCCAATTTTCATCTTTCGCCAGGAGCCGAAGGGTTTCTGTTGGTGTATTCGGGTTGCCCGCCACCGCCCAACGCACCCACTCACTCCTATCTTTTGCCAAATCCCAGAGGGTTTCCGATGGCATATTCGGGTTGCGCGCCACGGCCCGACGCACATTCTCGTCTTCGTCTCCCGCCAGTTCCTGAAGGACCCTTGTTGGCGTATTGGGGTTGCCCGCCAACTTATATTTTGCATTTACATTTTTATCTCGGCTAAGCGTTTCTAACAATTGCGGAGGCAGACTTGATGCACCGGCTATTGCCTTGAGTGTCTCATAATTCAGCCGGCAAAGATATTGTAACACCAAACATCTGTCGTCACTTGTCCGCTCGTTGTTGTTCTGTCTAAGCCACTGTATGGCGACAACAGCACTGACAACCTCGTCTATCACTTGCCATAATGCGCGCATCAAGGCGCTTTTGTCACATGTGATTGTGTTCATGCTTTGTTGCTCCTGTATATGTTATAGCCGACTCTCGCGCGTTATTGAAATGGCTTTCAAGGGATAACAAAATTTGAGGCGTGTTTGTGATAAAAGCGGGAATAAAGACCAAAACATCCTAAACACACATAACCCTCAACAACCTTCATGGGAGACCACTTTTGGACAGATGCAGGCGCTTTGTGTATCCATCCGACCATAAAGAAACCCTCGCTTATATCTTCTTATGCCAAGCCAGGATGTGCCGTGTTGTTAATTGTAGTGCTTTTGTTTTGTCATGGATAGACAGGGGGGAGCAGATGGGGTTCGCACAGCTGCCTATCAAACCAAGATATCTGAGGACCGTACACGGCAGCCACCGCAGCACGATATTTAGCAGAAGCCCCATATAAACCATGAGACTGCGCCTCTTCCAACGATGGTTGAGGCACTCGGCATAGCCACACAATCGCGCCCAACACATCTTTTCGCTCTAACAGATGGGCGGGCAAGTCCACCGTCGCTTCATGTGACGGAGGATAATAGATGAGCCATAAAGCGAGGTCCTCACATGCGAGATTGATGTAATCCCAACCTTCTTCGGTCAACAGGTTCTGCAACTGTGCCTTTAAGCAACCTTGTTTAAGCAACGCAAGCATTTGCTGTTTAGCATGCATTCTGGCGTAGCGATCTCCATCTCCCACCATATGTCGTAGCAGTCGAATTGGCGCCTTCGGGTTGTCCGCTACCATCTTGCGTGCTTCCCTTTTATCTCCCGCCAGACGTCGGAGCGTTTCCGATGGCGTACTCGGGTTGCCCGCCACCGCCTCTCGCACCGAATCACTCCTATCTTTCGCCAAATCCTGAAGGGTTTCTGTTGGGGTATTTGGGTTGCGCGCCACCCCCTCACGCCCCCCGCTCATACTTATCCCCCACCAGGCGTTGGAGAGTCTTAAAAGGCATGCTGGGATTCCCCGCCACCGCCGCGCGCATATACCTGGTCTTATCTTTCGCCAGACGATGGAGGACTTCGGAGGGCATGTTGGGGTTGCCCGCCGCTGCCGCCCGCACATACCATCGCTTATCTTCCGCCAGGCGCTGGAGGGACTCGGTGGGCGTGTTGGGGTTGCCCGCCGCTGCCGCCCGCACATACCATCGCTTATCTTTCGCCAGGCGCTGGAGGGACTCGGTGGGCGTGTTGGGGTTGCCCGCAACTGCCGCGCGCACCTCCTCGTGTTCATCTTTCGCCAGGGCCTGAAGGATTTCCGTCGGCGTATTTGGGTTACTTGCCACCGCCGCGCGCACTTCATGATGCTCATCTTTCGCCAAGTGCTGAAGCGTTTTTAGCGGTGTGCTAGTGTTACGCCCCACCTCCGCGCGCACCCATATATTCTCGTCTTCTGCCAGATGCTGAAGGACGTTCAAAGGGGTTTTAGCATTGCGCGCCACTGCTGCCCGCACTTTCCACTTTTCGTCTTCCGCCATTTGTCGGAGGACTTCAGGTGGCGTATTCGGGTTGTTTATCGCCCCAGCACGCACATATCGCACTTTGTCTTTTATCAGACGCTGAAGGATTTCTAACGATATATTGGGGTTAGCGGCGGCTGCTGCGCGCACAGCATAGTCCTTGTCTTCCGCCAGACGTTCGAGGATTTCCGCCGGCGTATTTGGGTTGCTTGCCACCGCCGCGCGCACTGAGAAATTTTTATCCCTTGCCAGGTAATGGAGAATTTCTAAAGATACATTGGGCTTAGACGCCACCGCTGCACGCACAACGTAGTCCTCATCTTCTGCTAGGCGCTGAAACATTGTCGACGTTGTGCCCGGGTTCTTTGCCAGGTTATATCGCACATTTACATTTTCATCTTGGATAAGTGCCTCGAAGAGAGGTGAGGGCAAGCGCAAGGCGACCGTCATAGCCTCACGCATCTCATCGTCTATCTGACAAAGATATTCTATCAATGATTGACCGTCATTGCTTATTTGGTCGTCGCGTTCATGTCCGAGCAATCGTGTGGCAACGACAACGCAAGTGGCTTCATCCAGAATTTGCCATAATGCGTGAAGTAAGGCGTTTCTGTCACATATGATTGTGTTCATACTTTGTTGGGCTTGTGTATATTATAGCCGACAATTGCGTGTGTTTAACGGGCAGATGAAATTTGAATCACAATTGTGACAAAAGCAGTGGCAAAAACAAAAATTGTGCCAAACACAGATGGTGATCAATAACGCCCAATCGTCATGTGTGCATCTCATGACAAGAGAGACCAGACCTTTGGCTTAAGGAATGCCGCGATGTGTCGTGTTAACCAAGATGCTTTATATTTGCACTTTTAGTGGATTGCGCTTTTAATCATGAAGCCACTTCGCTGTGCGTTTTTAAATTCACGCTGCTTCGTCACACGGAATATATACACGACGGTCATTACAACGCGACAACGCGACATTCCGCAGAACCCTCATCAGGCGCGCGCCTTTGGTGTGTGCCTGATACTATACAAGATGTCCTCCGTTTATGCTCCAAGTGAAGGCGATTGAAATTATCTGTCGCCCGTGTGACGACAGATAACAGATGTGAGAGGGACTTGGTGCGCCTACTTATCGATTGAGCGTTCAATGTGATACACTTTCATCATGACACAGACGACACCTGTTGCTCTCTTGCGCGCCTTTTGTGCCTTTGTTTTTGTTGGGATGTCTTTTGTTCACGTGTCCGCAGGTCCGAGCCACACCGGCTACGCCTCAAATCGGTCAGCGCCTCCTGCCCCGCTTTCGCCTGACTTAAATACCCCTCCGGTCCACCTGATAGAGTATCACATTGACAGACACCAAGCCCTGCTCGCCGACTCCCAACCCAATCATTCGCCAAACGTCGCACCCGCTCAATCTCCCGCAGAAATTGCATCTGAATTCGGGAAGGATGGCTCAGGTGATATAGTGGACAACACCTTCGCTTATCCAATGCCCCTTCAATGGTTTGAAAATCAAGCAGATGAATTGGGGGAACAACAACTTGAAGAAGACCACGCCCCATCTGCCAACGTCGAGCATAACGCGCCGGACCCTGCACTGCCATTGACACAATCCCCTGCCGATCACGCCGAGTCGAGACCTCATCTCGACACCCATCAGCTTCCACCGTCGTCCAGTCAGCATCTCTCGCCCTCCAGCGGCTCCACAATCATCTTTCCGATAAATCCTGCAGATGTGTTTACTCCAGAGTCCGTGCGCGCAGCACACCTGTTGAATATCGAAAGACAAAATCGCAACCTGCCCCCCTTGCGATTACAACGCGGCATGACAATGCGCGCAACACAAGGCGTGGTGATGAGCGAAGATTATATATGCACCCCGAGCTTGATACGCTTCCCTTCACTTTCAACGGTGCAGTCAGAAAACGCCCGATATGGTTTCACGGGGGAAACACTTGACGAGGAGTTTAAGTGCCGCGCAAACACTACCGCATCAGGCGCCTATTATCCCCCTACCCAATACATCCAAGACCTCTTCTCCGGTCAGCGCAGCTATGTGGCGCTTGACCAACGGGCGCGGGAGATGAGCCTGGTCGCCATCACGCGCACGCACGACAGCACTTCAACGCCCTCATATGCCCACTACTACATCTTTACAACAGGCAACCACCCAGATTACCGCCCCGTGATCATCAATAACGAGCGCTTCTCCGTCACCAATCGAAACGTCAATCTGTACGTGTACGGCACACCCGCCCCCACCACCATCCCCGGCACAAACGGCATCAGCAACACCCAATCGATGATGATCGCCACCAACCCGTGCTTCATCAATACCGCATGGCAACCTTATACGGCGACCACCACTATCGCCTTGCCGGCGCAGTATGACAAACTGCACCATGTATACGTGCGCCATCGCGATTATTTGGGACTCTATACTTATGCAAACGACGCGATCTACCTCTCACAAAACAAACATAGCGTGGAGGAAATACGCAGTGATATCGTCTCCCATCCGCATTACCCCTCCCTGTCCCCTGATGTCAGAAGGGACGCCTCGGTGTACCACATCGATAACACCCGTTATTCGCACGTGCAATTCAGCATGCAATGGCTGTATGACGATACCCATCACAACGCTGGAACGCCCACCGGCGGCAGACAGGGACAACGTGTCTCGGACATCTCGGCGCGCGGTGGCACAGCATGGCGCATGCCGGCAAACGGACAGCCCGCCACTATCGGCGACGTGTTCTGGGTGTGGGACACCACTTTTGACGTCACCCAACCAAACCCCAACGATCCCCCGCTGGTCGCTTACTTCCGCTTAAAAATCGACAACAACACCATCAATCAGCCTGTGTTACGATTGCGCGTCAGGGGCGGTGAGAATGAATACGCCATGACCATCACAGGCACGCAGTTCCCGCAGGCAAACACCTATTACCATTTTGGGCTGCCCTTCCGATTTGTCCCCACCCAAGCCCATCCGTTCTTGATTTTCATGGTGGAGCGGTTGCCTCAGCCCGTCGTCGTCCACGTCGACGCCGTGTTTCTTTTCACCGCTCCCCAACGCATCACAGGCGACTCTATGCCTTTGCCGCCCTCGATCGCGCAGCGCTACAGAACACAAGGTTTGTGGATGCGCTACCTGAACCCCGTGCAAGGATACTTCGCCTCCTCACCAATCTATATCGCATTAACAACCCCCCTCATTCGCCCCACCCCCACAATGCTGGTCTCCAAACCCAGCGCGCAACCTGTGATCTGGCGCGTCCAAATCAATCCCCATCCGCAATGTCAGTCGCTCTATGTGTTCCCGATGATAGAACGCCCCGACAATGCCCTGCAAATAAGCATCAACAATCACACACTGGAGGTGATGTTGAACCCTGGCGGCATATACACAAACACCATTACCTTGTACGCAAGCAACTCTGGGCTTGTGTCCTCATCTTATCCTTTAGCACGCATCCACATCCTGCGAACCCCTTACAATTTGTATCTCCCTGTGATCAGGACTCGCCCAGGGTTTATGATTTGAAGCGAAAGGTGAAAGCAACAGAAGGGGATTGAGCAGAGAGAGGTGTTTTGGCGAGCGACCAAAACGGGACGCTGCCGCGTTTGGGGCGCGCCAAAGCTATATGGGATGATCTCAATCCGTCCTCAATGTGCGATCACAAATGTTGATGCGGTCTGCGGGTGTTAAACGGTAAGCAAGCGCCGTGCCCATGCCAAATCAAGAACAGCAATCTATGCGTCAAGGGCGCTTCGAGGACGATCGACTGGAGTATGTCTTGCGCGTTTTCGCCGCCGCTGTGGATATTTCAGGGGCGAATAAACACAACGCGAGCCAATACAAACGAGCGGCAAAAACGGCGCTCACTTGGTTGATTCAATCACGGCAATGGCAGTCCTGGATGTTGGACATGAACGATAAGGGGCAATGGGAACACCCAGACTGGCTTGTGTCCGCTCACGCCCAAGTCAGGAATTGGCAAGCACATTATCGGCGGTCCCATGGCAAAGCATCGTATTTTGCCGCTCCCTTTTGGCGTTCTTTGCCTTATTTGTTGCGCTTGTGCGCCTCCGAATTACATGTGTCACACTCGCCTCTCCGCGATCTGCAGACCGTCTCTCATGAGCATATCATTGAGTGCTTTCAGATGGCATTCCCGTCTCAATTGCGCAAAATAAAGGTCAAGGGATGGCAAGAAAAACTTGCGCGCATCTCAACCGATTGCCTCGCTCATGTTATGTACACAACAAATCGCCCGCTGATGCGCTATTTTGTCGCGTTAATACTGATCTTGCGCAACAACAAATTGCCCTTGACTTACATTCACCAGCTGCGCCTGCGCTCCACCAAAACAGAAGACCCCACAAAAACTTGCGACACCGCTCACTTGGCTCGTCCTTCCACAAGTAATGTGTGTGTCCCTTTGGAAAATCAAATGGAAAATCGAATGGGGAATCAAACGTCGCCCGTCGCTTCTCGCCAAAATCATGTCGAACAGGGTGATATAAATGCTCATCCCACTTGTGTGCAACACGAGCATGGGCATCCCGCGACGCACGCGTCGGATAGCAATGCGTTGGAAATCTATATAAAAGCACCAAGCGGTGATGTTGTGCAGCTAGAATCCGTCCCACCTGAGTGTGTCCCCATCATTGAGGCGCGTATGCGCAAGCGAATGCGCTGTCGCCTGTTTACCTCACCCGCTGTCGCCTTTATCGACACCGATGGTCGGCAAATTGCCGTTGTCAGATTAAAACCTCAAGACAAACATGTCATATGTGCCGCCGACGCCTCTATATGTGCCGCCGACGGCTCTAGACATCCCAAGCCAAAATTCGATCATGTGTATGTGCGGCTGTGGCGCAACAAAAGACCTTTGTCTCAGATGTTGTATGCATTACTTCGACAAGTCAGCCGGTGCGAGCGTGGTTTATAACTGATTCTGTGCCAAGAACGGCGAAGCCAAACCCAGGGCGTGTGAGGCGTCAATCGCCTCCGTCTGATCGCCATCATCGCCATCATTTGCACGCACGGTGCGTGCCTCATGATGCGCAAATCCATCTTCGACGGCGTTTTACACAAATAACGAATGTGACAACGGGTGCGCTATATCGACCGATCTTTTGTCTTTTGGGCTGTGTTGCGGATAGATGGGGCGCAATAGACGCGGGCACTCATCTGCGCATCAAGCCATGTCATCTGAGGTATGTACACGGCAGCCACCATAGCCCGATACTTGGCAGGGCGCGTATATAAGCGATGGCGATGCGCCTCTTCCAACGATGGCGGCGGGACTTGACACAACCACACTATCGCGCCCAATACGTCTTCTCTGTTTGATCAGCGGGCGGACACAGCGACCGCCTCTTCATGCAATGGGGCGTTGGTAAGCCACAAAGCCAAACCCTCATATGTGCTCTCCCTGTTATCCTCACCTCTTTTTGCAAACAGATGTTCTGTACGTGTGTTTAGACAATGTTCCTCTGTTAGCACGATCATCTGCGCTTTGAATTGCTTTCTGACGGCGACAGATTTGTCTTTCACCAGATGTCGAAGAGCGCAACGTGGCGCGCTCGGGTTGCCAGCAACCGCCTCGCGCACGTGCTTGTTCTCATTTTTCGCCAAGCGATGCAGTATTTCCGTCGATGTTTTAGGGTCGCTCGCTGCCGCAACGCGGGCTTTCCAATGCTTATCTTCCACCCTCTGTTCAGGGATTTCTGGCGCTGTGACGGCATTGCATGCCACCCTCGCGCGCAGACCCTCCTTCATATCTTTTGCCAGGCGATGCAGAGATTCTGAAAACGCACCGAGATGTCCCCTTGCCGCCGCGCGCACCCTCCCGTCATTATCTTCCACCACACATCGGCGGGTCTCTCGCGGCGTGCTGGGGTTGCTTGCAACCGCTGCGCGCACCGCACTATGCCCATATCCGCGGCGCATCGCGGCGCATCGCGGCGCGTCGATGGCTTATAAAGTAAGCGCCAGACCGTTTTGCCCCAGCCGTGGATAAATAGGGCGTAACAGGTGTGATGAGTACATCTGCGCATCAAACCATGTCATCTGGGGCGCATACACGGCAGCCACCACAGCGCGATACTTCGCAGAATGCCTATAAAAAAGATGACGCTGCGCATCTTCTAATGACGGCGGCGGAACTCGACATAAGCGCACGATTGCGCCCAGTAAGTCTTTTCTGCTCAACAAATATGCAGGCAGGGCAACCGCCGTCTCATGTGGTGAACGACAGGCAAGCCATAAAGCAAGAGTCTCACTCGCGAGGCTTGTGTCGTCCCGCATTTCTTCCGCGAATGGGCTTCTTGTGTGCATGTCTAGATAGCACTTCTCGGTCAACACAAGCAGACGCATTTTGGCGCCTTTTTTGACCACATCGCTGTTTTTGTCGTTTGCTAGACGTTGCAGAGCCTGAATTGGCGCGCCTGGATTGTGCGCAACTTCCCGGCGCACATCTTGTTCCTTGTCTTCCGCCAGGCGCTGAAGGACGTCAGAGGGAGTTTTAGGGTTGCGCGCCACCGCCGCGCGCACCCATTTGTTCTTATCTTCCGCTAGGTGCTCGAGGATTTCAGAGGGCGCATTTGGATTGCGCGCCACCTCCGCGGGCAATCCACCTTCCGCCAGTCGCCAAAGAATTTCACAGGGTGTGACGGGGTTGGACGCTACTCTCTTGCGCACATCATACCAGGTGTCTTCTGCTAAAAATAGAAGAATTTCAAGGGGCGTACTCGGGTTGGAAGCGACCTCGGCGCGTACATAATAGGAATCATCTTTCGCCAGATGCTCGAGAATGTCAAGTGGCGTATCTGATCTTCGGACATGAGTTAGGACAAATAGCGGGGAGGCGCCTCAAAACCAGGTAAGCTAGGCTTACAACAACCGCCTGGCGGTA
>FWWL01010001.1_pt1 | contig 11187 bp, 8 predicted proteins | sample 2228331 | NCBI WGS metagenome assembly FWWL01 (sample SAMEA103939775, study PRJEB20133) | metagenome
TACAGGCAGAATAGCATTTTTCCATCGCTCTTGTTCTTCGCGAGTAAGTGGGATAATCTCTTTACCCATTCCTGATATATACTCTTTCGCCTTTGTATCGTCTTCGTCCCATGCCTGACCGTGTTTATCTACCCACTCTTCGCTGACCGCTAAAATGACATCCTTTATATCCTGTGGCAATTTTTCCCATTTTGATTTATTCATTACGACAAACATAGCGGTGGTATATCCGATACAGCGACTATCTGTGACTGCCTGAATGACCTCTCCCTGTTTCCATCCCTGCAAGGTTTCCATTGGGCAGAATGTTGCATCAACTACGCCCTTCTGCAAGGCTTCATAAGTTTCAGGTTGACTCATTCCTACGGGCTGTGCTCCCAGTTTTTCAACAATTTTTGTGCAAAGACCTGTGGCACGGATTTTCATTCCCTTTAAATCATCTAAGGAGCGGACAGGCTTTTTACTGGCTAATATGCCCGGTCCATGTGCGTGGACATATAAGAATTGAACATCTTTCAATTCAGCAGGTTGGTATTTTTTGATTATGTCCATTGCTACACGAGTTGCTACCTTCCCAGTTGGATAGCCTAAAGGCAAATCCAGAACCTCTAATAATGGGAATCTGCCACGCGTATATGCAAAACAGCTCATCCCCAAATCAGAAACACCGTTTATCACACCTTCGTAACACTGGTCTGCTTTCGTGAGGGAACCGCCTGGATACATCGTTATTTTTACTTTTCCATTGGTTCTTGTTTCTACCTCTTTTGCCCAACTTTCTGCCAATTTGTATTGCGTGTGAGTTGCAGGGAAGAATACACTATAAGTAAGTTCTATTGCTTTTGTTTCAGGAGTGGACTGTGGTGGAGTAGTTTGTGAAGGGGATGGTTTTCCTGGAGCGGATTGCTTATCCTGTGAACCTCCACATTGCATTAACATCAACGAAAATAAAACGATGATAATTGAGAATGAAAAAATAGCGATATGCTTTTTCATAGGAATGCCCTCCAAATGAGTTTTATGTTTTATTACTATATGTAGTCATCTAACTAATATTCAAATGAACATCAAGTAGCAATTAGGTCTATAACTTCAAAATATAATACTTACCAGTGCTTGCTATAAAAAATTGTCCTTTATAATTCAGGGTTATCGTTTCTCTTTGTGGACTGAATTCAGAAAGAATCCAATCTCCAGCAATTTTTTCTCCTAATTTAATAAACTGGTCAACAGTTTTCCCGTCTTTTGTAAAAACTGATATGCGAAATTTATGAGATACACCATTCCCCTCAGAATTTTCAGGTAATTTTGCGAAACCGTGGAAAAAGACCATTACTTCCCCCTCATTTAAAGTATGGGAAACATCTTCTGCCTTTCCCTGAACTTCCCTAAATATAGAGGAAGAGTCTGTATCGGTTGGTAAGGTGTCCGTATAGTTATTCTCTCCTTTCTTTTCTGTTTTATCCGTTTTCTCTATTTCAGGCTTAGTGTCAGGGGCTGTAGGGGATTTTTCTTCTTTTTTCTGTTCAGGCAAAACTAATCGTATTTGTTTTTTCTTATAGTAATTTCCTTTTCCTTCTAATTTGACAATATATGTACCAGGAGGAACTTGATAATATAGCGTAATTCCTTTCCCTGGACTGATTCTTCCCCCTTCTTTATTAAAAATTTCCGAAATAGGTCTTATAGCGAAAGATTCCGTCTTAACTTCATATGGCGTAAAAACCTGTTTTTCATTTCCCTCTTGAAGCACACTTACGAATACTGGTGCAGGGACACTGCTAATATCATTCCCCAACCACACAGACCGCATACCTGTATTCAGGACATTTATTTCTACACGGTAGGTTCCAGAAATGGGATTATATTCTGTCCTACCCGTAGCCCCCAATATTGCCTTTCCCTGAACAATACCGAAACAATCTGTAGAAATAATTACAGTAGCGAGCACCACAAATATGGTAGCCAGCCAGGGTATCCACCGTAGTCTTTTTTCTCTATATAGTGAAACCCAGACCGCAATCCCTACAAAAGATAAAACAATATAAGGAGCCACCACTCTGAAAGAGAAAAGCTCATAAGGAGATGTTCTCAAATCGCCACCATATAGACTCAAACTATACCATACTAAATTTATATGTATTGCAAAAGCCACCACATAAGCAACCCATAGTATAGTGAGCCCGATACCTCTCCATTTGCGATATGGAATGGAAGCTACCAGAGCCAGTAAAATTGCTGAGGCAAATAGTCCAATTATCATCGCTGTTAATATAGAGGTAGATACCAAACCCTGACTTTGTGTCATCGGTATCATTATCAACATAATCATTAATGCGGAACAAAGCCAGGCTATCCAGGAATCCGTTCCTATTTCCATTTGTCCTCTATCCGGACTTATTCTTGCGACGAATGTCCCCTGCAACGAAGGAATGTCATATTTCGAATTAGCACTAATGGCTCTCCGTGCAGTGTCTTTGGTTCGTGCGAGGTCTAATCTTGCCTGAGATAATTCCTCCTGTAATTTTCGGGCTGTCTGAATATCTATAACCCGCCCCTCTTTTTGTTTTTCTATTCGTGTAATATTTTTCTCAATTGATTCCAGGTCCAAGTCACAATCCACGACCAGTTGTTCCAGTCGTTCGCGATAAAAGGCTATGGCACTCTGGGCCCATTTCAATCTTGACTCACATTCCGCCAGTCCTTGCTGACCTGCTTCCGGAGTTGCCTTTCCCGCTTCTACCAATTTTCTCCATTCCGCACATTGGTGCTCAATATCTGCTCGCAAATTAATATATTTCTGTAGTTCCCGTATAAGGAGTGTCAATACAGAAATATTTTCTTCCTCCTCATCCAGCGGGAAAACAATTTCCGGAACTTTATCCGGCAACTTCTTGAAATTCACATCAACATAACCCCCGGCAAGTTCCGGACTAACGGCGGAAAGCCACCCTTCTAAATTCTTCCGCCGTCTTGCCAGTCGCTCTCTGCGAATTCGCAATGGCACAACGGATTTCCAGTAGGTATCAAAATCTATTTCACTTGTGCGAAATGCGATAACGAACTTACTCAACTCATTTTCTATCTGTTTGAGCTGTTCTAATACCTCGCTCCTCCGCAGTTTTATTTTGTCGTCTAATGTCGCACGCATCCGGCGAATCTTAGATAATACTTCTAATATCTCTGCTTTTGTCTCCGGTCCTATAGGCTTTTTCTGGCGAAGTGCCTGCAAATATCGTTGGGCTTTGTATTCCGCACTTATGAGGATTTGTAATATTTCAAGGAAATCCAGTGGTAACGAATATGCACTGCCAAAATCGGTAAGAACCTGTTCTTCTTCCAGACTGGAATCACTAATAGGTTCCGATTTCTCTCGAGTAGATTTTTTGCGGAGGTATTCAGGGTGGTCTTTTAAGTAAAGTTCTGTTGTCCCCGGAGGAAGTTCATCTCTTGTCGGTATGCGTATTTTTTGCCGACAGGCAACACAACGACCTGGTTTGCCATACATATCCGGGAGAACACGCATCTTCTGCCCACAAATACAGTATATTCTTAATTCAGTATCTTTTGGTTCCGACATATTTTGCTATATTCAGTTCTTGCAACTATATATTTTATAAAATTTCTGCAACTACTTTTATGTCTAATTATTCTGTCAAAAATCAGTCAAAATATCAAATTCTTTTCGTCAAAAAATCATATCATTATACCATATAGAATTTAAATTAGTTTTCCATTATAACAATTATTTATTGAAAATAGGGAACTTATAGATAGATGAGTAGTAATTCATTTTCTTTGGTCAGGTTGGCTTCTTTTTTGCTAGATAAAAAATACCCCTGATGCCCGGCGCAATAGGGCGGTGAGTGATACTTGCCTGTGATGCAGTATTATTCACCGCCTATTTTTTTTTATGAATAAATCTATTTGTTATAATAGTTTTATAATTTGCAAAGAAAGGCTGCCACTATGTTAGATGCTAAATTATCTTCCTGCATTAATCATCCAGCGGTTTCCGCAACTACACGGTGTAAACAGTGTGGAAAGCCTATATGTCCTGCGTGCGTAATCAGTTCGCCATTGGGGAATTTCTGTTCGGATGTGTGCAGGGAACGATTTGAAAACTTTACAAAACGGGTTCAGGATTTGGATAGGGAAACGAGTCGTGCACGATGGAACATCGGCACGAAACTAAGACAATTTTTTTCTTTTCTAATATTTGTAATAGTAGTCCTAATTACTCTGGGAGTAGTTGGGACTTTGTTTAATATACCTGTGTTATCACAGGTAGTTTTCTTTGTTCGTTCGTGGTTGGGTATCTAATTTAACATTCAGGAGGGCTGTACTATGGATTTAAGTGGATTAAAATGGCCTTTAATCATTCTTATCGTCGCTCTGGTTGTCTGGTTAGGTTCCAGTGGTGGTGTGAATTACATGGTGAATAACTTCACAAAATCCACCCCGGGAGCAGACCCTCAACGGGACAAAGTTGATGAGGCAGGTTTAACACGCGTCGCAGGATACTTAATGTTCCTCTTAAGATGGGAACGCGCCAAAGATGTTCTGGAAACAGTTATCAATCGTTATGGTAATTCCGGTGCAAATTACTGGTATAATATGTATCGTTTAGCAAAATGCTATGAAAAATTAGGGAGGTATCAAGAGGCATATAATATCCTACGAGACCTCGCACAAATAAATGCACATCAATATGATGAGCGGGTGCCAGAATTTGATAATTTAAACCTGCGTGCTAATAAACTAAAAGAAGTTCACGATTTGCGGTAATTAAATGGAAAAAGAAAATATTGTTTACGGTCGGATTCCTGTCCTGACCTGTTTGAAAGCCGGTCTTCGTTCTGTTCACAGAATATACATACAACAAGGATTGTCTCTGACAGAATTAAAAAAATGGGAAAGAGAAATACTTATTGAGGAAAAACCACGCGGATTCTTAGACCGTATCACGAAAAACGCAGTTCATCAAGGTATCGTTGCGGAAGTAGATGAATATCCTCTTTTACATCTGGATGAATTTCTGAAAAAACATTTAGAACAAACGAAACGGATTGCTATTTTAGACCATATAGAAGACCCGCGAAATCTCGGAGCCATTATCCGTTCTGCGGTTGCCTTCAATATTCATACGCTTATCTTGCCGTATGAAGGTTCTGCACCAATTACTCCGGTCGTGGTGAAAGCAAGCACAGGTGCAACGGAATACGCACAAATCGTTCAGGTAAAAAGCATACTTCAAACAGTCCGCAAGTTGAAGCCCTTTGGTTTTACAATTTACGCTCTGGATGTTGATGGGGATATTAAAATTAACGAAGTCCAGTGGAAAGACCGGAGTGCACTTGTAATCGGCAGTGAAGGGAAAGGAATTCGCCCATTAATAAAACAGGAATGCGATTATATCGTTTCTATCCCGACAGGACATCAAATCAATCAACTCAATGCCAGCGTAAGCGCTAGCATCGCCTTCTATGCTATGAACATCACATTCAATAACCCAAAGTAAAAATGGTTAAACAATATGTTTCAAAGGCTCCGTTTTTTTTGTATTGTTTTCCTTACATCTGTAAATGCTTTCTCCGAACCCTGGTATGAGAAAGCAACTGTGGGAATGGAAGTGGGACCCACAGGGGCACAGTGGGGATTTTCCGCCAAAGATGATGAAAGGTATTGTTCAAAATTGGATGGAGCAGAAATCGTCCGAAAATGTCGTCAAGCGAATTGTGATTATGTAGTGGTCTGGGCTCGGGATGGGGATTATGCGTATTACAATTCAAAAATTCTATTGAAAGCACCCGGATTGAAAGACCGTGACCCCTTACGAGAAGCCATAGAGGAGGCGAAGAAATATAATATACCTGTGATTGCCTATTGCGTTGTCCAGCAAGGGGGACATTTCATAGAACAACATCCTGAATTTTTTATGCACGACCTTGAAGGAAAACCTATTTACCACCGATTTTGCTATAACTCGGGATACCTGGAAGTGATGAAACAAATTGTAGATGAAATTATGGACTATGGCGTCCAGGGATTCCATATAGATATGATTGACCAGGGATTCGGTCCGCCGTATGGATGTGCCTGTCCTGTCTGCAAAGAAAAGTTCAAACAGCAATATGGTATGGAAATTCCCACTGCTGTTACCTGGGACGATAGATGGAGAAAATTCTTAGAATTCCGCTATAACACCAGTGCGGAGTTTGAAAAAGCCTTATACCAGCATATTAAAAATAGAAACCCGAATGTTTCTGTGGACTTCAACTATCACGGTAATCCGCCATTCAGTTTTGAAGTAGGACAAAGACCAGTTCAGCACGGAGAAAATGGCGACTTTATCACCGGTGAGACGGGTATCTGGGGATTTAGTGCGTTAACCGTTGGATTGAACGCAGAATTTTACCGTTCCGCAGTGCCACATCAACGCTTGCAGGTCGCCATCCAGCGTGGTGTGCGAATGTATCACGACCAGACCACACGACCGCTAAACGATATTCGCTGGGAATTATTAACATTGTGTGCTCACGGTGCCTTCGTCACAATGGTGGATAAATTGGGTTTTGACGGCACATTAGACCCTGTTGCATATCACCGCATTGGCAAAGCATTCCAGGAAGTGCACAAGAAAAAATCTTTCTTCTATCATAAGCCTATTTATGAAGTCGGAATATATTTCAGCAGTAAAACAAGGGATTGGGTAGGTCGTGAACAGCCTGCACACTATTTTACCTCCTTCCAAGGGACACACAGAGTAATGGTATATGAACATATCCCGTGGGCGATACTGCTGGACGAAAACTGCACCTATGAAAAGTTAACTCAATTCCCAGTGGTTATTCTTCCGAATGTGGGAATCCTTTCTGCGAACGAAATAGAGATGTTCACAAGATATGCTCATTCAGGCGGAAAACTTATCCTCACGGGATTAACTGGATGTTATGACGAATACGGAAACATCGGAAACTATTCCTTAGAACTATTGACAGGTTGCAAATTCGTTGAGCGGTTAGAAAGCGATGATAACTGGATTTCCTTACAACCCTCTCAATCGGACGACGAAAAAAGTTTCTCACAAAAGATAGAACACACAACAACAGGAGACGGCGAGTATAAAAATGCTCCAACTATGCCTTTCCTGGTCAAGGGTCCCGCAGGAATATTCACTCCCACATCCGCAAAACCTATCGGCAAATTATGGAAGCCCTACCGCACACAACGCCAGATGGAAGGGAAAGAAGGCACAGATTTACCAATGAGCCCGGAAATAGTTGTTGGTCCGGCTATATTCATCAAACAGGTTGGAAAAGGAACAGTTATTACATTCGCAGGCTCGCCTGATTATGCAACAGGTTCCGAATATGCCCTACCAGAATGTCGCAAACTATTAGCGAATGCAGTCCGATATTTGAACCCAACCCCCGAAATCAAGATTGATGCACCCACAAATGTAGAGACCGCTATTCTCTCCCGACCTGATAATCGTGGATATTACATTCACTGCATCGCATATCTATCCCCTCCACAAACCATACCCCAGAAAAATCGCCCTTATGTCCTCCCCGCCCTGATAGAAGATAACCCTTGCTATCCGATAACCATAACCACCACCTCACCCATCCAATCCGCCACCGCCTACAACCAGACCACCGAGATAAAAACTCTCTCCAACACCCAACTCTCCGCCCTCATCCAAGACCTTCATGAGATAATAGACATAAAAATAAAATAACCTTCACTATTACGAATAAAAACATAGGTTCCCAAAATCTGAGGTATTGCTATTCATCCAATCTACGCAAGTATAATGAATCTTTTATATTATTAGGATTCTTAATAAAATGTTATTATGAAAAGACAATTAACATTTCATCATACAGAACAATTAAGTGGTTGTTCGTGATAAAATTAAAGTGATTTTTAATCACAATGAGGAAATAGTGTTTGGGCAATGAAGATAAAAGAATTTGATTTTCCTGAAAATAATTGTGTTTATCAAGATGCCGAATTTGGGGTTCTGCTATATCACGACGATTGTATTCAATTTATGAGTGAGTTGACGGAGAGGTATCCGGAGGGTGTTTTTGATATGATTTTTGCTGACCCGCCATATTTCCTCTCTGATGGAGGGATTACATGTCACTCAGGTAAGATGGTTTCTGTTGATAAAGGGGAATGGGATAGAGCCAGAGATATAAATAATGTGCACAAGTTCAATTATCAATGGCTTTCACTATGTCAAAGATTATTAAAACCGAATGGGACAATATGGGTATCGGGAACGCACCATGTGATTTTTTCAGTCGGTTTTGCTATGCAACAATTGGGAATGAAAATCCTGAATGATATTACCTGGGAAAAGCCCAATCCACCACCAAATCTCTCATGTAGATATTTTACCCACTCTACGGAGACAATAATCTGGGCAGGAAAAAATCAAAAGACCAAACACCGTTTTAATTATGAAAAGATTCGCGAATTGAACGAGGGTAAACAAATGAAAACGGTATGGACTATTCCTGCTCCGAATGATTCTGAAAAAGAATTTGGGAAACATCCAACACAAAAACCACTGCAATTGTTGGAGAGAATTATATTAGCCTCTACTGTAGAGGGCGATTTAGTCTTTGACCCATTTGCAGGTAGTTCTACAACAGGACTATCTGCAATCAAATATAATCGTTTTTTTATCGGTTGTGAAATTGAAGAAGAATATATTCAATTGTCAATTAAAAGGATGGACGCATTTATCAAATATAAAAAGGCGAATCCAGAATTATTTGAGGTATCTATATGAAAGAAGGAGATAGCGGAGGTTCCCATACCCTAACAGGTTTGAGATTTGAAAAGAGAGTAGATTTATATAAACTACTCTCAAGAATTCCAGGATATACAATCAAAAAATCAACAAATCAAGCAGGGCACGAAATATATTTTAATGGCGAATTAGTAGCTCGATGTTTTCGCAAATATGAATTTTACAAATTTTTGAAAGAGAACAATATTGATTGGAAGAAAATTATATCCAGAAGATTACTTCCTGATGATTTATTATTGGTAATCGTTAGGGAAACACTTTTTATTATAGAAGTAAAATTTCAAAAAGTTGCAGGCTCCGTGGATGAAAAATTACAAACATGTGATTTTAAGCGAAAACAATATCAAAAACTGGTTACCCCGTTAGGTTTGAAGGTTGAATATGTTTATGTCTTGAATGATTGGTTCAAAAAACCAGAATACAAAGATGTTCTTGACTATATTCAGAGTGTAAATTGCACTACAAATTTAACGAACTTCCCCTCGCCTGGTTAGGATTACCTGTGAAGTAGCTGTAAATTATTTAAATTTGCTTAATGTTCATATCTTTATAGTGATGTAGTGGATGTATTGGTAGATTTGGTGGAGGGGGATATTGTGTTTTTGGGAGAGGGTTTGGCAGTCGGTGAATTCGGGGCTGATTTGGTAGATTTGGTTGCCGAGATAGCCTACTTTAACTCTGACTTCGCCCCAGGGGGTTTCTACGGATTGCCATTTTCTGTCTAATATTACTCGTTTTTCTATTCTGTAGCGTATCCCGAAAGTAGTGGTGTGTTTGAACAATACCTCTTGAATGGTGGGGATGAGGTTGATTTCGCAGAGGGCTGTGATGATGTAAGCGGGTCTTCCTTTTTTAGCGATGATAGGGGTTATAAATGCATCGCGTGCTCCTGCCTTTAATAATTCATCAATCACCACAGGCAAGAGTTCGTTATGCATATCGTCAATGTTGGTTTCTACAATACCTATCTCTTCTGTATTTGCTTGCAAGTTTTCTTCATATTCACCGATGAATAATCGGAAAACATTGGAATGTCCTTTAATGTCTTTTGTCCCAGCACCGACACCTATCTTTTCAACTTTGAAGGGAGGAACCGGTTCTCCAGGACAGGTGAAACTTCGCAATAACACCGCACCGGTAGGAGTTGTGAGTTCTGTTTGGATACTCCCTATTTGCAATGTATAGTCCTGCAATAGTAAAGCGGTTGCAGGCGCCGGAACAGGCAAGACACCGTGGGCACAGGTAACAGTTCCGCCACCTACATTTATTGTGGACACATACCCTTTTTGCAAGTTCAGATATGACCAGCACCAGTGAGCACCGACTATGTCTATGATAGCGTCTATTGCCCCTACTTCGTGGAAGTGGATTTTATCCGGTGTGGTTCCGTGGACGGTTGCCTCTGCCTGTGCTAATAGGCGGAAAGTTTCTATGGCTCCCTGTTTTATATTGTCTGCGAGAGATGAATGGTTTATGATTTGTTCAATTTCATTCAATCCACGATGGGGATTGTGCTCATCATGATTTTTTAGATGAACGCAAAATTGTGTGGCTTGAATTCCGTGTTTTGATACCTTTTTTTGTTCCAGTTCATACCCCAATAGGTTTAAACTTTCCAGTGCGTTTTTCAATTCCTGGAAAGGGACACCTAAATCCAGAAATGAACCGATGAGCATATCTCCGCTGATTCCAGAAGAACAATCAAAGTAGGCAATTTTCATCTATACATTCCCTTTCGGATTTTTGGATTGAGGATATTCTATCATTGAATAGGAGATACCAATTGATGAATAGTGACTGCAAAAGTGCCAGCACCGAAACCGTTATCTATGTTAACCACTGCGAGACCTGAGGCACAGGTATTCAGCATACCCAATAATGCGGAAACCCCTTTGAAATTGGCTCCGTAACCGATACTTGTAGGCACACCTATTACGGGTTTATCTACGAGTCCTGCAACAACACTCGGTAGGGCTCCTTCCATTCCTGCACACACGATTATCGCAACGGCGGAACGAATCTTCGGAAGTTGGTCAATGAGTCGGTGAATTCCCGCAACACCTACATCGTAAATTCGTTCAACCCGCGAGCCATAGGTCTCACAGGTGACTGCACTTTCCTCAGCAACAGGAATATCACCTGTTCCTGCGGAGACGACAGCAATATATCCATCGCGATATTGAATCGGTTTTTTAATCACGGTAAATATCCGTGCGGATTCGTGATATTCTGCTTCTGGGATTTCCTTTTTTATCAAATCAAACACATCATTTTCACAGCGAGTAGCGAGCACATTTGTATCTTTCTCCATAATGGATTTGCAAATACGGATAATCTGGTCTGGGGTTTTGCCTGGA
>FWWL01010002.1_pt1 | contig 11184 bp, 11 predicted proteins | sample 2228331 | NCBI WGS metagenome assembly FWWL01 (sample SAMEA103939775, study PRJEB20133) | metagenome
CCCGGCCAGCACCGCCAAGGCCCCGTGCATGCCAGCGTGGAAGGCCGCCTGGTGCCCGGGTATGTGCAGCGGCTCGCGGGCCGGGTCACCCGTGAAATACATGTAGCCGCCCAGGGCCCAGTCGGTGATCTCGTCCGAGAGCCAGTCGCGCAGGGGCCCCGTCAGCCCGAAGGGGGTCACCGACAGGTGCACCAGGCGCCCGTTGAGGCGGACGGTCTCCTCCGGAGAGAGCCCCCACGCGGCCCGACGGGACGACTCCAGGTCTTCCACCAGCACGTCGGCCCGGGCCACCAGCGACCGCAGCGCCTGCCGCGCCGAGGCGTCCGAGTCCAGGTCGAGGACGCACGAGCGCTTGCCCCCGTCAAGATACAGGTGCAGGCCGCCCCGGTCGGGGTGGGGTGCGTCGCCGGGGAACGGCCCCAGATGTCGCAGCCGCGCCCCCTGGGGCCGCTCCACCTTCAGCACGTCGGCGCCCAGGTCGGCCAGGAGCTTGGTGCAGTAGGCCCCGGCCACGCCCTCCGACAGCTCCAGCACCCGCAGTCCCGACAGCGCCATATCGGTCATGGCACACCTCCGCGCAACCGGACGCCGCCATTGTAGCGACCCCGCAGCGGAGGCGGGTATGGGGCCCACCGCCCCCCGGCCGCTCTAAGCCCGACCCTTCGCGAGTCCCCTTCTTGACAGGGCACGGGCGGGGTCGCTTAAAGTGGTAGCGCCCCGGGCGAGAAAAGAGGAGGCGCCCTCGACGAGACCCCGACCAGGAGGCGGCCATGGACTTCGCCATCCCCGAGCACATGCAGCGCTTCCTGCGCGAGCTGGACCAGTTCATCGAGCGCGAGATCAAGCCCCTGGAGGAGGCCCACCCCGAGTTCTTCGACCACCGCCGCGAGTGGGCCCGCACCGACTGGGAAAACGGCGGCGTCCCCCGCCGCCAGTGGGAGGAGCTGATGGCCGAGGCCCGCCGCCGCGCCGACCGGGCCGGCTTCTATCGCTACTCCCTGCCCAGGGAGCTGGGCGGCAGCGACGGCACCAACCTGGACATGGCCCTCATCCGCGAGCACCTCACCACCCGCGGCCCCGGCCTCCACTACGAGTTCCAGGTGGAGTTCTCGGTGGTGGGCAACTTCCCCATCGTCCACATCCTGCACGCCTACGGCACCCCCGACCAGAAGGCCCTCATCGAGCCCATGATCCGGGGCGAGGTGCGCGTCGCCTTCGGCCTCACCGAGCCCGGCCACGGCTCCGACGCCACCTGGCTGGAGACCACCGCCGTCCGCGACGGCGACGAGTGGGTCATCAACGGCGCCAAGCGCTTCAACAGCGGCATGCACAGCGCCACCCACGACCTGGTCTTCGCCCGCACCTCGGGCCGGCCGGGGGAGGCCAAGGGCATCACCGCCTTCCTGGTGCCCCGCGACACCCCCGGCCTGGAGGTGCCCTTCTACTGGTGGACCTTCAACATGCCCTCCGACCACGCCGAGGTGGTGCTGCGCAACGTGCGGGTGCCCAACAGCGCCATCGTTCTGGCCGAGGGCGAGGGGCTGCGGGTGGCCCAGCACTTCGTGCACGAGAACCGCATCCGCCAGGCGGCCTCGGCGGTGGGCATCGCCCAGTTCTGCATCAACGAGGCGGTGGCCTACGCCCGGGAGCGCAAGACCTGGGGCGTGCCCCTGGCCCAGCGCCAGGCCATCCAGTGGCCCCTGGCCGAGCTGCACACCGAGTGCGAGATGGTGCGCAACCTGGTGCACAAGACGGCCTGGCTCATGGACCAGAAGGACTTCATGGAGGTCTCGGACAAGGTGGCCATGGCCAACTACCGCGCCAACCGTCTGGCCTGCGAGGCCGCCGACCGGGCCATCCAGGTGCACGGGGGCATCGGCTACACCCGTCACAAGCCCTTCGAATACATCTACCGCCACTTCCGCCGCTACCGCATCACCGAGGGCTCGGAAGAGATACAGATCCGGCGCGTGGCCGGCGTCCTCTTCGGCTACATCGGCGGCGACCGGGGTTAGAGGGCGGCCGCTGCCGCTATCTGCGCCCTGTGGCATACTGGGGGCGGAGAGATGCGCTTCGCCGTCGTCGTCTTCCCCGGCACCTGGAGCGACTACGACTGCCACGACGTCCTCACCCGCATCCTGGGCCAGCAGGCCGACCTGGTGTGGCACCGCCAGACCGACCTCTCGGGCTACGACTGCGTGGTACTGCCGGGCGGCTTCTCTTACGGCGACTACCTGCGGCCGGGGGCCATCGCCCGCTTCTCGCCGGTGATGCGCGCGGTGGCCGAGCACGCCCGTCGGGGCCGTCCGGTCATCGGCATCTGCAACGGCTTCCAGGTGCTGTGCGAGGCCCACCTGCTGCCGGGGGCGCTCCTGCGCAACGACCACCTGCAGTACCGCTGCCAGTGGGTGCACCTGCGGGTGGAGAACGAGGCGACCCCCTTCACCGCCGCCTGCCGGCGCGGCCAGGTGCTCTCGATGCCCATCTCCCACGGCGATGGCTGCTACTACGCCGACCCCGAGACGCTGGCCATGCTGGAGGCGGAGGGGCGCATCGTCTTCCGCTACTGCACGGCCGAGGGCGAGACGACCCCCGCGGCCAACCCCAACGGCAGCGTCGGCAACATCGCCGGCATCGTGAACGAGGAAGGCAACGTGCTGGGGATGATGCCCCACCCGGAGCGGGCCTGCGAGGCGCTGCTGGGGGGCGAGGACGGCCTGCACATCTGGCGCTCCCTCCTCGTATGGGCCAGAGGCTAGCTGCTTGGAAGAGACACCCTTACGCTTCACACGTCACGCCCGCAACCGCATGCGCCTGCGCCGCGTGACGCCGGAGATGGTGATCACGTGCCTGCGTTCACCGGACGTCGAACACCGTTTGCCATCGGGCAGGATCAACGCCTGGAAGAGCATGGAGGGCGGCTATTTACGCGTAGTCTATGTCGAGGAAGGCACTGAAAGGGTTATTATAACGGTGATATTCCCGGCGCGAGCACCTGGGGAGCAGACGGCATGAGGATCGAATACGACCCGGAGGCGGACGCCCTCTATATCGCCCTGCGCGAGGCGGCCGTGGCCCGCACCGTCGAGGTCACGGAAGGGCTGGTCGTGGATGTGGACGGCGAGGGTCGTCCCGTGGGCATCGAGGTGCTGGACGCCCGCGAGCTGTTGGGCGCCGCCGGGCTGGGAAAGGTGACCCTGGAAAATCTGCTGGCCGGGGTCGCCCGGCCCGACCAGGGCTAGCAGGCCCCTCTCCCCCTTGGGCATCGGAGGATCCCAGCTAGCCCACCTGATGACTTGTCGTTCCTAATGCTTCGTCTTATACTTTGGGCAACCATCGGTAAGCATCGGCGAGGAGGGGCGAGATGACGGCAGTTGCCCGCGAGGCCTACCCCCTCAGCTTCGAGGTCGAATACCCCGAGCGGCTGTCGAGGCTGCTCATCTTCGTCAAGTGGCTCCTCGCCTTCCCCCACTGGCTGATCATCTACGGCCTGGGCGTGCTGGCGGGGGCCATCACCTTCGTGGCCTGGTTCGCCATCCTCTTCACCGGCCGCTACCCGCGCGAGCTGTTCGACCTGGTGGTGAAGTCGTGGCGCTGGCAGGCCAACGTCAACGCCTACGTGGGACTGATGCGCGACGAATACCCGCCCTTCTCGTGGGAGGAGGGTCGCTATCCGGTCACCTTCGCCGTCGAGTATCCGGAGCGGCTGTCGCGGCTGCTCATCTTCGTCAAGTGGCTGCTGGCCTTCCCCCACTACATCGTGCTGAGCCTCCTCTGGCTGGTGGGCTTCCTGGCCTGGGCGATAGCCTGGTTCGCCATCCTCTTCACCGGCCGCTTCCCGAGGGGCCTGTTCGACTTCCTGGTGGGGCTGTATCGCTGGAACTGGCGCCTGCAGGCCTACACCAACCTGCTGCGGGACGAATACCCGCCCTTCAGCCTGCGCTGAGGGGCGAATGCCCTGTGCTCAGGGCGGCCCAGACCTTAACATGGGTCGTGGGCCCATGCGCGTTGACCAGCGCCTCCTGGACGCCATCGCCCTCAGCCGCGCCGAATACGAACTCATCGTCCGCCGCCTGGGAAGGGAGCCCAACCGCCTGGAGCTGGGCATGTTCGGCGCCCTGTGGAGCGAGCACTGCGGCTACAAGCACTCCAAGCCCCTGCTGCGTCGTCTGCCCGCCGATGCCCCCTGGGTGCTGACCCGTCGCGGCGAGGAGAACGCCGGCGCCGTGGACGTGGGCGGCGGCCTCTGCGCCGTGTTCAAGATCGAGTCCCACAACCACCCTTCGGCCATCGAGCCCTACCAGGGGGCGGCCACCGGGGTGGGGGGCATCGTGCGCGACATCCTGGCCATGGGCGCCCGTCCCATCGCCATCCTGGACTCCCTGCGCTTCGGCCCCCTGGACAGCGCCCGCAACCGCTACCTCTTCCAGGGCGTGGTGGCCGGCATCGGCGGCTACGGCAACTGCCTGGGCATCCCCACCGTGGGCGGCGAGCTCTACTTCGAGGACGCCTACAGCCAGAACCCGCTGGTCAACGCCATGTGCGTGGGGGTAGCGCCGCGGGAGCGACTGGTGCGTGCACGGGCCGAAGGCCCCGGCAACGTGCTGATGCTGGTGGGGGCCGAGACCGGCCGCGACGGCATCCACGGCGCCTCGGGGCTGGCCTCCCGCACCGACCCCTCGGCCCGCTTCGAGGAGCTGCGACCGGCCGTCCAGGTAGGCAACCCCTTCCTGGAGAAGCTGCTGGTGGAGGCCTGCCTCGACCTGGCCTGGCACCACCCCGAGTGGATCGTCGGCATCCAGGACCTGGGCGCCGCCGGCCTGACGGCGGCCACAGTGGAGGCAGCGGCCAGGGCCGGTTCCGGCGTGATAGTGGACGTGGCCCGCGTGCCCCGTCGCGAGACCGGCATGGACCCCTACGAGGTGATGCTCTCCGAGTCCCAGGAGCGAATGCTCGTGGTAGTGCGCCGCGGCCACGAGGAGAAGGTGGCCGCCCTCTTCCAGCGCTGGGAGGTGCCCTGGGCCATCGTCGGCCAGGTCACCGACGACGGCCTGGTGCGGGTGCTGGACGGCGGCCGCCAGGTGGCCACGCTACCCGTCTCCCTCCTCACCGACCCGCCCCTTTACGAGGGGCGCGGCGAGATGCCCCCCGAACTGGCGCCCCTGCGCTCCTACGACCTCTCCTCGCTGCCCGACGTCGGCGACCCCCAGGATGCCCTTCTGCGGCTGCTGGCCAGCCCCAACCTCTGCTCCCGGCGCTGGGTCTACCGCCAGTATGACCAGTCGGTGCTGACCAACACGGTGGTGGAGGCGGGCGCCGACGCCGCCGTGCTACGGCTGCGGGGCACGCCGGGCGCCATCGCCGTGACCACCGACGGCAACGGCCGCTACTGCTACCTGGACCCCGAGGCGGGCGGGGCCATCGCCGTGGCCGAGGCCGCCCGCAACGTCGTGGCCGTGGGCGCCCGCCCCCTGGCCATCACCGACTGCCTCAACTTCGGCGACCCCGACCGCCCCCACGTCTACTGGCAGATGGAGGGCGTCGTGGAAGGGATGGCCGCCGCCTGTCGCGCCCTGGGCCTGCCGGTAATCTCCGGCAACGTCAGCCTCTACAACGAGACCGAGGGCCGGGCCGTCTACCCCACGCCGGTGGTGGGCCTGGTGGGGCTCATCGCGGACGTATCGCGCTTCCCGCGGCCGGGCTCGGCCCGCCCGGGCGACGAGCTCTGGCTGCTGGGTCCCGGCCCGTCCCTACCGCCGGACGCCCTGGCCGGCAGCGAATACCTGAAGGTCGTCCACGGGCTGGTAGCGGGACGCCCGCGCATAGACCTGGACCTGGAAGCGAGGGTGCAGCGGGCGGCCCTGGAGGCCATGGGGGCGGGGCTGGTGCGCTGCTCCCACGACTGCGCCGACGGCGGCCTGGCGGTGGCCCTGGCCGAGCTGTGCCTGCGGGAGGGGCTGGGGCTGCTGGCGCCCGAGTGGCGCAGCGGCGGACGCCTGGACGCTGCCCTCTTCGGCGAGGCCCAGTCGCGGCTGCTGCTGGCCTGTCCGGCCGGCGCCGGCGAGAGGCTGGCGGCCATCGCTGGCAGCCACGGCGTGCCGCTCGTGCGCCTGGGCGTCCTCCAGGGCGACCGCTTCGTCCTGGGCGGGCGGATCGACCTGCCCCTGTCGTCCCTGCGCTCCGCCTACGAGGGCGGCCTCGAAGCAGCCCTGCGCCCCGCTTCCCGTCGCTGACGGAACGCGGGAGCTAGCGGAGGCGCCGCGCCGGGGCAGGGCGGGGCCTTGCCGATTTGCGGCGTCGGTCTCGTGGCGAAACGGCCGCCCGGGCGCCTTGACAGGCAAACTCCCGGCGCTCTATATACATAGTATCTAGACTGATAGTTCAGCACCGTGGCCGTCATGCCAGCCCTGTCCCCACGCCCGTCGGAGCGAGCGCGCACGGAGGAGGTGCCATGAGCCAGCCTTCCTGTCGAGAGCTGTGCCAGCCCTGGATCGGCCGTCCCGGCCCCGTCAGCTACAGCGCCCGTCCCGTGACCCTCCCCGCCATCTGGAACTTCCTGGAGGCGGTGGAGGACGGCAACCCCGTCTACTGGGACGAGGAGACGGCCCGGGCCAGCCGCTTCGGGCGCATCATCGCCCCGCCCCAATACCTGATGGCCGCCTGCATGGGCCACTGGTGGGCCCCCGAGTTCGTCCGCCAGCGGGAGCAGGAGGCGGTGCTCGCCCAGGGCGAAGACCCGGTGCGCAAGGTGCTGGACACCGCCCGCCAGTGCGGCTACGTCACCGCCACCAACGTCACCCGCGAGGAGGAGTATCTGGACGTCTGGGGCCCCGGCGACGGCCGCATCAAGCAGCAGTCGCGGGTGGTAGAGGTCTCCGAGGAGAAGCGCACCCGGGTGGGTGCCGGCGTCTTCATCACTACCGAGATCGAATACCGGACGGAGGTGGGCGACCGCCCCATCGCCCGCGCCCGCAACGTGCTCCTGCTCTACCGCCCCGACGGGCAGACACCCACCTAGCCGGCCGAGCGCGGCCACCGCGACCACACCCGCACGGAGGAAGGAGCGATGGAGCGACTGCTGAACCTGAGCTGGGACTCGGTCCAGGAGGGGGACGAGCTGCCCCGGCTGACCTTCGGTCCCGTCACCGTCACCCATCTGGTGAAGGACGCCGCCGGCACCCGCGACCTCTACCCCATCCACCACGACCGGGAGTTCGCCCGCGCCAACGGCGCCCGCGACATCTTCTTCAACACCATGTGGTATCAGGGCTTCATCGGCCGCTACGTCACCACCGAGTGGGCCGGCCACGAGGCCCTGGTGCGGCGGCTGGCCTTCTCCATGCGCGGCCCCAGTTGCCCCGGCGACGTCATCACCGCCCGCGGCACGGTGCTAAAGAAGTATCAGCAGGACGGCAGGAAGCTGGTGGACCTGGACGTGCGCCTGGACAACCAGCTCGCCCCCGACCAGGTCATCGCCAGCGTCACGGTCGAGTTCGCCCGCTGAAGCGAGGGTGGGAGTCATGCACGGCACGTCTGCCATCGTCGGCGTGGGCGAGTCGGCCTACTACCGCCCCGGCGGCGCCACCGAGACCGAATTCCAGCTGGCCTGCATCGCCATCCGCCGGGCAGCCGAGGACGCGGGCATCGGCGTCGAGGAGATAGACGGCTTCGTCTCCTACGCCAACGACCGCAACGTCCCCACCCGCCTGGCCACCGCCCTGGGGGTGCGGGAGCTGCACTTCTCTGCCCTGGCCTGGGACGGGGGCGGCAACGGGGTGGCTGCCGCTCTGGCCGTGGCCGATGCCGCCGTCACCGCTGGCTACGCCAACTATGTGGTCTGCTACCGCAGCCTGGCCCAGGGCCAGTTCGGGCGCTTCGGCCAGGCCCGCGAGCGGGGCCGGATGCGGGCCGAGGGGCACGAGGCCTTCCGCATCCCCTTCGGGGTGGTGGCCCCCGCCACCTGGTATGCCATCATCGCCAAGCGCTTCATGCACGAGCACGGCATCAGCGAGAACGCCCTGGCCGAGATCGCCCTGGTCTCCTACGAGAACGCCCAGCGCAACCCCCGCGCCGTCCGCTACGGCCGCCCCCTCACCAAGGAGCAATACCTGAACTCGCGCTGGATCGTGGAGCCTTTCCGCCTCTACGACTGCTGCCAGGAGAGCGACGGGGCGGCGGCGGTCATCGTCACCTCGGCCGAGCGCGCCCGCGACCTGCCCAAGAAGCCCGCCTACATCTGGGCCGCGGCCCAGGGGATGGAATACCGCGGCGCCGCCGGCGGGGCGGTGGGCGCCGGCTACAACGACCCCGAGTTCCCCACCGCTCACCTGCGGGTGGTGGCACGCCAGCTCTGGTCGCGGGCGGGCATCGGCCCCGAGGATGTGCAGGTGGCCCAGATATACGAGAACTTCACCGGCATGGTGGTGATGGCCCTGTGCGAGATGGGCTTCGCCACCCCCGATACGGTGGAGGAGTGGCTGCTGGCGGGCAACATCCGCTGGCCCCACGGCCGCCTGCCCATCAATACCAGCGGCGGCAACCTGGCCGAGGCCTACATCCACGGCTTCGAGCTGGTGAACGAGGCGGTGCGCCAGATCCGGGGCGAGTCCACCTCCCAGGTGGAAGGCGTCCACTACAGCCTGGTGGTGTCGGGGCCCGGTGCCCTGCCCGCCAGCGCCGCCGTCCTTTCCGCCCAACGCTGAGGCACGCAGGAGGGAGTCCATGCGGCGCTACCTGCCCGATAGCTGGCCCCTGCCGGCCATCACCCCTTTCAACCGCCCCTTCTTCACCAGCGGGCGCATCGTGCTGCAGCGTTGCCCGGCCTGCGGCACCGTTCAGCACCCGCCCGAGGAGGTCTGCCACCGCTGCCTGGGCATGGAGTTCGAATACGTCCCCAGCCAGGGCTACGGCACCATTTACAGCTACGTCGTCCAGCACTACGCGCCGGCGCCGGTGTTGCAGGAGGTCATCCCCTTCAACATCGTCCTGGTGCAGCTGGACGACTACCCCCACGTGCGCATCGTGGGCAACGTGATCAACTGTCCGCCCGAGGAGCTGGCCATCGGCCAGCGGGTGCGGGCCGTGTTCGTGCCTTTCCAGGACGAGGAGCTGGGGGAGACCCTCCTCCTGCCCCACTGGGAGAGGGTGGACGGCGTTCGGGGCTGAAGCGGGCCCCGCGCCGGTTAGGACGCCCCCGCCTTGCCGCCGCTGCGGTAGACGCCGTCGAACCAGATGGTGGTGAGCTGCTCGCTCAGCTCCTCCACCGACAGATCGCGGATGGGGGTGGACTTGAGCACGTAGTAGCGGAAAGCGAACCAGGTCATCATGGAGATGAGGGACTCCAGGGCCACCTCCGGCTCCACATCGGCCAGCAGCCCCGCCTCCTTGTCCTGTCGCAGCCAGCGGATGACCTCCAGCTCGGTCTGGCGGGCGGGCTCCAGCATCTTGGCTGCCCGCCGGGGCGCCATGGACTGCAGGATCATGGCCCCTTCCATCAGCCGCTGCTCCTGCTCCCACAGGTAGAAGTAGAGGGCGATGCGCCGCTGCACCAGCGCCCGCAGCTGCGCCGGCTCGATGGGGTGGGGTTCGGTGCGGCGGCTGCTGGCCCCCGGCAGGCCCATGCGCCGCCGCAGCTCGCCCATGATCTCGGAATAGAGGGCCAGGAAGATGTCGTCCTTGTCGCTGAAGTAGCCGTAGAAGGTGGCGCGGGAGACCCCCGCCTCGCGAATGATGTCCGTGACGGTGGCCTCCAGGTAGCCCCGCTGGCGGAAGACGCGGTAGGCGGCGTCCAGCAGCGCCCGTCGCTTGTCCGTCTCCTTGCTGATGCGGCGGCGCTGGCTGGCGGTGGAGCGTCCCGTGCCGGCGATGGGCGCCATGTCACCAGACACCTCAATCAGATAGGAGCACCATACGCTTAGTGTAAGGGCAAAGGCTGGCCCAGGCAAACGGGGGCGCGGCACCGACGATGTGAGAGGGCTTGCGCACCGGTCAGCGACGGTATAGCGGCAGCGGCCGGAGGGGTGGCTACCACCAGACCTTGCCCTCGACGTCCTCGGGGCGCAGGTCCTCGTAGCTCTTGAGCCACAGGCCGGTGGAGAGATACTTCCAGCCGCCGTCGGCCAGCAGACAGACGATGTTCCCCCGCTCCAGCCGCTCGGCCACCTTCAGCGCCGTCCGCAGCACCGCCCCCGACGATATGCCGGCGAAGATGCCCTCTCGCTCCAGCAGCTCCTTGGTCATGGCGAAGGAGGTGCGCGAGTCCACCACGAAGCGGCCGTCCAGCACCGACTCGTCCAGCACCGGCGGGATGAAGCCCTCCTCCAGGCTGCGCAGCCCCTGCACCAGGTCTCCCGGGTGGGGGACGGTGGCCACCACCTTCACGTTGGGGTTGTGCTCCTTCAACCGCCTCCCCACGCCGGTGAGGGTGCCGCCGGTGCCCAGCCCGGCCACGAACACGTCCACCTCCGGCAGGTCGCGGATGATCTCCGCCGCCGTCGTCTCGTAGTGGGCGCGGGGGTTGTGCTCGTTGCCATACTGGTAGGGCATGTAGTAGCGGTCGGGGGCCTCCTCCAGCATGCGCTGGGCGAGGGCGATGGCGTCGTTGGTGGAGCGGGCGCCCCGGGCGTAGACCACCTCCGCCCCGAAGGAGCGTATGAGCTGCTCGCGCTCGGGGGTGACGTTGTCGGGCAGGACGCAGACCAGCCGGTAGCCCTTCACCCTGGCCACCATGGCCAGGCTGATGCCCGTGTTGCCGCTGGTGGGCTCGAGGATGGTCTTGTCGGGCGTCAGCTCCCCCGAGGCCTCGGCCGCCTGAATCATGTAGAGGGCGATGCGGTCCTTGAGGCTGCCGGTGGGGTTGTGGCCCTCCAGCTTGGCGAAGATGCGCACGCCCGGCTTGGGGCTGAAGCGGCGCAACTCCACCAGGGGCGTGTCGCCGATACACTCCAGGATGTCGCTGTAGACGCGACCGCCCATCCTGGGCGCCGCCAGCCGCCCCTCTCCGCGGGCGCTGCCCCCCTCAGCGACCACCCTCACCCCCGGCCAGGGCCGGCAGGATGGAGACCACGTCCCCGTCCTTCAGGGGGGTCTCCAGCTGCTGCAGGAAGCGGATGTCCTCGTCGTTGAGGAAGATGTTGACGAAGCGGTGCAGCTGGCCGTTGTCCAGCACGCTGCCCTTGAAGCCGG
>FWWL01010004.1_pt1 | contig 11183 bp, 13 predicted proteins | sample 2228331 | NCBI WGS metagenome assembly FWWL01 (sample SAMEA103939775, study PRJEB20133) | metagenome
CACTGGGGTGCCCGGGCAGTGGGCTGGCGGGCCGTGGCATCGGCGCTCAGCGATATCGCCGCCATGGGGGGGGATCCACTGTGCGTGCTGGCTTCCGTGGCCCTGGCCGTCTTCAACCTGGGGGCTTCGTTTTTGCGGGCCAGCCGGGAAAGGGGACCGGTTCAGTATTACGGCATCGGGCTCTCCCTTCTCTACCTCTCCCTCACCGCCCTGGCCGGGGGGGTGATGAGCGTCCTTTTAGCCTTCAACTCCTCCTTCCCCTTCCTTCACTTTTTGGGCTTCCACATCAGCGGGGGGGTGCTGGGGTGGCTCACGGTGCTGATAGTGGCCGTGGCCTACCGCCTGATCCCCATGTTCTCCCTCTCCCACGGCTACTCCGCCCGCCGGCAGCCCTGGGCGCTCGGGCTCCTGGCCGCCGGGGCGGGGGGGGAGATGGTCTCTTTCGCCCTTTCCGGCCGCCTCTCCCTTCTGGCCCTGGGGGCGGTGACGGCGGGGTTTCTGCTCTTTCTTTGGGATGTGGCGGAAATGGTGTCCCGGCGGAGGAGAAGGGAGATGGAGCCGGTGACCCTCTATTCCCTCCTCGCCTCCGGGGCCGGGTTTTTTGCTCTCCTGGCCGGCTGGGGGTCCTTGGGGGGAGGCGGCTGGCGCTTAGGCGCGGCGGCCATTTATTTGGCCCTTTTCGGCTGGGGGTCGCTCATGGCGGCGGGACAGATGCTGAAGATAGTCCCCTTTCTGACCTGGCTGCACCGCTTCGGGGAGAAGGCGGGGAAGGAGAAGGTGCCCCTGGCGCGGGAGCTTTACAGCGAGCGGGCGGCCCGCTTTTCTTTCTTTCTCCTCTCCCCCGCCACGGTGCTGGGGGGGATGGGCATAGGGCTCGGTCAGGAGTCTTTTTTCCGGCTCATGGAGATGCTGGCCCTGGGGGGAAGCTTGGTCTGGTCTTTTTGCATCTGGCAGGTGGCTTTCCCGGTGCTCTTTCCAGCCGGAGCTAGGAGGTGAGAGAGGTGGAAGCAGAAGTGAAAGAGAAGATCTGGGAGGAGCTGAAGACCGTCTATGACCCGGAGATCGGACTCAACGTGGTGGATCTCGGCCTCATCTACGGGGTGGAGGTGGAGGGTTCCAGGGTACACGTGCGGATGACGGTGACCACTCCCGGGTGTCCCCTGCAGGTGGCCATGGAGCAGTGGGTGAAGGAGGCGGTGGGCCGCGTCCCCGGAGTGGAGGAGGTGGAGGTGGAGGTGGTCTTCGACCCTCCCTGGACTCCGGAGCGCATGTCCGAGGAGGCGCGGACCATGCTGGGGTACGGGTTTTGAAAGTAAAGATGGAGAAGAAGCGCTTCCAGATAGGCGAGGTGGTGGAGCTTCCTCCCGACCGGCCTTTCCGGAAGGTGCTGGTGGAGGAAGGGGATTTCCGGGTGGCGGTGATGGGGCTCAAGGAAGGGGTGGAGATCCCGGAGCACGAAACTCCGGGGGACGCGGCGCTGGTGGTGTGGTCGGGGAGGGTGCTCCTCGACACCGGCCGGGGGGCGGAGGAGCTAGGGCGGGGGGCGATCGTCCACCTCCTGCCCGGTACCCGTCACTCTCTGCGGGCGGTGCGGGATGCGGTTTTACTGGTCTCGGCCCGGCTGAAGAGAGGGGCCGGCGGGCCGATCGAATCCCGGGAGGAAAGGGGGTGAGGCCTTGGCGGGGGAGCACGATCAGGAAAAGGTGCCCTGGATGCAGACGTTTTACGACGACGTATTCCTCTGGTTTCTCCTGGCGGCGGCTATTCTCTTCGCCAGCTACACCGTGTGGGGATTGATGGAGCAGGCATCCTGGGCGGGAGGATGATTTGGAAGGGGAAGAAAAAAAGGAAAGGGGAGGTGGAAATTTGACTGCTCTTCATCCGCCGGAGAGAATCTGGTGGAAGCCGGCAGACCGGTGGGAAAAACTGTGGATCACCCTGGCTTTCTTGTGGGCCTTCGGCACCTTCCTCATGATGCCCATCTGGCACTTCACGGCCAAGCAAAACCCCACCGGGATGTCGAGGCGGGTGGATCCGGCCGAGTTTGACCGGGTCTACCAGGAGTTCGTCAGTCAGTACAAGGTGGGGGAGGAACAGGGGATACCCGTGGTGGAGCCGCCTCCGGGGGGAGATGTCTACCTCCGGGCTTCCCAGTTCTTCTGGCAGCCGGTGCTCAGGCTGAAGAAGGGGCAGGAGTACCGGATTCACATGTCTTCTATGGACGTGCAGCACGGGTTCTCGCTCCAGCCGGTGAACATGAACTTCATGGTTCTTCCCGGCTGGGACTACACCCTGACCTTCACCCCCACCCGGGAGGGGACTTACACCATCGTCTGTAACGAGTTCTGCGGGCTCGGCCATCACATGATGACCGGGCGCATTTACGTGGAGTAAGGGGGTGAGGAGTTGTTCCGGACCTGTCCTATAACCGGATTTAAGGTTGATCCCCAGGCGGAGACGCTGATCCGGGTCAACGCGGTGGCGGCGGTGGTATCTCTCCTCATCGGCGGCATATTCGCCCTCCTCGTCGCTCTCACCCGCTGGCCGGCCATCCACCTTCTGGGCAACGAGTGGTACTACCGGGCGCTGACCGCCCACGCCATCAACATGCTCTTCTTCTGGATAGTATTCTTCGAGGTGGCCGGGCTTTATTTCGGCTCGGCGGTGGTGCTCCGAAGTTGGCCTGGCTGGGCTTCCTCCTCATGGTGGGCGGAGCGGCCCTTACCGACGTGATGATCTTCACCGGTCAGGGTACGGTGCTCATGACCTCTTACTATCCTTTGAAGGCCCATCCCTTCTTCTACCTGGGCATCATCCTCTTCGCCGTGGGGGCGCTCATCGCCTGTGCCGTCTTCTTCGCCACTTTGGTCATCGCTAAGAGGGAGAAGACCTACGGAGAGGGGTCTTATCCTCTCTTCACCTTCGGGCTGGCGGCGGCGGCCATCATCGCCGTGCTCACCCTGGCCCACGGAGCCATCATCTACATCCCCACCTTCCTCTGGTCTCTGGGGCTTATTCCTAAACTGGATGCTGCCATGTACCGCCTGATCTGGTGGGGATTCGGCCACAGCTCCCAGCAGATAAACGTCTCCGCCATGGTGGCCGTCTGGTACGCCCTGGCCAGCCTCACCGTGGGGGCAAAACCGGTGAACGAGAAAATCTGCCGCACCGCGTTCTACTTCTACCCCCTTTTCATCCTCATCGCCTCGGCCCACCACCTACAGGTGGACCCCGGGGTGAGCTCGGTCTGGAAGATATGGAACACCGGCTACTTCATGCACCTCGCCGTTCTGGCTAGCATGATCCACGCCATGGCCATCACCGCGGCGGTGGAGAGGGCCCAGCGGGCGAAGGGGGTGGGCCGGGGGCTTTTCGACTGGCTCTCCCGCGCTCCCTGGGGAAACCCGGCCTTTTCCGGACTTTTCCTCTCCATGGTGGGGTTCGGCTTCTTCGGGGGCATCACCGGGGTCACTTACGGCACCGAGCAGATCAACATCGTGGCCCACAACACTTACCGCATACCCGGCCACTTCCACGGCACGGTGGTGGCGGGGACGAGTCTTGCCTTCATGTCCATCACCTACTACGTGCTGCCGCTCATTTTCCGCCGCCAGGTGGCCTTCCCCTCCCTGGCCCGCATCCAGCCCTGGCTCTTCGCTTTGGGGATGTACGGGGTGGCGGCCTTCCTGCTCCTGGCTGGCTCCTACGGCATACCGCGCCGCCACTGGGACATCACCTTCACCGGCGCTCCCTTCACCTTCGAGTGGGACCCGGCGGGCATCACCATGCTTTCGCTCATGGGATTGAGCGCTCTTCTCGCCGTCCTGGGAGGGGCGCTCTTCGTGCTCATCGCCGTGGTGACGGTGTTCTTCGGGAAGAGGGTGGAGAGTGCCGAGGACGTCACCTTCCCCGTCTCCGCCCCGGCGGAGCGGTCGGTGTACGCGTGAGGAGGGATGAGACATGGAGCGTGAGGCGGAAACTCCCGGAGCTTTCGTCCTAGCTCTGATCTTCCTCATCGTTTTCATCATCGCCTACTCCGGGAACTGGAAGTATCTGGCGGGGACCTGGTGGGTAAGGTAGAGCGTGAGACGGGGGGCGGGGTTTCCCTCCGCCCCCCGGCATCTCATCTGCCCTGGCTGAAGCTTTCCCTTTTGGCTTTAGCCCTGGCCGGGGTGATGGCTTTTCTCGTGGCCCTGGCCCGGACTCCGGCGGTAAAGCCCTTTTTGCCCCGGGACTACTTCTCCGTTTTGCTCGTGGGCCACGTGGACCTGGCCTTCGTGGCTTGGGTGCTCATTATGGGGGCGGTGCTCTGGCAGGCCGTTTTACCGTTGCGGGCGGGGGAGGCGGGGAGGAGAGCGGAGTTTTTCCTCGCTGCGGCGGGGGTGGCCCTTTTGACCCTGTCCCTTCTGGCCGGGAGGGGAACCCCGGTGCTTTCCCACTACGTCCCCTACCTCGCCCATCCGGTCTTTGCCCTGGGGCTGGGGCTCTTCTTCCTGGGTCTCGGCGGCCCGGCCCTCCGGGCGGTGCTGGGCGGCGGCGGGGACGGCGACCCGGTCCGCTGGGGGGCCCGGTCTTCCGCTCTTTCCTACCTTCTCTCCCTGTTCATCCTCCTCCTCTCCCTCTTCCGGCTGGGAGAGGGGGGTACGCTTGAGGAGCGGGTGAACGCCGTCTTCTGGGGGGCGGGGCACGGGCTCCAGTTTTCCTACACCGCGGCCATGGCCACCGCCTGGCTGGTTCTGCTGCGGGCCCGGGGCCAGGAAATCCCCCTTCCCGGACTGGCCCGCTTTCTTTTCGCCCTCTATCCCCTGGGGGTGGCGGTCCTGGCCGGGGGTTACCTCGCCCGGGATCCCTTTTTCCTCCTCCGCTCCTCCTTCCCCAGCGACGTGATGGCCTGGGGCCTGGGGATCCCCACCGCCGGGCTGCTTTTTCTCTCCCTGGTTCCGCTGGGGGCAGAAGCGAAAAGAGGGAGGGATTTCAGGATCTCTTCTCTTTTGATGAGCGTTATCGTTTATACTTTGGGAGGGGCGATGGCGGTTTTCGGCGATCTCTCCCAGCAGACCACCCGCATACCGGCCCACTACCACGCCGTTTTGGGGGGAGTGACCATCGCCTTCATGGGCCTGGCTTACGAGCTTTTGCGCCGGGAGGGCTTTCGGGTGGGTGAGTTCTGGGCCCGGATTCAGCCTTACCTTTACGGGGCCGGGGTGGTGCTCTTCGCCCTGGGCATGTTCTGGGGAGGGATGCACGGCGCTCCGCGCAAGACCCCGGGGGCGGAGTGGGCCCGGGATCCGGTGGCGATTTTAGCCTTAAACCTCATGGGGGTGGGGGCGCTTCTGGCCGTGGCCGGGGGGCTGACTTATCTTCTCACCGCCGGGCGGGCCGTTTTCGCTTCTCCGGCCGCGGAGGAGAGCCGGGTGGGGGAGGAGCCGGCTTGAGGCTGCTTCTTCCTTACGCTCAGTTGCTGAAGGTGCGCCTTTCGGCCATGATCGCCCTCGCCGCGCTCGGGGGCCTGGAGGCGGTGGGCACCCGGGTGGGGGGAGCGAAGGCTCTGGCTTTGGCTCTGGCCGTGTTTTTCGCCTCCGCGGGGGCAGGGGCGCTCAACCACTACTTCGAGCGGGATGTAGACCCTCTCATGAGCCGGACGGCCCGCCGGCCTCTGGTGGGGGGGAGGATCACCCCTCGAAGAGCCTTCTTTTTGGGGATAGGTTTCATCTTTCTCGGCGTGAGCCTGGGGGTGACCGCGCTTCACCCCCTGGTGGGGCTCCACATTTTCCTCGGGGCTTTCGTCTACCTCGTGGTGTACACGGTGTGGCTGAAGCGGAGGACCTGGCTCAACGTGGTGGTGGGGGGGCTGGCCGGGAGCTTCGCCGTGCTGGCCGGAGGGGCGGCGGCCCGGCCGGAGTGGTGCCTTCCTCCGGTGATCCTGGCAGCAGCCCTTTTCTTCTGGAGCCCGGCCCATTTCTGGGGTTTGGCCATGGCCTACGAGGATGACTACCGGCGGGCGGGGATTCCCATGCTGCCAGTGGTGAAGGGGCGGGAGGAGACGGCCCGGGCGGTGGTCTTAAACGGGCTTTTGGTGGCGGTGCTGGCTTTGCTCGCCGCCGTGCCGGGAAAGCTGGGCTGGCTTTACCTGGGCGGAGCCCTCCTTTCCGGCGGTCTCTTTCTCCTCTATGCCCTCCGCCTCCTCCGGGCCCCGGATGACCGGAGGCGGGCGATAGCCGTCTACCGCGCCTCCATGATCCAGCTCGGCATCCTCTTCCTCGGCCTGTTCCTGGACCGCTACTTCCTCCCATGATCCGGCGTTTGATGCGGTCTTTTCTCTGGCCCTACTGGCCGGGGATTTTCCTTTCCTCCCTCGTCGTCTCCCTCCTTCTCTCCTACTACCTCTCCTTCGTCCTCCCCCTCTACTTCCCGGAGGAGGCGGCCACCCCGGGGACGGTGGTCTCCAACTTGCGCCTTTTCTGCCTGGGCTGGGACGCGGCGGCCAGCACCTACCGGATCCAGTACTCCCTGGCTACCCTGCTCTCCGCTCTAGTCATGGGGGCGGCGGTGGTGGCGGTATGGCCGGAGGAGGTGCGGATGTTCGGCCGGCTCCTGGGGAGGTTTTTCCGCACCGGCCCGGGTTTTCTTTCCCTTCTGGTTCTGGCGCTCGGGCTTTACGGGATAGCGGCGCGGGGGGTGGCGGTGAACACCGTGCGCTCCCTCGAGGAGCTCGGCCCCCGCCGTCATCTCCCTCTGCCCGATTTTTCGCTCACCGACCAGAACGAAAAACCTTTCTCCTCCTCCTCCCTGCGGGGGAAGGTGGCCATGATCACCTTCGTCTACACCAACTGCCCCGATGCCTGCCCGACCATGGTGAAAAGGCTGGACCGTCTCGCCCGCCGCCTCCGGGCCGACCCCGGGGATTTGGTCCTGGTGGGGGTGACCCTGGATCAGGAAAGGGACACCCCGGCCGCCTTCCGGGAGGCCATGCGCCGCTGGGGGGTGGAGTCTAGTCGCTGGGTCTTTCTCACCGGGGAGGAGGGGCGGGTGCGGAAGGTGTGGGAGGATTTTCTCGTGCCGGTGGGCAAAAAGGAAGCCCTTTACGGCCTCATCCCCCACGCCAACGTGGTTTTCCTGGTGGACCGGGAGGGAAAGATCGCCTATTCCCTCAACCCGCTCCGGTTCTCCGGGAACCGCCTGGCCTCTCTGGTACAGAAGCTTCTGCAGGAATCGTGAATTCCCCCCATCCCCGGGGGAGGAGGGTGATCCTTTCCCTTTCCTTCTCTCTTCGCAGGCGGGGATTTCTTTCCCCCCGCAGGCGGAGCAGTTCCCAGGTGTTCCCCTCCCGGTAGGGGCAGCCGCCTTCCGGACAGAGGCCTAGCTTCACCTCCTCCGCTCCGCCGGCCAAAGCCTTCTCCACCGCCAGGGGATGGAGGGCCCCGCTGCAGGGAAGGAGGAGATGAGGGTTCAGTCTGGCCAGGGCGGAGTATTCGCAGGAGGCGAAAAGCCTCCCCTCCCTTTCCACCACCTCTTCCGCCTGGAGAACCTGGGAATGGGAGTCCTGTCCTTCCAGGCTGGTGGCCCCGGTAGGGCAGGAGCCTATGCAGATCCCGCAGCGGGCGCACCGGGCGGGGTTCACCCGGGCGAGGAGCCCCGCTTCGTTCGCTCCGGGAGCGGAAACCATGGAGATGGCCAGATAGGGACAGTCGAGATAGCACTGGCGGCAGCCGATGCATGTCTCCTCGGCTATCTGGGCCGCGGGAAGGCGGCGGCCGGGGAGGAGGAAGGGGAGGAGGGCGAGCACCGCGCCGGCCAGGAGAACAGCTCCCAGGGCTCCGAAGCTCCCCCACCTCTTTATCAGGGGGAGGTAGAAGAGATAGAAGTGGTCTATCCGTACCTCGGCGGGGATCTTTTCCAGATCGGCCGGAGGCTGGCTCAGGATGGGGAAGAGGAGGGAGAGGAGCAGAAGGGCGATCCCCGTGCCTACCACCAGCTCCCGGGAGGGCCAGAGGCGGGGACGGGCGATGCGTAGGAGGTGGGCTCCTATCAGGAGACCCGCTCCCACCGTGGTCATGATGTGGGCGGCCAAAGCCATGAAAAAGAGCCAGGAACTCACCGTGGCGGTGAGGAGGAGGGAGCGGGAGAGGGGTTCGGCGAAAAGGGGGAGGCTATCCACCACCCGGGCTATCTCCCGGAGTAGAACCTGGGAGAGAAGATCCCAGGGCATGAGGTATCCGGTCATGCCCACCAAAAGAAAGGCTCCCAGAGCCAGCATCCCGGTGACCCAGGATAGCCAGGCGTTGCCCCGGAAGCGGCCCGCGGCCAGGTAGCGGACGAGATGCAGCACGGCAAAAACGAGCGCTCCGTCGGCGGCGTAGTGGTGGAGGGAACGCATGGTGCGGCCGAGGAGGCTGTGGTCGAGGTCGGCCACCGAGCGGTAGGCCTCCTCCGGCCCCACCCGGTAGACGAGGAAGAGGTAGATCCCGGTGAGCACCGAGAGGCCGAAAAGCCAGGTGGCGATGGCTCCCGTGTGGTAGAAGGGGTTCAGCCGCCCCCCGGGGCCGGGGTTGATCCATCCCTCAAGGCGGGTGAAGAGGTAGTAAAGGGGCCGCGAACCTGCCCGGGAAGGAAGCTTCAGTGGAGTACCTCCCATCCCCTCCCCCTCCCCGGCTCGAAGGAGACCACCCGTACCTCTCCGGGAGGGAAGCGGAGGCGGGCGCGGAGGCTCTGGGCCTCTGCCTGGCCCTCTTCCCGGAGCGCGATGAAAACCTCGTGCTCGCCCGGGGAGAGAGGGATTTCCTCGAAGCCCGAGGGGGCCCAGTCCCGGAAAAAGCCCCGGGGACCGTAGCGCTTCTCCCACCTTTCACCGTTCACTTCCAGCGTAAGGATCACTCCCCTCTTTTCCCGGGGACAGATGCCGGTGGCTTTGAGCCCCTTGGCGATGTGCTCCGGCAGCCGGGAAAGCTCCTCCGGCGTGGGCGGGCGTGCGGCAGGGAGCGACGGGGGAGGAGGGATGCCGGAAGCTCACCCGGAGAAGGCTCAGCCCGCCGGCGGGGAAGAAGGTATAGGGCCGCCACGCCGACTGCTCGAGGAGGGCGAGAAAAATGAGGGCTACCAGGGCCAAAAAGAGGAAGCCCTTTTTCGTTCCCGCTTCCCGAGCCTGCACGGCTTCCATTATGCCATACTTTTCCGTGGTTCCCGAAAAGCCCTGTGCTATAATCGTCCCGCCCTTGAGGGTGAGAAGAAGAAAGGTCCGGCTGATCCTGGTCGTAGCCGGCCTGGCGGCTCTTTTGTTCCTGGCGCTGGCCGGGCTGGCCGTCGGTGCGGCGTTGTCCGTCTGGCGCTCTCTCCCTTCAGTAGAAGACTTTTCGCCCCATGAAGGTTTTTCCTCCGAGGTTTACGACCGGGAGGGAAGGCTGGTGGGCCGGCTGGAGGGGGAGGAGAACCGGGTTTTCGTGCCTTTGGAGTCCATACCTCCTCACGTGCAGGAGGCTTTTCTGGCCGCCGAGGACGAGAGGTTTTGGCGCCACCGGGGGGTGGATTTCTGGGCCCTGGCCCGGGCGCTCTGGAATGACCTGCGGGGGGGCTCCCTCCAGGGGGGCAGCACCATCACCCAGCAGCTCGCCCGCACCGCCTTTCCCATCGGGCGGGAAAGGACCCTGAAGCGAAAGCTCGAAGAGGCGCTTTTGGCCCTCGAGCTCGAAAGGCGCTACACGAAAAAGGAGATCCTGGAGATGTACCTGAACCAGATTTATTTCGGCCGCAACCTTTACGGGATAGGGGCGGCGGCGGAGGAATACTTCGGGAAAAAGCCCTCGGGGCTCACCCTGGCCGAGGCCGCTCTACTGGCCGGACTCCCCCAGGCGCCGAACGCTTACGACCCGGTTCTGCGTCCGGAGGCGGCCCGCAACAGAAGGAATTATGTGCTCAAGCTTATGGCGCAAAAGGGCTTCATCTCCCCGGAGGAGGAGGCCCGAGCACGGGAGGAGCCTTTGGGGGTCCGGGAAAGTGGGGGAAGGAAGGGGACCGCTTCCCCCCGCGGCTGGTATATGGACTTTATTTTGAACCAGCTTCTCCAGAGGTATCCTGCCCGCCAGGTCTACCAGGGGGGGCTCAAGATCTACACCGCCTTCGACCCGGAGATCCAGCGGGCGGCGGAGGAGGCGGTGGAGAAGCACCTTTCCGGCCTTCCTCCTGAGGTGCAGGCGGCGGTGGTGGTGATGGAGCAGCAGACGGGGTACGTGCGGGCCATCGTGGGGGGGCGGCGGCATCAGGCGGCCCTTTCCCTGAACCGGGCCTGGTACGATCCTCGGGCGGGATGCTGCACCCGCCAGCCGGGATCGGCCATAAAACCCATCGCCGTTTACCTTCCGGCTCTGGAGGCCGGCTACACCCCAGCTTCCGTTTTCGACGACTTTCCCGTGTCCTACACCGTTTCCGGCCGGACCAAGGTTTTCCGGAACTACGATAACCGCTACCACGGCCTCACCACCATCCGGGAGGCCATCCGCCGCTCGGTGAACACGGTGGCGGTCAAAGTTCTTCAAAAGGTGGGGATAGAAAAGGGGATAGAGGCGGCCCAGCGCCTGGGGATCTCCACTTTGGTCCTTTCCGGTCCGGCCAACGACCGGAATCTCTCCCTCGCTTTAGGAGGACTCACCCGGGGGGTGTCGCCTCTGGAGATGGCCCGGGCTTACGCCGTCTTCGCCAACGGCGGCTTTCTCGTGGAACCGATCTCCATCCTCCGGGTGGAGGACAGCCGCGGGGTGGTGCTGGAGGAGCACCGGCCGTCGCGGAAGCGGGTGGTCAGGCCCGAGGTGGCCTACCTGATGGTGGACCTTCTACGCTCCGCGGTGGAGCCCCAGCCCGCGGGGGGGTGGAACGAGAACGTAAGCCTGGGAGCCCGGGCCCGGGTGCCCGGCTGGCCCACGGCGGGCAAGACGGGCACCACCTCGGACAACCGGGACGTGTGGTTTGTGGGCTTCACCCCCCGGCTCACCGCCGCGGTGTGGGTGGGGGTAGACCGCTCCCGGGAGGGGGAATCCCTTCCCCGCTCGGTGATGAGCGGCCGGCAGCCGGCTTATATCTTCAGGGACCTGATGGAGAAGGCCCTCCGGGGCCAGAAGCCTTCCTCCTTTCCTCCGCCCCGGGGTTTGAGCTGGGTGTGGATCAGTGCCAAAAGCGGAAAAAGGGTGACCGAG
>FWWL01008785.1_pt1 | contig 11182 bp, 7 predicted proteins | sample 2228331 | NCBI WGS metagenome assembly FWWL01 (sample SAMEA103939775, study PRJEB20133) | metagenome
CCCACGAAAACGGCCTCGCCGGCCCGGTAATATGGGCCGCAGTGGACGGTCAGCCCGATCCTGTGCCCGGTCGGGTCACCTGTCCACCCGACACCTCACCGCTTCCCACCCGCCGGGTGCAGCTCCCGCCGCGGCCCCGGCACCTGTCCGTCCCCGCCGGGAAGGGGATGGCGGACGCCCATGCCAGAGGTGCCGCCGTTTCCGCTCCACCCGCGCCAAAGACGCTGACGGCGGATGTTCGCTTCAGGTGCCTGTGTCCGATTTGACCCTTAAGCCGCGGGGCGCACGCCTCCAGCGTGACGGCCCTCCGGAGACACGCGGACGAAGCATCCCTCGACCACCAAAAGAAGCGGTTCAAGACCCCCTTGATTTACGGCGTTCCTCCCGGGCGGGTGCCCGGTGATCACTACATGCTCTCGTCCTTCCACCCCCGGGACTGCGGGATTCAGCTTTATCCGCCGACACCGTCCGCCGCGACGGCGTCGTTCCGGTCACACCTACCGAATGCGATCAACTGACCGAGACGATGATATGTTTCATATAATGATACTTAGTTTTACATTTCACAACTTTCCGATTATCATAGGAGGCGGGGTATGTCAATAACCGCGTGGCGCGAGGGTGTGAGCAGGTGAAGGCGGAGAAGCTCAACTCCATCGAGAAGGCACTGGAGATACTCCTCTGCTTCACCCCCTACAACCGGGAACTGGGCACGGGGGAGATCGGTCAGAGGCTGGGGTTGCACAAGGCCACCGCCTCGCGCATCCTGCGCACCCTGGTCGAAAGGGGCTTCCTGCAGCAGGACCCGGAGACGAAGAAGTTCTCCCTGGGGCCCGCCCTGGCGGACCTCGCCCGGGCCTACAACCACAGCCTGGGCCTCAACCTCGTGCACCTGGCGAAGAAGAGCATCGACGACCTGCGGGACGAGCTGGGGGAGACGGTGGTGCTGGAGATCATGTCCGGGTCCAGCACGGTCATCGCCTACGTGGCCGAGGGGCCGCAGAAGGTGAGGATAGCGGGCACCGTGGGCGACCGGCTGCCCGTGCACGCGGCGGCGGGGGCCAAGGCCATCCTGGCCTTCTCCTCGCCCGACTTGGTGGACAGGCTCATCAACGGCCGGCTTCCCGCCCTGACCCCCAACACCATCACCGACCCCGCGGCTTACCGGCGCCAGCTGGCAAGGATCAGGCGCCAGGGCTATTCCGTCGACCGCGAGGAGATAGACGTGGGCATCAACGCCGTGGGCGCGCCCGTCTTCGACTACCTGGACCGTCCGGTGGCGGCGGTGGTGGTGGCCGGTCCCGCCCAGCGCATCACCGGGGCCTCGGACTCAGCGGTGGTTAGGAAGGTCAGGGAAACCGCTTCCAGGATATCCCAACGACTCCACCACCGAGTGGACGCCGCCCCCATCCTTTCCGCGGGAAAAGGCACGGAGTCGTGAGTCTCCGCTTTAAGCCGCGGGGGGTTTCGGGACGGGACGCCGCAGCAGATGGAGGGCTGCCGGGCCGGGCTGCAGAGGCGCCACATGGGCCGGGCCGTGAAGGTGACGAGGTGGAGGTGTGAGCGTGGAAACGGTGCCGTTCGAGGCCAGGTGGTCCAAGGTGGGCACGGACGACGCGGGGGCCCTTCCCCTTTTAGCTCGCTTCTTCCGGGCCATGCTCCTGAACCTCCTCAAGGACCCGTGCAAGCTGGGCCTTCTGGAGAAGATGGACATGGCGGTGGGCGTGGACCCCACCGGCCACCCCGACCAGGCGCTGACCCTCGTCTTCCGCGGAGGCATGGTGAGGCTTGAGAACGGGGTCTCGCCGCACGCGCACCTCGTCCTCCGCGGGGAGCCGGCCGCGCTCATGAAGCTGGCGCGCATGCCCGCCGGACCGGAGGCCCTTCTCTTCCTGGCCTCTTACGAAGGGAGGGATATCGCGAGGAGGATGCTCACCCGGGAGCTTGCAGTCCGGGGCATGGTGCGGCACCCTTTGAGGATGCTGCGCTTCTCGCGGTTCATGGCCCCCTCCGGCGGCTGAGGCGCGGCACGGTGGCTGGATGAGTCCCTCCGGCGGTTGAGGCGCGACACAGCGGCTGGAAGGAGATGGCAATACGTCGCAGCGGGGAGTCGGAGACGGGGAAGGTGGCGCATGGGGCCGGAGTCCTCTTCACCGCTGCTCCTGGGGATGCTTCCCGCCGCCTTCCGCTGTGGCCGGCGGGATAGGGCGGAGGTCCCCGCATTGCTGACCGGATGAGGTCCCTGGATCCGGGGAGGTGGAGATGAACGCCATCGAGTTCGACCTGGAGGCCTGCGACGGCTGCCGGGCCTGCGTGCGGGCCTGTTTCGTGAACGTGCTGCGCTTCGACCGTGCTCGCAAGCGTCCTTACGCCGCCCACCCGGAGGACTGCGTGCACTGCAATATGTGCGAGCTTTCCTGCCCCCGGGGTTGCGTCACGGTGAGGCCGGACTTCGAGCGCCTGGCCCGGCCCTACCTGTGACGGTGCGCACAGGGAGCCGCCGGCTACGGGATCGGAAAGGCGGGTGAGATTATGAAGGCTTTAGAGGACCTTGGCGAGACCGGCCCCTGGTTGATTATGGCAGGCATACCCGAGAGGGTGAGATTATGAAGGCTCTGGAGGACCTTGGCGAGACGCATTCCGCGGACGTGCTCGTCGTGGGCGGGGGCATCGCCGGGCTCGCCGCCGCCCTCACCGTGAAGGAGAGGGAGCCCGGGCTGGACGTCCTGGTGGTGGAGAAGGCCACCGCGGGGTGGGCGGGCAAGGCGGACCGGGGAGGGGGCATCATCGCCGTCCTCACCCCCGGGGACACCCCCGAGGACTTCGTCCGCTTCCACGTGCACCACATAGGCTGCTTCCTCGAGGACCAGGAGCTCCTGGAGGAATACGCCCGCACCTGCAACAGCGTGCTCGACCACCTGGATTCCTGGGGCGTGAAGGTGTGCCGCGAGAGGGACGGGCGCTGGAAGTACGTGAAACTGCCCGGTGCCGACCTGCCCTGGGGGCTGGTGGGCGTGGACCTGGACATGTGCCGTCGCATGCGCAGGCGCGCCGGGGAGGTGAAGGTGAGGTTTCTCGACAAGGTGACGGTGACCGACCTCCTCAAGGACGGTGAGCGCGTCTCGGGGGCCGTGGGGTTCGGCGTGGAGGACGGGCGGTTCCACATCCTCCGCTCCCGGGTCACCGTGCTGGCCAACGGCGGCCAGAACTACTGCGTCATGCCCATGTGGAGCTGCGGGCGCGGCGACGGCATCGCCGCCGCCTGGCGCGCGGGGGCCTGCATGCGCAACGCCGAGTTCGGCAGCTTCGTGAACATGGTGCACGCCGCGAGCATGGAGGTCATCTTCGGCGCCGAGGACCACATGTACAACGCCCTCGGGGAGCCGCTCCCCGAGCGCTACTTCCCGGGCCCCCAGCCGGACATCTCCCCCATGGCCGCCGTCGCCTGGTACCGGGAACACCTGGAAGGCCGGGGCCCGGTGCGCCAGAGGGGCGAGGAGAACCTCCTGCAGGTCGGGGCGGAGATCCTCTTCACCACGGACATGGTGTGGGAACGCCCCGCGGCCAACGCCTTCTGGTCCCGCCTGTGGGAGAAGGCCGCCGCCGCGGAGCGGGAGCACGGCGACAACCCCGAGGTCCTTCCCGGATTCATCGGCGAGTTCACCCCGGTGATGGTGGACCACCGCATGGCCACCACCCTCCCCGGCCTCTTCGCCGTGGGGGACGTGAGCTACAACGGGTCGGCCTGGACGGGGGCCGTGCCCTCCCCTCCCGGCCGCATCCGAGGCACGGGCCTGGCCAACGCGGTGTGGAGCGCCCGCCGGGGAGCCCTGGCGGCGGTGGAGTATCTGTCCGGCCTCCAGGGCGCACCGGTGGCGGACCCCCTCCAGGCGGCCGCGGCCAAGGAGCGCGCCTTCGCCCCGGCCTCCCGGGACAGGGGAGTGACCGCTCTTGATGTGATCCGCCGTGTCCAGGAGGCCCTGACCCCCGTGAGGTACAGCAACTGGAAGAGCGAGGAGCGCATGCGCGAAGCCCTGAGCCTGGTGCTGGAGGCCGGGGAGATGCTCCCCTACCTGGCGGCCTCAGACCCCCACGACCTCTGCCGCTGCAACGAGGCCGCCAGCATGGTCCTCTGCGCGGAGATGTTCTACCGCGCCTCGCTGGAGAGGAAGGAGTCCCGGGGATGGTTCGTCCGCGAGGACTATCCGGAAAGGGACGACACCGGCTGGCTGAAGTGGATCGTCCTGCGGGAAAAAGACGGGGAGATGGCAATATCTACCATGGACATCCCCGTGGAAAGATATCCCGTAAGACCGCAATCAAGGTCTGGGAAAGGTTACCAGGTCGCCGGGTCGCTTCGGGCTGCCGGAGGTGAAAGATGACACTCATGGAGAGGCTGTCCGGACTGGCGAGCGTCTTCCCCCACCCGGTGAGCATGGAGGACATAAGGAGGCTCAGGCGCAGGAGGCTCTCATCCGCGGAGAAGGCCAGGCCGTATGCCAGATATTACTATAAGGAGCTGGCGGAGATACCCGCGGAGGACCTGGAGGCGGTCAACGCCGGTCCGGTGGACCCCGCCCGGGCCCTCCCCGTCCAGGAACGGGATGAGCTCATGAAGCCCGGCTACCTGGAGGTGGAGACGGGATACGCTGTGTTGCCCGACGGGTCGGGGTTCGCCGCCACCCTGGTGAGGATGCCGGGGGTGACCCCGGAGATGCTGGACTGGTGGTTCAACTGGCACCCCCTGGAGGGGCTGCGCTACGCCATCTGGTGCCCGGTGGCCCACAAGGGCATCGGGGTGGAGGACCCCTCCCGCCACCTGGACAGCTCGGGCATCCCCCTGCGGGAGAGGAACTACGGAAGCACCCATTACCCGGTGGAGCGGGTGCACATGAACCCGCCCGTCCGGCTGCGCATCCGCTTCCTCTCCCCGCGGGACTTCGGCCTGGACGAGAGCCTCTTCCACGAGCCGGGCATCTCCCGGGCCTACTGCGCCAACGTCAGCCTGAGCCCCGTGCGGGCGGTGGACATCCCGGTCACCGTCTTCTTCCACGCCGTGCGCCGGGTAGAGGGGGGCGTGGAGTACCGCAGCCGCTACTGGTCCGGCTACGCCGTGAGGGACGGCGAGCCGGTGCGGGTGAAGCTCCCTCCGTTCATCGACGTGAGGGAGCTGGCCCGCGGAACCTGCCTGCACAGCCTCATGGAGTACAACAACCTGGCGTCCTTCCTACCACAGCTCTACGAGGAGATGGGCGGGAGGATAGAATGAACCTGCAGGACATACGGGATCCGTAAAGGGGGATGAGATGGAGCGGAAGGAAAGCGAGCACGACGTGTTCTGGGGCCTGCTTGCGGCCTCCTGCGCCCACGTTTTGGAGGAGTACGTCTGGCCGGGGGGCTTCCTGGACTCGGCGAGGGAGGCGGCACCCCGGGCCTTCGAGCACGCCTCCGTGCCCATCGTGGTGGGCGTCAACGCGGCCATGATCGCCGGCTGCCTGCACGGAGCCCTCGCGCGCAGGCGCTTCCCCTTCTTCGGCCTGAGCATGGCCAGCCTGCTCTTCACCAACGCTCTGCTCCATCTGGGGGCCTCTTTGAGGCTGCGGAAGTACGTGCCGGGCCTGGCCACGGGACTGGCCCTCTACGTGCCCCTCGCCATCGCCTCCTTCGCCTCCTACCGGAGGTCGGAGCGCTACAGCAGGCCGGTGGAGGTGGGCGCCGCCCTGACGGGCCTGGCCTACCACTCCATCCCCTTCGTGGCCTTCGCCCTCCGCGCCCGCCGCGCCAGAGCGGAGTCGTAAGGAGAAGCCGTAAGGGGTGGCGAGGCCTGTCTCCACCACGAGGGATATGCGGCCAGGGTTCTTACCGCCTACCCTCGTGGCCGTGGGTCCCTGCTTTTCACGCGTCTTTGCCATGACCCGCCGCGATCCCTAAGCAATGCTCCGCCTTTTGCTCGGATATCTCAACGAGCCGTCCGCGAAGACCATCAACTCGCCCGGCTTGAAAGGCTCCCATGCCTCGTCGGTGAGAGGTCGGGTGGCGACCACGAATCCCTTTTGGTCATCCCGTTTTTCTTCAGACAGGTCGATCTCCCAATCCGCGTCTTTGAGGCGGACCCGAGCGTAAGGTGGTTGCCGGCGAAGATATCGCAGGCCGTTATAGCCGTCCCGGTCATGGTAGCAGAAAAGATGTTCGCCATCGGAGAGCAGACAGTTGAGGCGCCCCTTTTCATTGATGCGGCGGAGCTCTTCTTTAAGCCATGCACACTCGTTCTCGCCCCAGCGCTTGATCCGCTCTTTCTCCAACAGGTTCAGGAGATGGCAGAAGGCACGCTCGGAATCGGTCTCGCCCACGGGCTTGAACCGCCCGGTCTCCAGGCTTCCGCAGTCATGAAGAGTCCCGTTATGGGCGAACACGTACTCCTTCCCGTTCAACTCCCGCACGAAAGGATGCGTGTTTCGCCTGGATACATCTCCTCTGCTCGCCAACCTTACATGGCCGATGATTATCTTTGACCGCACCCCGTCGTAGCTTTCGAGGAAATACGCAAGGCTGCTTTTCCCGGCCGGGAGGGCCTCTTTGAATATCTGGCAAGATTCATCCGGATAAAATGCCAGGCCCCAGCCGTGGGGGTTATTTTTCCCTCTGTGCCTGAATCCCCTGAAGGATATATGAGGATTGACCTCCGTGTTGAAGCACAGCCCCAGCAGTTCACACATGATGCACCTCCCCGTCATCCCGCTCTCAGCGGCGGCGTGACCCACACCTTTATATTGCCACCAGCCGTCATGCATGGCCATCGACGGATCTCCCATATCCCCTGCAGTATCGCGACCTTCGAGCTCGAAGAGCTGCGAAAAGACCCGGTTGAGCATCGCCTTGCTCGTGTCGTGGCGAGTCTTCTTCCAAAGGCCCGGGGGCGGGAGCCGCTCCTTTCAAGGGACCTGTCCGCGCACCAGGCCATGTTGCGCATGAACAGGTGGTGGGCGGCGGGATGATCCGCCCCGGGGTGGTGCGTGAGCTTCATGTCCGTGGACGTGAAAGCCATGGGCCTTTTCCTCTATGAGCATATGTCGGAGCCGATTGATATAATCCTATCGAAAGCATATAAACCTGCCTCTCGGCGGTGCCATGCATTGGGGAAAAATTCGGACGGAGAGGATTCACATGAGCATCTACGACCTCCGGGACTCGGTCATCGACGAATACCGGCGCTATGTGAGCAGCTACCTCCTCATCCACGACGAGAAGGTGCGGGATTTCATCTCCCAGGAGCTGATGGACAAAGGGGCGCTCTGGCCGCCGGCGCTCATCCAGTTAAACCCGCGATACAAGCAGGGTAAAAGCATAGAGCGCCTGGTCCAGGAGGGCCTGCTCCACCCGGACTGCGCGGACATATTCCGTGACGGGCGGGGCGAGTCGATCACCCTCTTCCAGCACCAGCAGGAGGCCATCGAGAAGGCGCTCGCCGGCCAGGGGTTCGTGGTCACCAGCGGTACAGGATCGGGCAAGAGCCTTACCTACTTCGTGCCCATCATAGACGCCGTCCTCAAGGGCGAAACGGGGACCGAAAAGGTCTGGGCCATCATCGTCTATCCCATGAACGCCCTGGTCAATTCCCAGGAGACGGCCCTACGGGAATGGGCCGAGGCATACAGGGCACGCACCGGCCGGGAGTTCCCCATCCGCTTCAGCTCCTACACCGGCCAGAACGTCTCCGTTCGGTACGAGATCCAGCAGCATCCCCCGCACATCCTCCTCACCAACTACGTGATGCTGGAGCTCATGCTCCTCCGGCCGGAGGAACACGTCTTCGTGGACCGGGCCACGACGGGCCTCAGGTTCCTGGTGTTGGACGAGCTGCACACCTACCGTGGCCGCCAGGGCGCCGACGTGGCCTACCTCGTCCGCAAGCTGAAGGTAAAAAGCGGCAACCCCGACCTTCTGTGCATGGGCACCAGCGCCACCATGGTGGCGGAGAAGGAAGGTGGCGCCTTGGGGAGCGCGGAGCGCCGCCAGGTTGTGGCCGCCTTCGCCGGCCGCCTTTTCGGTACCGAGTTCGGCCCGGACCAGGTGGTGGAGGAGACGCTCGAGGGCATCTCCGGATTTCCGAAGGGCGTGCCGGAGGATGAGTTGCGCCGTGCCGTGCTCGAACCCGTCCCTCAGGAACCGGAGAGTTTCGCGCGCAGCCCCCTGGTGGCCTGGGCGGAGGCCAACTTCGGGCTGGAGGAGGAAGGGGACGGAAGCCTGCGCCGCCGTCCCCCCATAAGCCTGGACGAGGGCGCCGAACGGCTTGCCGGGGAAACGGGACTGGACGAGGCGCTCTGCAGGAAAGCGCTGGGGGGAGTCTTCCTCACGGGTGCGCGATTGAAGAACGACCGGGGCGAACCACTGCTCTCCTTCAAGCTCCATCAGTTCATCGCCCAGGGCAACCGCATATACGCTTCCGCCGAGCCGAGGGACCGGCGCATCTTTGACCTCGAGGGCTTGCTCTCCAAAAAGCGCGAAGGGAAAACCGTCACCCTCTTCCCCCTGAAGTTCTGCCGTTTGTGCGGTATGGAGTATTACGAGGTCGTCCAAAAGCAAAAGGACGGGAGGTTCGAGCCCCTGGTCGAGGAGTTCGCCGTCACCGGGGAAGGGGAAGGCCCCGAGAGCGAAGAAGTGAGGGGATACCTTCTTCTCGCTCCCGAGGACCGCGAAGTTGAATGGGGCCCGGAGAACCTGCCCTCCGAATGGCTCGACGACCGGGGAAGGGTGAAGAGCGAGTATCGGAAGCACGTCCCGCAGGAGGTCTGGGTCTTCCCGGATGGGAGTTGTTCTCCCAACCCAGACGGCGGGGCGGTCAAGGCCTGGTTTCAGCCTTACCCCTTCCGCCTCTGTCTCCACTGCGGCGTGTTCTACACCGGGAAAGAGAGCGAGTTCCGCAAGCTGACCGGCCTATCCAGCGAAGGACGCAGTTCCGCCACCACCGTCCTCGCCCTCGCCGCGCTGAGCAACGCCCGCCAAGCCGACATCGCCGAGGAAGCCAACAAGATCCTGAGTTTCACCGACAACCGTCAGGACGCCAGCCTTCAGGCCGGGCATTTCAACGACTTCGTGCAGGTCTCCCTTTTGCGCTCCGCCATCTACGCCGCGGTGAAGGAGGCGGGAGAGCTCAGGCACGACGAGATAGCATCAAAAGTGGTGGAAAAGCTTGCCATACCCTTCAGCGACATCTCGGCGAACAAGGAGATACGGGAGGACACCCCGGCGGGTCGGGAGATCCTCAAAGCCTTCACCGACCTCGTGGAATACCGCATCTACGAGGACCTGCGCCGCGGGTGGCGTGTGGTGCAGCCCAACCTGGAGCAGTGCGGGCTGCTGCGCATAGGCTACCTGGGCTTGGAGGAGCTGTGCCGCGACGACGATGAATGGAAGGACCTCCCATCCTTCGCCTCCCTGGAGCCCGAGGAGAGGCTGGAGGTCCTCACCGCCGTGCTCGACCACTTCAGAAGGCAGCTGGCCGTCCACGCGAGCTGTCTCCAGGTGGTCGAGCAGCAACAGTTGATGAAACGCGTGGAAGGCCGCATCGATGAGCGCTGGGGCCTGCAGGAGCAGGAAAGGCTGCGGCCGGCATCCTGTTTCGTGCTGCCCGGCGAGGCCGGCAAGCCCCGTCACCTAACCGCCTACAGCCTGGGCCCGAGGAGCCACGTTTATCGTTACCTGCGCCGCGTGCTGCCCGCTTTCCTCGACGACTACGAGGAGAACATGAAACGGCTGGTGGACATCCTCTGTGCCCACGGCCTCCTGCGGCGCGGAAGCCATGGCGGGGTCTCCTTCGTGCAGCTCGAATCCGCCTCCCTGATCTGGAGACCCGGTGACGGCACCCCGGCCGGCGATCCCATATACTTCCGCCGCTCCGAGGACCCCGTCTATCAGAGGAAGGAAAGGGAGGCCAACGCCTACTTCCGCGCTTTTTACGAGAACCCGCCGGATATTCTGCGGCGCATCGAGGGCAGGGAGCACACCGCCCAGGTGGAATACGATGACCGCCAGAAGAGGGAGCAGCGCTTCCGGGAGGGAGAGCTAAAATGCCTTTTCTGCTCCCCCACCATGGAGCTGGGCATCGATATCGCCGACCTGCAACTGGTGCATATGCGCAACGTCCCTCCCACCCCGGCCAACTACGCCCAGCGCAGCGGAAGGGCGGGGCGCAAAGGCGACCCCGCCCTGGTGATCACCTACTGCACGGCGGGAAGCGGCCACGACCAGTATTTCTTCCACCGCCAGAAGGACATGGTCTCGGGCTCCGTGCAACCGCCGCGCATCGACCTCTCCAGCGAGGAACTGGCCAGGGCCCACATCCACTCCCTGTGGCTCTCCAAGACCGGCTTCTCCCTGGGGAGGTCCATAACCGATTTCATCGACGTGCGCCTGGAGGGCTACCCTCTCACCGAGGACGCCCGCAACAGGATCCAGCTCTCCGAACACCGTTTCCGCGAATGCCTGGACGAGGCCAGAAGGATCCTCGCCTCCTGCGCGCCGGATATAGAGAGGACGGCCTGGTATTCCGAGGAATGGCTGGAGAGGACCCTGAAACGGGCCCCGGAGGAGTTCGACCGGGCTTTCGACCGCTTCCGCGAACTGTACAGGGAGGCTGATCGCCAGTGGATGGAGGCCAACCAGATCCTTCGCTACGGCTCCCGTGATTCCCAGGAGGCGGAGCGGGCCCGCCGCAGCCGGGATGAGGCGGAGCGCCAGAAAGCCCTGCTGGAAAACCACACCGATTCCTTCGAGGAATCCGACTTCTATCCCTACCGTTACCTGGCCAGCGAGGGGTTCCTCCCCGGCTACAACTTCCCCCGCCTCCCCTTGAGCGCTTATCTCCCGATCCCAGGCGGTGGGCACTTCATCTCCAGGCCTCGCTTCCTGGCCGTCTCCGAGTTCGGCCCCGAGAACCTCATCTACCACGAGGGCTCCAAATACCAGGTCACGGCGCTCAGGACCACCCTCACCAACCTTCCCCAGCGCATCGTGCGCTTCAAGATATGCGGGTCCTGCGGGTACCTGCACACAGACGAAGGCACGGAGATATGCTCCAACTGCGCCGCCAGGCTGCAGGGAGAGGATCTCACCTATGCAAGCTTCCTGGAGGCCACCAGCGTCTACACGCGGCGCCGCGAGCGCATCACCAGCGAGGAGGAGG
>FWWL01010007.1_pt1 | contig 11181 bp, 10 predicted proteins | sample 2228331 | NCBI WGS metagenome assembly FWWL01 (sample SAMEA103939775, study PRJEB20133) | metagenome
GACCATCGCCCGCCCCCCAGACCTCTGGGCCTGTGACCCCTTTTCGTCGCCGTGCCTGTCCGACGAGCAAAGGGAGCGCCTGTGGCGGGAGGCAAACAGCAACGACGAGTCCTTCGCCGAGGCGGTCTTCGTGCACAGTTGCACGGCCTGTCGGCTGTTCGGCTCCCCGTCCTTCGCCGGGCGGGTCGCCTGCAAGGACGCCTACCTGCTCAATGGCGACCGTCTGGCCTCCGTCACCCAGGTGCGGGACGGCGTGGGCATAGACCGCGACCTCGGCGCCGCCCGCAGCGGCATCAAATACGACTTCGAGACGGTGGTGCCCGGCTCCCACTTCGGGATAGAAATGGTGGCCGAGAACCTGGACGACTGGGAGCTGGGGCTGCTGCTGACCGTCCTCAAGTGGTGGGGCGAGGGTGGCTTCGCCATCGGCGGCAAGTCCACCCGCGGCCCGGGCTGGGGGAAGCTCCAGGGTCTGACGATCCAGCGGGTCAGCCGCGACAACCTCCTGGACTACCTGAGCGACGGGAGGGCACCCTCTGCCGACATCTCGCCGTATCTGCAGGCGTTCCGGAACAGGTTGCGGGGAGGCTGACGATGCATAAGGCGCGATACAACCTGCTCCATCTCTCCCTGGAGCTGAGTCCCCGGGGGCCCCTGCTGGTCAAGGCCGGCGGGGTCTCGGCCGACCCCTCCCTGCCCGACATGCAGTTCGTGCGCACCTATCATCCCCAGCAGGGCGAGACCCCCTACATTCCGGGCTCCTCGCTGAAGGGGGTGGTGCGGGGCTTCGTCGAGAAGGTGCTGCGCACTTTGGATACCAGTGGACAGCCGGGCCCCGCACAGAACAAGGGATGGCGCTGGGCATGTGCAACCTTCGAGCCTGGGCGAGAAGAAGCGAGGCAGCGGGAGAAGTGGAACTGCCCCCGATTCCTGCAAGATCAGGCCTTTCTGGCGAAAGTAACAGAGGGGCAAGAACGAGACCTGTTCTCGTGGGAGATCTACCGGCACTCCTGCGGGGCCTGTCGCATCTTCGGACACACGCGCCTCAGGGGAAGGGCCTCCTTCACCGACTTCCTGCCGACGGGCGAGGTCAGGACGGAGGTGCGTTACGGCGTCGCCGTCTCCCGCTTGAGCCATGCCGTGGCCCAGGGACCGTTCGAGATAGAGGTGGCCGTTGCCGGCACCTTCGCCGGGCAGCTGGTGCTGGAGAACTTCGAGCTCTGGCAACTGGCCCTGCTGGCCCTGGCCCTGGAGAGCATGGAGCGGGGGCTCCTCAAGGTAGGCTACGGCAAGAACCGCGGCTTCGGCGAGGTGTCGGTCTCTGTGCGTGAGGCGCGCCTGGACGAGGTGGCCGCCGGCCTGGACGCCGCTGTCTGGCGCGGCCTGGGTGCCCTGGTGAACGGCGACGAGGCGGCACGTTACGGCCTCAGTCGCGACGACCGCGTGGACAGACTGCCGCAGCCCAGCGCCAGCGAAGAACTGGGCATCTACGTCCGGCGCACATACGACGCCCGGGGCTGGGCCCAGGTGGTCCCGCGGCTGCTGGCAGCCATCGGCGCGACGTAGGAGGGGCCGCGTGAGCGAAAAGCCTTGCTACGTCTACGCCCTGCGCGGCCAGCCCGACGACCTGGCAGCCCGGGCTCAGGCACTGGGTGGCAACGTCACCCACTGGGTGGCCGACCCTTCCCGGCTCTCCATGGGCGAAGGGCTCCCCGAGGACTGGAGGGAGCACGGGGCGCTCTTCGCCGAAAGAGGCGAGCTGCGCTGGTGGCGGGACGGGGACGCTTACCGGGCCCTCTTGCTGACCGACGAGCCGATGCCTGGGCTGGAGCCCTTGCCTGGTAGCTGGAGCAGGGAAGAAGGCCCCGTTCGCTTCTTCCTGCAGCCGTTGGATGCGCCTCACGTCCGCCCCGGCTTCGAGCGCTACCCACACGGCCGGGAGCAGGGCCAGCTGGAGGCGGTCATCTACCGCTGCGATGGCGTGGTGGTCTTGGTAAGCCCGCGCCGCCTGCTGCCGTGAGAGGAGGGAAGGTCATGCGCCAGCGTCCCACCGAGCCCAAGCCCTTCTTCTGGATGACCGCCACGCGGGCGCCCCGGAAGGAACGACCGCCTGACCACGACCGCTTCGCCGGCGACAGCGGGCGCCTGAACCTACGCCTGCAGGTGGTGTCCGACTATCTGTATGTGGGCAGCGGCCAGTTCGAGCTGGCAACCGTGGGCGGACGCCAACAGGCCTATTACGCCTTCGCCCGTCGCGATGGCCAGCTGGTCATCCCGGGCAGCTCGCTGAAAGGCGCGGTCCGTGCCGTCCTGGAAGCCATCTCCAACTCTTGCGTCTCGCAACGACATCGTAGCGAAAGCGTGCGGTCCACCCATGTTCTCTGCGACAGCGATGGCCCCGTTTGCCCCGCGTGCCGCCTCTTCGGCAGCACCCGCCGCCGCGGGCGTGTCCACTTCTCGGACGCGGTGCCCGTGGGCGACGTAAAGGGGGAAGTCATCAAGATCGCCGAGCTGTGGCCTCCCCGCAACGCAAAGGGGCGCAAGTTTTACCGCAGCGGCCGGATGCGCCGCCTGGACCTGACGCCGGCCAGGAACTTCCGCTTCATCGAGGCCGTGCCCCGGGGCAGTCGCTTCGCCTTCAGCCTGTATTTCGAGAACGTCCGGCCGGCTGAGATGGGGCTGGTCTTGCGGTCCATGGGCCTGGACCTGGGCGATAGTGGCCGCCTAGTCCAGGCGTTTCCCGTCAAGGTGGGGGGCGCGAAGCCGCGCTGTCTGGGAGCGGTGAGGTTCGAGGCGACCGCTCTCTGGCTGGTGACGCCCGGCCCGCGGCTGCTGGCGGCCCTGGCGGGGGAAGGGAGTGAGGCCGCCCCGGAGGAGGCCCTGCGGGGTTGGCTCTCCGCTCCCTCGGAGGGCCTGCTCGACCGGCAGGCGTGGGAACAGCTTCGTCACAACGCTGCACAACAAGACACTTGGTGCCCGGAGGAGCTCTACTGATGCTTCCCGTAGCGCGACGCATCAAGCTGGCAGAAGAAATTGCCCGCCCCATCGCACGGAGTAACCTACTGGGGCCTCGTGATGCACGCAACGAGTGGATGCGGTGGTTGCAAGTAGTGAAGCGTCACGGGCTACGGACCGCCTTGCAATATGCACAGCGCCTAGCCAACGACCCGGGCCTGCGCGACAACGTTCGCAAGGCGAACAGCCTCATCGTTCAAGCGGTCCGCGAACGGCTGGCAGAACTAGGACGGCTCGACGAGCGAGATTTGCAGTCGGTGCTGGGCTTCGTCGCCTGGCACCTGCGCACAATGCGTCGAAGCCCGGCGTCTCGCTCTGAGACGAGCCCTCGGACTTCGACCGAGCGCATGGAGAGAGAGCACTGACGTACCAATCGAGGGTTGGAATGAGGAACGGTGTTGAAACAATCATCTGTCTGGTAGGCGGCCAGCCTACCCCCGTATTCATCCGGGTGTTACATTTAGCGCCAAAGCGCGCGGTGTTTGCTCACACAGATGTAACGCGGCCTCAGGGAGAGAGAATCCGGAACCTTGTATCTGCACGGGTCGAGTCAGAGCTCTTACGGATTGACGCTTACGATGTAACGGCCGTGCAACTAGAGATCGAAAAGTGGCTCACCGAACGCGGTTGGCCGCCCGAGCGAGTGTGGATCAACATGACTGGCGGCACTAAGCCAATGACTCTTGGTGCGTTCGCGGCTGCGGCTCGTAAGGGTGCACGGCTGCTCTACCTGCAAAGCGAAGGTGGAAAGTCGCTTCTGTACAGCTATGAAGTAGATCGCGATTGGTCTCTGAAGGGGCAAAGAAACTGTGCCCCCGGTGCTAGACATAGAAATGTATGTTAGAGCTCATGGCGATGAGCCGCGGTTTGACGTGATCAAGAAGACGAGCGGGCTGGAGTTTGAGAAGACCGTGGCTAGCGTCCTGGCGCCACATGTAGATGAAGTCAGACGTGGCATTTGCCTAAGTGGTGCAATTGAAATCGAGATCGCCGTACGTTGCGGAAACCAGGTGGGGATCATTGAGGCCAAGAGCGGCACTAAGTTAGAGAGGAAGGCGATAGACCAGCTTAACACGGCAGCCCAGCCACAGTACCTGGGGACTTACACCGGGAGGTTTTGGGTGCGCACGCGGCAGTCGGACCACACAACAAAGACTCTCGATGAGCTCGCCAGACACTACCAAATTGAAATCATAGAAGTACTGAGCTGCCGACCCCCGAACTACGTTAGTCCAGAAGAGGCTGAGGAAATCGTCCGGCGAGTGCGCAGGGCTCTGACGGGGGTGCATGATAGTCGTGAACGGTGCGCATGCCCTCGCCGAAGAGCAGTTAGAGGCCATCGAGCAGGTCGCTGCGGAGGCCGTCCAGGTAGATCTCGTCAGCCCATAGCCCCGCAGGTGAGGGAGCTTGTGGACCGCTGCGGCCTCTCCGGAGAGGAATGGCAGTGCGAGCCAATCGTGGTCAATCTGCCATCGCTGGCGGTGTTAGCTGCCGCAGTGGTCGCAGAGCTGCACGGACGTATGGGCTATTTCCCGACGGTATTGAGTCTGAGGCCAGCGCCGGGGGTGTCACCTCGTCGCTTTGAACTGGGCGAAGTGGTAGACCTGCGGTGGATCAGGGAGTCCGCCCGGTACCGGCGGACGGAGAGCACATGATGCGCCCTGGCGTTCGGCCACGCGGCGAGGAGAGGCGTGGTGGAGGCTTGGTTCGGCCGTGGCGCGCGACCGCTGGCCGGAAAGGAGGCTGGAGGACTGGGGGGATTCTGGAGCAATCCGGGACGGCCGTGTGCAGGGCGCAGGGGCCCAAGGCCGGTTGGGACTCTCGAGAAGAGCTTTGGAGGCAGGGGCCGTTCCGGGGTTCGAGATCGATAGCGAGAAATGGCTCGAGACTGAGCTGAGATGTGGACAACGACGGTCCGTAGCAAACGCCGGGCAGATGGGGGTTCGGTCATTCATCGGTCCGACGCCCGCACGGCCCTGGCCCCGAGCCTGACTGCAAAGGGCCGGCACGGGTTTGGGTATGCGAAGTGGTGGAAGGGTGTCAGGATTGGAGTGGTCGGAGAAAAGACCGGGAGGCGCCGATGAGCCCTCCGATTCACTGGACCCTGAGCTTGCGCTATGATCCATGGCTCGACAATGGGCTCGAGGTGTTCGCCAAAATGACCCAAGAGATCGCCCAACAACACCCGCAGGTCCTATCCGTCCGCCTCGAGCCCGCCGACCTCCACCTGGAGATCCACCGAGCTAAGCGCTTCGCGCGGCTCCTCGCCCAACGGCTGGCCCAACAGGTCGAAGGTGCTTATTACACACGGGAGCCCGGGCGTAAGGTGCTGAAGCCGTTCGTGGGGTTCAACCAACAGCCACCCCGGCAGCACCCGCCGATCTACCGCGGCCGGGAAGCCATCGAGTCCTTCGTTCAAGATCTGATGGCCGAGATCGAGGCCCCGGCCGACCGCCGGGCCCGTTTCACCTGCCCCTTCTGCGGAGCGCCCGCCGCCGGGAAACGCACCCTGTCGACGTATCCCTTTGTGACCAAGACGAAGGCCCTGGGCGGGCAGGCGGTGTGGGCAGAGGCGGGATTCAAGGGCCTCAGTGAATACGGCCCCATCTGCACGGCCTGTGCCTTCCTGGGCATGCTGGCTTGGTCCGACACCGCCCTGCTGTATCGTTGTGATATCGGCGGCCCCCAGGGCATCGCTCTCCTCGCCATCCCGTGGCCCCAGCCGGTGGACCTGTGCCGCCTCCACGAACAGAAGGAACGCTGCCGGAACGCCCTCCACCCGGATCAACGCCGCAGCAGCATCCAGGTGACCCTAGAATGGGGAGGACAAGAACGGGAGGACTGGCCCCCGCGGACCTTCACCATGCTCCTGGCCTTCTACGAAGCCGCCCTGGATCGCGTGCTCGCGGAGATCCAGGAAACCCACGAGGGCGGCTTTTTCGAGCCCGCCGCCCTCCGCCGACTCATGCCCGACGGCTGGGTCCTCCTCCGGATCCCCCAGGGCCGCATGAAGGATATCACCGCCGGCGATTGGTTCATGGAAGACCCCCCGCTGCGGGTGTTGCGGACTCTGGTCCGGGAAGACCTTCTCCCCTATCGAAAGGTCCTCACTGGCATGTGGCTGACCACAGAGGGAGGGCCGACGGATCCGGAGGACACCGCGGCCTGGCGGGAGGAGCGGGCGGCGGCGTTCCTGCAGAACGACTACGGACGCTTCGCCGAAGGCTTCGGCGTCCGCCGACGCTGGATGTTAGGCTTTTACGGGGAGGCCGTCCAGGGCCTCCGCCGGTGGATTCAATCCTGGCTGGAGGAGCGAGGGACCATGACCGACCAGGAACTCGAACTGGTGCGACGCGCGGGAAGGACCATCGGGCGGATCGCGGGCGCCCAGGGCCGGACCACCCTTCTTTACGAGATGGAACGAGCGCGCACTCCCTCCGATCTGCTGAGGGTGCTGAGCGATGTCGTCCACCGCCTAGTGGGAATGGACGCCCAGGAGATGCGGGAACAGTATCTCTCGCTGGAGGCGCTAGACCGGCTCACCGCCCTGATCCACGCCTCAGGGGACGATGCCCGCCGCTTCGCCGATATGAAGGACACCCTCTTTATCTACGCTGGATTGGAATACGCGGGGGCCGTGCGGGGACAGGCCGCCGATGCCTCCGCAAGTTGAACGGAAATGTGCATTTCCCCACTTGAATCGAAAACACGCTCAGGAGGACTCCGATGGAGCTGAAGGCGATTTCCATGGTGTGGCTCTCGCGGACGGGCCTGACCAACCTGAACGCCGGCGAAGGCGGTAGCAACCTCGTGGACCTTAAGAAATACCGCTGGGCCGGGCGTGAATACCCTTACGTCAGTGGCCAGGCCATGCGTTTCTATCTCAAAGAGGCGATCCGCCGGGAGGTGCGGCCGGAGGAAGCCTGCGTGGCCGACGAGAGAGGCGAGACCTGCGGCCGCATCGCGGAGTGCGTGCTCTGTGACCTCTTCGGCTTCATGACCACGCTCCCGGACGTTGGCGCCGCCGTCCGCGTTTCGCCGGTAAAAGTGTCGCCGGCCATGGGCCTCATTCCTCTCGAGGACACCATGGCCGTGGACTTCCTCACCCGCCGCCACCGCGGGGCGGTTCAGGAGGAGGAAGGGAAGATCCGCGGGGACATCGTAAACGTGGAACTGGCCGTGAACCTCTATAAAGTGGGCCTCGCGGTGGACCTCCGGCGGGTCGGCCGGGAGGAGGAGCTGACGGAGATCGAGACGGACCGCGGGAAGAAAGCCCAGACGGTCCGCGGGGTGATCCTGCGGGATTACATTGACGAGTCCGAGCGCCGGCGCCGGCTCCGGCTGCTGCTGGACGCCGTCCAGGACTTCAGCGATTGCTCCAAGCAGGCGCGGTTGCTCACCGACTTCACCCCCGACCTCGTGATCGTGGCCCTCCAGGCCAATTACTCCCACCGCCTTCAGAAAGCCCTGGAGGTCACGTGGGACGGGGCCGCGGCCCTGGACAAGGAACGGCTGGACCAGGTGCTCCGCGAGTTGCGGGGAGACCTGGCGGACGCTGGCGGGCGGCCCGCCCTCTTCGCGGGGATGCTGGAGGGCATCGTCGCCGACGCCCAAGATGTCCGCGACGCGCTGGCCCGGTATGGCGTCGAGGTGGTGACGCCGCGGGAGGCGATCGCCCAGGCGAAGGCTGCCATTGGGGTGTAAGCCCATGGTCCGATACGGGCTGACGGTGGACCTCGAAAGCCCTTACTTCGCCTGCTTCCGGCAAGTGGCCGCCACCAGCGTGGTGCTTACCTACCCGGTTCCGCCCTTCACCACGCTCATCGGCATGCTGCTGAACGCCATGGGGGTCCATTATGCGGATTACGAGGCGGAGCGGGGCCGACTTCAGGAGGCGCTGCGGTTCAATCTGCGGCCGTTGCATCCCCCGGCTCGGCCCCAACGGGAGCTGGCGAAGCTGCTGAAACTGGTGGGGGAGGGCCGCAAGGAGGAGGGGAAACGCCCAGTGGACTTTCCCTCCTCCCCGGTGCGCAAGTCGTTCCTCGTGCGGCCTGCCTACCGGGTGTACCTGGCTTCAGAATCGCGGCACCTACTGGAGAACCTGTGGAGTGCTCTGAGAAACCCTGCCCGCCCACTCTACCTAGGCGGCTCGGACGATATGGTGGTCGCGACCCTACGCTGGATGGGAGAGCTGGCCTGGGCCGATAGCTGTGAGGTCTGGGGCCTGCTCTCCGGCATCCATGAGGGATGCGAACTGGTCCGCTTGCCTGCCACCTTCCGATCCGGGCGGGACCTCGTTGCGCCTCCCCTCCTGGCGTTGCCGCCCCGCTTCCCTTTCCTCCTGCCCACACCCCAGCTCCTGGCCTTCTTCGAATCAGAAGGGGTGTGCCTACTCCCTGAGCGAGCAGGCGACGCGCATGATGTGGGCCAAGCGGGACGGTGACCGCTGGCAGACCCTATACGGCCACGTCCGCGACAGCCTTGCAGTGGCGGACGTCCTCACGCGGCGTCTGGGGTTCGCCGGCTTCTGCCGCCGCCACCATCTCGACCCCTACCGCTTCCGACAGATCGTCGGGCTTGTGGTCCTCTTCCACGACGCCGGGAAGGGCACCCACCCCTTCCAGGAGGCGGTCCAGGCCGGCCGGACCGCATGGAACTTCCCCCACGCCCTCGCCGCCCTGCCGCTGATGGAGAGGGTCTGGCGCGCCGGCGCGTTCCCCTCGCTGTTGGAGGGCTCGCCCATCCTGGAGCTGCTTGCCGTCGCCGCCCACCACACCGAGCTACATCGGGATCTCTACCAGAATCTGCCGAACCCCCACCTGAAGCTGGAGTTCCTGGCAGAACTCGAAGAGGTCCTGCGCGGGCTCTATGAGGAGGGAGCGCCGATCTGGGGGTGGAACGCCCCGTTCCCTCCGTTCTCCCTGAGCGACCTCGCCCGGCTCGCTTTGGGTAGGCTCTCAGGGGGACTATTGCAGATGCGGGAGGTGGTCGCCGGTCGTGTCCGGAAGATGAGAGAAGAGGGACGGGAGGAGGAACTGGCCCGCTTCCGCGCCTGCTACGTCACGCTCCTTGCGTATCTGAAAGCGGCCGACAAGATGGCCAGCCGCGCGTTTGCCGAGCGGGCCCACCCCGGCGAGAACGGCCCGCTGCTTCCCTATCCCCTCCCGGACTCAGAACTGGAGCGGCTGCTCCCGGACTGGCCGCCCGACCCTGAGGATCGGCTGCGCCAGGGCCTCCCCGCAGGGGGCGACTGGTTCGATTACCAGAGGGAGATCGCGCGGAGGGCCGCGTCGGAGGACGCGCTACGCTGGGGGCTGGTGCGGGCGCCGTGCGGGCGGGGGAAAACCGAGGCGGCCCTGCTCTGGTTCCTGGGGCGCCGCCTGCGCGACGGGCTGGACCGGCTGATCTGGACTCTGCCCACCCAGGTCACCTCGAACGCGATGCGCGAGCGACTGGCCCGCTTGTTCGGGGAGGGGCTGGTGGGGCTCTACCACGGGCGCTCCAGCCTCGAGCACCGGGAGCGGATTCGCGCCAGGCTTCAGGCACGCGATGGGCCTATCCCCCTCGACCCTGACCCGAGCTTAGAGCTGGAGGAGGCCCGCGAGGCCAACTTCTGGAGCGAGGTCCTCGCCTGTCCGCTCGTGGTCACCACCGCCGACCACCTGCTGTATGCGTTCGTCCACGGCTTCCCTCAGGCGGATTTCGCCCTGGGGATGCTCCAGGGCGCGGCGGTGGTGTTCGATGAGGTACACGCCTACGACGAACAGATGCAGGGGGAACTGCGGGAGGCGATGGCCCTGTTGCGCGCCTTGGCGATCCCCCACCTGGTGATGAGCGCCACCTTTCCCGATCCCCTGATCCGGATATGCCGCCTGGATGGATACCCGCTGATTGAAGATACGCCCGGTATGGTGCGGCGCCCGTTCCGGATAATCAAGCGTGAGTGGCCTCTGATACGAAAAGAACATTCCGCGCTGGTCCCAGACAGAAATGTGATCGCGGAGGTACAGGACGGGTACCGGGCTGGGCTTGTACAATTTGTGGTCGTCAATACCGTACGCAAAGCCCAGGCCTTCTACCGGACCCTTCGTCTTCTCCTTCCGGCCGAGGACCTTGTCTGCCTGCACAGCCGGTTCGCCTACGCCCACCGCCGGGCGAAGGAGCGGATGATCACCGAACGCCTGAAGGTGCGGCGCGGCCCCTTCGTTCTCGTGGCTACCCAGGTGATCGAGGTCAGCCTGGATATCGGGGCGGACCGGATGTTCACGGAGATCGCGCCGCTGGACGCCCTGGCCCAACGCGGCGGGCGGGTGAACCGGGGTGGGAACACCCCCGACGGGGTCTTGATCGTTTACCGGCCGGAGGATCCCGAGCCCTATGAAGAAGGGCGCCTCTCCCGGAGCTGGGAGCACCTCACGGAGGGGCCGGTCTCCTACGGCGATCTGCACATGTGGGCCGGAGAGGTCTATGCGGATCTGGAGGCGGGGATGGCCCAGCTGCCCGCGCTGTTCGCCGAGTGCACCCTCTTCGGGCCAGGCCCCGCGGAGATCCGCTTCGACGAGGAACACGGGCGGCGCTATCAGCCTCGGCGCATCGAGCAGCCCACCATTGACGTCATCCCCCACGACCTGTGGGCCCGGTTGGAACCGGAGGCCTCGCCCCTGGAGTTCCTTACCCCGGTCCCCCTGTGGTGGCTGGCCCACAGCCAACGGAACCGCTTGGATTGGTTTTACACCGCCGAGCGTCCCCCTTCCCGACGGACAAGGCTGATCTGCTGTCTGCCCTATAACGAAGAGGTAGGGTTTGAAGAGGAGAAACTGGCGGACGTCAATGAAAGTGTGGTTTTCGGCCTAATCTTTGATTAGCTTCTGTTAGGGGGTCTCCGATGTCCGAATACACATCTTCTTGGAAGGATGTCGAAGGTGTAGACGTTCGCCATCCAGAGCATTCGGATGTGGAAGCCGTACTGGCGAGAGAGGTCCCAATCCGAGGCGTGGAGGTCAACTACTGTGTGGTATGCCTCCGGAAGTGCTGGCTTTTCGTGCATGGCCTCGAGCATGAAAGGGAGTCGGATTTGGTGGCACTCGGCCGGCTTCTTCACGAGACCAGTTTCCGCCGGCAGCCGCAGCGGAACGTAGATATCGAGGGATTCGCCCGGGTGGACTT
>FWWL01010008.1_pt1 | contig 11180 bp, 8 predicted proteins | sample 2228331 | NCBI WGS metagenome assembly FWWL01 (sample SAMEA103939775, study PRJEB20133) | metagenome
TTGACCAGTGGATTCCGATTCTGCGCCATGCGAAACTGTTTGTGCGTCTGCCCGTGCGCAACTTGATGCGTTCACCACGCCGAACACTTACTGGAACGCTTGGGATTGCGTGCGGGGTGATGTTGGCGATGCTGGCACGAGGCATTCTCGACTCGCAAAATGTGGCGATGGAGCGCTATCTCCAGCAGGTGCTTAATGAGGACTTACGGGTAGTGTTCCTGCGCCCGCAACCTGCAACGATAGTGGCTCGCGTGCGCGGTTGGGCGGGGGTGCAGTGGGCGGAAGGTGTGCTGGAACTTCCGGTAAAACTGCACAAAGATGGCGCAGAGTATGAAACGACCCTGCGCGGTCTGGAGCCACACAGCCCTTTGCTCTCGCTCACCGATGAGCGAGGCATCACGGTATCGCTTAGCGAGCAGGGAATCGTGTGTGGACAGGTTGTCCAGCAGAAGCTGAGGCTGGAGCGCGGGGATATGCTCTGGATGGAACTCCCTGCTACCGAGGGCAACCTACGCACCCGCGCCCACGCAGTGCGGGTTTCGGGATTCGTATGGGAAACACTGGGCGGTGTGGTTTATATGCCTCGCAAGCAGGTTGGCGCGCTGTTCCATCGGGAGTTAGACCTCCCTCCAAACGCCATCAACAGCATTCGCCTCAGTGTTCATCCTGCTTATCGAGAGCAGGTCGTCCGACAGCTCAAGCAGTTGCCTGAGTCGGGCGTTGTGGTTGTGCGAGAGGAAGTGCTGGAGCGATTGGAAGCGTTGCTCCAGATTGGGCGCCGTTTCATTCTGGTGATGATGAGTTTCGGCTTCGTGTTGGCGAGCGCAGTGGTGTTTTCCGTTGTGACGCTGAGCGTGCTGGAACGGCGCAACGAAGTAGCGCCCCTCCTTACGATTGGCTTCGGCAAGCGACAGGTGATAGGCTTGCTGATAGCGGAGAGTATGCTGGTGGTGCTGATGGGCATTATAGTGGGGCTTCCCTTAGGAAGGGGTATGGTGTCGCTATTCATTCAGATGGCGTCTACTCCTGAGCAGATGGAGCTGTTTGCCTTTCGCACCTATGTGTTTCCGACAACCTACCTGCTCTCGGCATTTGGGGTGTTCGGGGTGTCGCTGGTGAGCCTTGTGCCCGCCATCCGCTCTACACTCCAAATTGACCTCGTAAGCGCTCTAAAAGAGCGTTCGTTATAGAGGATACCGGAATACCATGTTCCCACTCCCTAAAGAGGATTCCTGATAGACCACAGAACCGCCATTATCAATCCTGTCAGAACCGATAGAGTAGAAGGGTACAGTCAGTAGCACGGGCGTCTCGCCCGTGCTACTGGTTCAGCTTTTCACCCCAGCTGGGGTAGGAACGGGGGTTTTGGTTTCGGTTTTGGGGGTGTCGTATCGGCGTGGGCGTGGCTTGATAAGCCCCACATCGACGGGTTCGTAGGTAATCTCGGGTCCGTCGGGTGTCCAGCGGGCTTTCGTGGTCTTGAGGAAGTTCTCGTCGTCGCGCTGGGGGAACTCAGGCTTGTAGTGGGCACCTCGGCTCTCGTTGCGCGCCAGTGCGCACGCCGTGATGCAGATTGCCAGCTCCAACTGATGTTCCAGCGTGCGCACGAACGGAATGACCTGGTTCGTCCAGCCGAGATGGTCGCTGATGTTCACCTGTTTGACACGCTCTCGCAGTTCCTTGAGCCGTTCGAGGGTCTGTTCAAGGCGTGCGTTCTCCCGCACGACCGTCACATTCTCGTCCATTAGGATGCGCATCTCGTCTGCGAGGCGATAGGGGTTCTCAGTGCCCTTGCGCTGGCTGATGGCGCGGAAATGCTCTTCGTGTCGGATGCGCTCCCCTTCAAACAGCGAGGAGGGCATATCGAAAGCCGAGCGTTCCAGCGTCTTGATATACTCCACGATTGCAGGCGCCGCAACCTCCCCTGCAAAGAGACAGCTCAGTAGGGAGTTAGCGCCCAAGCGGTTCGCTCCGTGATACTGATAGTCCACCTCGCCCACTGCGTAGACGCCGGGAATGTTCGTCATCTGGTTGCGTGGGTGAACAGGCTCCATCGTGCCGTTGCCGTTGGTTGCGTAGTCCACCCACAGTCCGCCCATCGAGTAGTGCTGGGCGGGGTAGATGCGCATCGGCACTTCGCGCGGGTCTTCGCCCACGAACTTGATGTAGACCTCCAAGATGCCCAGCAGTTTCTTTTCAATCTGCTGGCGGGGCAGATGGGTGATGTCGAGATAGACCTGATTTTTGCCCCCGATTCCGCGTCGCTGGTTCACGCACACATCGAAGATTTCGCGGGTGGCGATGTCGCGAGGCACAAGGTTGCCGTAGGCAGGATACTTCTCTTCCAAGAAGTACCAGCGGTCGCTTTCGGGGATGTCGCGCGGGTGGCGTTTGTCGTTCGGGTCTTTGGGGACCCACACGCGCCCCCCTTCCCCACGCACCGCCTCGGAAATCAGTCGGCATTTATCCTCGCCTGGAATGGCGGTGGGATGAATCTGGATGAACTCGCCGTTGGCATAATAAACGCCCTGTTGGTAGCAGATGCTGGCTGCGGAACCCGTGCAGATGATGGAGTTGGTGGTGTTCTTGAAAATCATTCCGGGTCCGCCTGTTGCCAGCACGACTGCCTCGGCTGGGAAGGCGCGAATCTCCATCGTGCGCAGGTCTTGCGCAACCAGCCCACGACAGATACCCGCATCGTCCAACACCAAGCCGAGGAACTCCCAGCCCTCGTAGGTTTTCACACGCCCTTCCACTTCCCACCGCCTGACCTGCTCATCGAGGGCGTACAGCAGTTGTTGCCCTGTGGTGGAGCCGGCGAAGGCAGTGCGGTGGTGGCGCGTGCCGCCGAACCGTCGGAAGTCGATGAACCCTTCTGGCGTGCGATTGAAGGGCACTCCCAGACGGTCTAACAGGTAGATAATGGCAGGGGCACGCTCGCACATGCGCAAGACAGGAGGCTGGTTCGCCAAGAAATCGCCACCGTAGATGGTGTCGTCGAAGTGAATCCAGGGCGAGTCGCCCTCGCCTTTAGTGTTCACCGCCCCGTTAATACCCCCTTGCGCACACACCGAGTGCGAACGCTTCACAGGCACTAACGAGAAAAGTTCCACATACACGCCCGCTTCTGCGAGCTTGATGACGGTCATCAGTCCACCGAGACCGCCACCTACAACCGCTACATGTCGCTTTGCCATCGTAATGCTCGCCTCCTTCGATTAGCGTGGAGTGACCTCCACAGGTGGTTCGGGAGCAGGGTGCATAAAGAATCCTGCGAGAGCCACAATCCCTAACGCTGTCAGCAACACGAAGCCCACCCAGCACCACTTATGGAGGGTTTTCTGGGCGCGGTCGCTAATCACCAAACCCCAGCGAATGGCGAAGTTCCAGACCCCGTTGAACAGATGGTAGGAGCTGGCAGTAATCCCCAGCACATAAAGCGCTACCACCCATGGATTCTGGAAGTGCGCCTGCATTCCGCTGTAGTAAATATCGGTATGGTAGAGCTTGTGGCTCAGCGTGGTAGAGTAGACATGGAACAGTAGGAAGACGAAGATAACCACCCCGCTCACCCGTTGCAGGGTATAAGCTAAGTTCTCGCTGAATCGGTACCGGTAGATGTTGGCTTTGCCGTGATAGGTAATCACAAAGCCGTATAACGAGTGGAACAGCAAGGGCAAGATAATGAACACCAGCTCCATCGCCCACAGCACCGGTTTCGGCAAGATGACATTGAAGAAATAGACCACCGCGTTGAAATATTTGGGGTCTATCGCAGCCATCGAGTTGAGAAACAGGTGCTGTACGAGATAGTAGCCGACGGGAAAGATGCCCGTTAGCGAGTGAAGCTTGTGCAGGAAGTAGTTGTCGCCCTTGAGCTTCTCTCGCCAGCTCATCTGAGGTGCAGTTTGAACGCTCATGGCATTAGGGTACCTCCAGCTATTTAGAATACCCGAATCTCGCCGCTTATGGATAAAGAGCAAGTGCCTATCGGTATTGCGATTGGGCTTGCTCGTAGATGGCGAGGATGCGGTCTACGACGGCTGGCACGGAGAGCGTTTCGCGCTTGCGGATGGCGTTCTTGCGAAGGCGTTCGCGCTCTTCCTCGTGGTGGGTCAGGTAGAGCACTGCTTCCACGAACGCTTCTGGGGTGGGTTCCACAATCAGCCCGCAATTGCCGTAGTCGACGGCTTCGGGCGCACCACCCCCGTTCGCGACGATACAGGGCAAGCCCGCCGCCTGTGCTTCATCTAACACCAGCCCCTGCGATTCGGTGACGGAAGGGAACACGAACAAATCGGCTGAAAGCAAGTAAAGCGATACCTCCTCGCGGGGCACAGGACCCGTGAACACCACCTTGTCGCCCAGCCCCAACTCCTCGCTCAGTGCTTGCAACTGTGCCAGCGCAGGACCTGGTCCCACCAACCACAGTTTTGCCGAAGGACAGCCCCGTACGATGAAGGGCATCGCCCGCAGGAGCACATGCACATTCTTTTCGGGCGCCATGCGCCCCACATACAGAAGGAGCCACACATCCTTTGGAATGCCCAGTTTTGCCCGCGCCTCCTGCTTGCTTAGGTTCGGAAACGGCAACACAGGGTTGCGAATGGGGGTGATGGGCTTAGAGACTCCATACCTCAGAAGCACCTCCTTGCCTATCTCGGAGGGTGTCATAATCGCATCGACCGACTCGTAGTAGCGTTTCAGGTGCCAGCGAAGCACCTTCCTCACGAGCGATTTGGGCACTATGGAGGGCACATAGTGGAGGTATTGCTCGTAGAGAGTGTGGTAGGTGCTGACGAGGGGGATTTTCAGGTGGCGTGCCCAGCGCGCCCCGACCATGCCTGCAAAGAAGGGGGTATGGGTATGCACGATATCGAACCGTTGCTGGCGAAACTCGCGCGCCAGTCGTGGGGCTATTGGAACCGCGATTGGGTAGTCGGGTTCGAAGGGGGTGGTAAACGATGCGAAACGACGAACGGTTGGATAAGGGTCGGTATAGTTTGGGTAGCGAGGCGCGTAGACCCATACCTCATGCCCCCGACGCGTGAGTTCCTCCTGCAGGATGCGAATCGAGATGCTCACGCCGTTGAGGTAGGGTAGGTAGCTCTCGGAAAAGATGGCGACTTTCACGGCATAAGTTCGCTATTTTCGGGCGAGGGCGAGTTCGAACCGCGATTACCGGTGGGGCGACGAAGCGCCTGCTCCTCCAGGAACGCCACAATATCCGACAGGCGGAATCTGCGCTGGTTGCCCTCGGTGCGGAAGTGCCGAAGCCATCCGCGGTCGGTGTAGCGTCGGATAGTGGCGGGGCAAACGCCCAACAGGCGTGCGGTCTCCTCTAAGGTCAGCACAGGGTCGGTCAGGCGGGCAATCAGTTCTTCTCGGCTCTCACGAATACGAGCGGGGTAATACTTGCGCGTGACGGTATCATCCGTCCACTCTGCGAGGTAGCGGAGATAGCGGGGCAGTTTCGCCCACATCTCGTCTGCTTCAGGTGGTACCACGAGGTCGGGGTCTATCCGCTTGCGCCGACCGCGACGCTTGTGCAGGCGCGGTCCATCGGAAGGTGGCTCTTCCCGAGTGGGTGGCTCTTCGGTGCGTGCCTGCGGAGGCGACACCCCTATCTCGTCTTGCCAAAAGGGAAGGAACTCCAACAGGTGAGGCACCCGAATCGAGACCTGAACTGCCGAGGGGTATCCCTGCTCGTGCTTGGGAGGCTCTGCGCTTGGAGGTGATTCCTGCGCAGGGCGAGCGACGACAGCCTCTTGAGGAGGCGTCGCAATCTGGGGTGTTGCGACCTGCTCTTGCGAGGGTGTGTGGGTAGGTGTCGTCGCAACCGCCTCTTGAGCGGGCGGAGGCTCGCTCGGCGGTGCCTCCTGAGAGGCTTGCACTTGCTTAGTGGACGGCTCCTCTATAAACTGGCTCTCTAAATATCGGTACCAATCGTTCAGGCTTATCGGGCGCATGGTGGATTATGTTATACCCGCTTGCTTCCAAGCACGCTCTAATAAATCCATCACGCCCCAATGTTCTGCCCAGTGCTTTAGATAGTCCCATTCGAGCAACTCTGCCTGAACCTCCATCATGCCGATGATGTCGCGCCACTGCCGTTCCGAGACCTCATTTCCTGCGCGGTACCACACTAACTTGTGCAGAATTACATCCTCTGGGCTGGCGAAGGCGAGTGTATAGCGAGTGCCCTCTATCTCGAACGGCTCTTGGCGTCGACGAGCAAAGAGTTGCCGATGCCACTCGTCTAACTCAGGCAGAAAGAAATCTATCTTGAAGGCACTCTCGTAGTGGATGATGTTAAACGAGCTGTGGTGGGCAATCGCCTCTCGAATCATTTCGGGGTCGATGTAGAACTCCCCTTGCAAAGCTTGCACAAGAGGTTCCACCTGGTCTGGCTGGATAATGGCGACCAGGTCGATATCTTGGGTAGTACGCGCTTCCCCATAGCGGGAGGAGGCGATCGAACCTGCCACGAGGTACGGTATCCGAAGCGCCTCTAATGTCTGCACCACGCGTCCTATCAGAGCGAATAGGGGGCTCATCGTTCGACTCCGTGCGTTGTATCGCTCCAGCACGGGCGGGGGGAGGTTGTCTCCCATACCCAACCGCTTGAGCAATTGGCGAGCATCATCCTTGCTATCCTTTGCGATTAGGGCACAAAGCAGAGCGTTTAGCTCGAATACCTGCGCCACCCGCTGTTGAGCCGTTCGGGAACGCAGGAGGCGAGTCTGAACCGCTCGGGCTTGGGGTGAGGTGTCGGAAGGGGTAGTGTAGGCACTCATAGCGCGCTATTTGGCAGGCGTCGGCGACTCCTGCAGGGAGTCGAGGGCTTCTTGGAGAGTGTGCCACGCCAGGGTGGCGCATTTGACCCGCACAGGGAATTTGCGCACTCCCGACAGAGCCGAAATGTCGCCCAAAGTTTCGGGGTCTGGGTCGATCTCGCCTCGCAAGAGCGCAAGCACCTGCTGGATGAGCGCCTCCACCTCTGATAGAGATTTGCCCTTTACTGCTTCCGTGAGCATCGAGGCGGACGCTTGGCTAATGGAACAGCCCTGTCCGCTGAACTTGATATCCTCAACGACGCCATCGGTGACGCGCAGTTCAAGGGTAATCTCATCGCCGCAGAGGGGGTTTGCACCTTCGTGGCTCACTTTGGGCGGGTCTAAGTGTCCGCGCCCGCGCGGATGCCGATAGTGGTCTAAGATAATCTGTTGATACAGTTCCTCAAGCATAGCCGAATACCTTCCTTACATAGTGAAGCCCTTCGATGAGCGCATCGATATCAGCAGTATCGTTGTAGATGGCGATGCTGGCGCGTGCGGTGGAGAGAGCCCCCAATCGCTCGCCCAGCGGATGGGCGCAGTGCATACCCGAACGGATGGCGATGTCGCGCGTGTCCAACACAGTGGCGATGTCGTGGGGGTGAATATCCTCCAATGTGAAGGCAAAAACACCCTCCCTATCGGATTTAGGACCGACTAAACGGAGGTTGGGCACCTCTTGAAGCCGATTAAGAGTATACTGGGTTAGTTCTTGCTCGTATGCCTTAATCCGTTCGAGACCTATGCTTGTAATAAAATCGAGGGCTGCGTGGAGACCGGCGGCTTCTCCTATTGGGGGAGTACCAGGTTCGAAGCGTCTGGGAGGGTCTGCCCAACGCACCTTTTCCCAACTGACCGAGTGAATCATTCCACCTCCTGTCATGAAGGGGGGCATGCGCTCCAGAAGTTCGAGCCTACCGTATAACACTCCAATCCCCGTCGGGCCGTAGGCTTTGTGCCCAGAGAAGGCGAGAAAGTCGCACCCGATTGCTTGCACATCGACGGGCATGTGGGCGATGCTTTGTGCGGCGTCCACGAGGCACAGCGCGCCCGCCTCGTGCGCAATCCGACAGATGTCAGCGACTGGGTTCACCGTGCCCAGCACATTGGAGACATGGGTCACCGCAACGAGTCGGGTGCGGTCGGTGAGCAGTCGCTTGAGGGTGTCGAGTTCCAAGCGTCCATCGTCGGTAATGCCCCACACCACCACGCGCGCCCCTGTCTGCTCTGCCACCATCAGCCAGGGGATAAGATTGGCGTGGTGTTCCATCTCAGAGACGATAATCTCGTCGCCGGGCTTTAGTTGGCTTCGCCCCCAGCTGTAGGCAACGAGGTTGATGCTCTCGGTAGTGCCCCGTGTGAAGATGATTTCGGCGCTTTCGCGAGCATTGAGGAACTGCGCTACGCGCGCTCGCGCCCCTTCGTAGAGTTCGGTAGCTTTTGCCCCTGCCCCATACGCACCTCGATGCACATTTGCATTATGATATGCCCAGAAGTGCGTCACTGCCTCCAGCACCGAGTAGGGTTTGTGGGTGGTCGCGGCGTTGTCTAAGTAGACCACGCTTCGCATTTCTGGATGCGGCTGGAAGAAGGGAAACTGCCTTCGTATTTCTTCCACATCGAGCGTATACTGTAAGGTCTCCATCAGTGCAAGCCTCCTTAGGCATCTTTAGCCTAACTAAATTTTACCCAAACGAAGCCGTCTTCCACCTTCACTTCGAGGGTTTTAATCGGACGAATGGCGGGCAATCCACGCGCTTGCCCTGTGTGAGGGTCAAATTTGGCGCCATGATGAGGGCACTCCAGCAGGTTCTGGTAGATGCGTCCGGGTATCCCATTCGCCTCCGAGAGGGGAAGGTTCTGATGGGAACAGCGGTCAATCACAGCGAAGTAGCCTTTGCTGGTGCGCCCGATTAGGATGGGTTGGTTCTCTATCTGGACAGTTCGGAGTTCATCGATGTCCAGCTCGTCGGGTATTGCCTTGTGCCACATCGTGAAAAATAGTGTACCCATCGGGGGAGGCTACCGCAACAGGCGTAGAGCGTTCCCCACCACCGAGACCGAGCTGAGGCTCATCGCCAGTGCTGAGACCATCGGGTTGAGATAGCCCAACATCGCAAGCGGGATGCCCAGCGTGTTGTAGACGAACGCAAAGAACAGGTTCTGGCGGATGGTGCGATAGATGCGGTGTGCCAATCGGATAGCGGTGAGCAAGGTACGCAGGTCGCGGTTTAGCAACACCACATCCGCGGTCTCGATGGCAATCTCACTGCCAGTGGCGACGGCAATCCCCAAGTCCGCTTGGGCGAGTGCAACCGCATCGTTAATCCCATCGCCCACGAAGGCGACTCGTCTCCCTTGTGCCTGAAGTTCCTTCACCAGCTGTGCCTTCTGGTGAGGCAGTTGCGCCGAGTACCAGCGCTCGATGCCCACACTTTGGGCGAACTGCGCCACCGCCTCCTCACGGTCGCCCGAGCATAGCACCAGCTCGATTCCCTCGGCACGAAGTTCGTTCAGCACCGCTTGAAGCTCGGGTAGGGGTTCATCTGCAAACTCAAAGCCTGCAACGATGGTGGCGGGGGTATGGGGAGTTGGGAGTGGGGAGTGAGACGAATCAGGGGCGTCGTGTCCGTGCGTCGACTCGTCACCCTGAGCGAAGCGAAGGGGCATTCCTTCCTTGCGAGAGAGGGACAGAGGGGATAACCGTTGCTCCACCGCCAACAGCACAGGGAACTCCATCTCTTTGGGCGGCGAAATTTTTTTCTCTTGGTTTGTGCTTGGGGTACTCGTATTGGTTGGGAGAGAAAAAAATTTCGCAGAAACCCCTTGTTCCTGCAAGAAGCGTGCCGAGCCTATCCATACCTTCCGCCCCTCGTAGTTGCCGATGACCCCGCCCCCTGGTACTGTGCGTACCTCTTTGAGGGGGAGCGGGCTTAGCCCACGAGCGCGGGCATACTCGATAATCGCTTCGCCCAGCGGGTGGCGCGTGGCATGCTCCAGTGCGCTGGCGAGGCGTAGGGCATCCGCCTCCTCCACCCCGAAGGTATGCACTCGCACTAAGCGGGGTATGCCCAGCGTTAGAGTGCCCGTCTTGTCCAACACCAGCGTATCGATCACGCGCACCCGCTCTAAGGCGGTAATCCCCTTCAGCAAGATGCCTGCACGCAGGGCACGCGTGGAACCCGTCATGAGCGCAATCGGCACCGCAAGCCCCAGCGCGCACGGGCATGCAATCACCAACACGCTTACCGCTGGGATGAGCGCTTCACCCACCGAGCGCGTGGTAAGCCACCAGCCGATGAAGGTCAGCACTGCCAGCCCGACCACTATCGGCACAAACACGCTGGCAACCGTATCGGCAAGCCGTTGAATCTGCGCCTTCTCCATCTGGGCGTGCTCTACGGCGCGGGCTATCTGCGCCAGCAAGGTCTGTTGCCCAACGCCCGTCGCCCTAATGTGGAGTACGCCGTCCACCACGAGGCTTCCCCCAAGCACCTGCGCTCCTGCGGAACATTCACGGGGAAGCGACTCGCCCGTTAGTGCCGACTCGTCCACCCAGCCCTGCCCCTCTATCACGACCCCATCCACTGGCACGCGCTCGCCCGTGCGTACCAAAAGATGGTCGCCCACCCTGACCTGTTCCAGAGGAACAGGCTGGTACTCGCCCTGCTCGTAGCGCAGAACCTGATGGGGCAGAAGGCGGAACAGGGCGACAAGGGCAGAGCGTGCCTGCCCACGCGCCCGACCCTCCAGATACCGCCCAAACAGCACGAGGGTGATAATCACCGCAGAGGTCTCGTAATACAGGTGGTGTGCATGACCCTGCAGGGTTAGCGCAAGGCTATAGAAGTATGCCGAGAGCGTGCCCAGCACAATCAGCACCTCCATATTGGCACTGCCCCCGCGAAGTGCGCTCCAAGCCGACCTGTAGAGCGGAAGGGCAACCCCAAACTGTATCGGTGTCGTCAGCGCAAATAAGAGCCACTCTTGATACGGCAGGCGACCAGAAAAGAACATGCTCAGGATGAACACAGGAAAGGTCAGCAGTGCGCTGATGAGGAGGCGGGTCGGCGTGTAGGGAGTGGACTCCCGTATGATAGTGTCTTGTGCCAAGAGAGGGGTCTCGGTAGTTTCTAAGAGGGGTTCGGCGGAATAGCCAGCTTGTTGCACCGCTTCAATGAGCGCCTCAAGTGAAAGTGGTTCGGACGCCTCGATTTCTGCCTGCTCGGTGGCGAGGTTGACCGTTGCATTCTGCACGCCCTGTATGCTTTTGAGAGCGTTCTCCACGCGCCGAACGCACCCTGCACAGGTCATGCCACGAATCTGCAGGCGAACAGTGGGCAT
>FWWL01010011.1_pt1 | contig 11178 bp, 9 predicted proteins | sample 2228331 | NCBI WGS metagenome assembly FWWL01 (sample SAMEA103939775, study PRJEB20133) | metagenome
TCAAGAGGTGGGTGGACGAGAGGGCGGGGTTTATCCACCCCTGCATGTCCTTCCCCCTCTCCGATTTGAGGGTCAGGTCTTGAGATCTGACAACCCCCGGGGCGTGCGGGCCCGCTTATTCGGGAGGAGCGGAGGGGAGGACCGCTGCGGATATATGCGTCGAACAGATAAATCCGCTTCCTCGGGAGGAGCGGAGGGGGAGCCTTGAAAGGAGTATGCAGGCGGCGGGACCGGGTTATGAAAAGGGCCCGGCAGGGAGCGGGTCATGCCCGGATCCGGGAACGGGTCTGATGCGGGTCTGGCGGGAAAGAGGGGATGTGCATGAGCGACTACGACGTCGTGGTCATCGGAGCGGGGCTGGGCGGCCTGACCGCCGGCGCCCTGCTGGCGAAGGACGGGCGCAGGACGCTGGTGCTGGAACAGAGCGGGAGCATAGGCGGATGCTGTTCCACCTATCAGCGGGAGGGTTACCGCTTCGACGTGGGCGCCACCATCCTGGAGATAATAAAGCCGTTCGAGGTCCTCTTCCAGAAACTGGGCACCTCTCTCCGGGAGGAGGTGGAGCTGGAGCCCTGCGACCCCGTTTACGGCGTGATCTTCCCCGACGGGTCACGCCTCACCTACCCCGCTTCCGTGGAGGCGAAGGCCGAGGTCATCTCCCGTCTCTCCCCCCAGGACGGAAGGGCCTGGCTGGAATACGCCCGCTACATCGGCGATTTCATGCGCACGGCCGTTGAAGGGCTCTTCCTCAGCCCGGTCAACGGCATGCTGGACATGGCCAGGGTCTTTCTTAAAGACCCGCACCTCTTGAGGTTCTTCCCACTGTTCGGCAGGTCCTTCGAGGACGTCCTGCGCCGGTTCTTCAAGGACGAGCGGGTACTGGACTCCCTCTCCTACCCGGGCAAGTTCTGCGGGCTTCCTCCCGCCCTGGCCCCGGGCATCTTCGCCTTCCTCTCCTACGCGGAACACGAAGGGATGTATTTCCCGAGGGGAGGGATGATCGCCTTGCCCGAGGCCATGCGCAGGTGCGGCGAGAGGTTCGGGATGGAGGTACGGCTGAAACACAGGGTGAAGAAGGTTGTGGTGCGCGGCCGCAGGGTGGAGGGGGTGATGCTGGAGGACGGGACGGAGATAACCGCCGGCGTGGTGGTCTCCAACGTCAACGCCAAGGTGCTTTACCTGGACATGGTCGGAGAGGAGCACCTCCCCTGGCTCCCCAGGCTCGGCATCCGGAGTTACCGCCTCTCCGCCTCCGCCCCCATGATAAACGTGGGACTGGACCGGCGTCCGCCTCTGGATGCGCACCACACCCTGATCACGGAATCAATGGACAAGATGAACGAGTACTGGTTCGGGGACATGCGGAGGGGACTCCTCCCCAGGGGGACCTTCGGGCTGGTCTGCTTCCCCACCTTTTCCGACCCCTCCATGGCACCCGAAGGGTACCACGTGCTCAACATAGTCCAGTCCGGACCCTACCGTTTAAAGGAAATGGACTGGGACCGGGACAAGAAGGCCTACGGAGAGCGGCAGCTGGAGCGGCTGAGCGAGAGGGCCATACCCGGGCTGGCGGACCACGTGAAGGTGATGGACGTCCTCACCCCCCGCGATTACGAGCGACGCCTGCTCCTTCCCGAGGGCGCTATCCTGGGGGTGGACATGGACCTGCCGTCCTCCACGGTGTTCCGGCCGGCGGCAAGGTCCAGGAGCATAAAGGGACTTTACCTGTGCGGCGCCTCCACTCACCCCGGCGGCGGGCTGCCCTCGGTGGTGGCCTCGGGCATCATCGCCGCCGGCCTGGTGGACAGGTACGAATGAAGGCGGGAAGGAGAGGCAAGGCCGGGAGGACCTTCCGTGTCCGGGAAGCGGGGAACCGGATCCGCGAACACGATTCCGGGTGACGGACGAGGCACGGGAGGCCCCATCCTCAGCCGGTGAGGTGGAGACATCAGGGACCGGGTCCGGGTGGGCGCGCTTTCGAGGCGCAGGGAAAAGGGGTCGAGGGTTCCGGACAGAGCTGGGTCGAAGGCTTCGCAGGCCTCGCATGAGAAAGTATAAAAGCGGGGATAAAGGGAATGGATGTTGAACGCTTTCCGGACCCGACCCCGGACGTGTTCGGGCAGGAGGTGCGGCATGGCCGACTACGACGTGGTGGTGATAGGCGCGGGGTGCGGCGGGGTTTCCGCCGGGGCCGTCCTGGCCGCGCAGGGACGCCGGGTGCTCCTGCTGGAACAGAGCGGACTAGTAGGGGGGTGCTGTTCCACCTTCGAGCGTGAGGGATTCCGTTTCGACCTGGGAGCCTCCATCGTGGAGGTCATCGGGTCCATAGAGGACGCCTTCCGCCGCCTGGGGACCACCTTTCAGCAAGAGGTGGAGCTCATCCCCTGCGACCCGGTTTACGCCTGCGTCCTCCGGGACGGCACCCGGGTGACCTTTCCCCGTTCCCTGGAGGGAACGGTGGAGGCCATCTCCCGCCTGTCGGAGGAGGATGGAAGGAATTACCATAAGTTCGCCGAGCGCATGGCCGGTTTCCTGGCCGAGACCCGCAGGGGGTTCTTCACCAGCCCCATGAACGGTTTCGGGGACCTCCTGCGCGTCTTCGCCCGCACGCCCGGCCTACTTAAGTACCGGGAGCTGTTCACCGGCTCCTACCAGAGCGTCCTGGGGCGCTACTTCAAGGAGGCGCGGGTCCTGGAGACCATGTCCTTCCAGACCTGGTACGTGGGGCTTCCGCCGGAGCTGGCCCCCGGTGTCTTCTCCATCCTGGGCTACAGCGAGCACGAGGGGGTGTGGTATCCGAGGGGAGGGATGGTCTCCATACCCGAGGCCCTGGCCCGGTGCGGTAGAGGGCTGGGCATGGACCTCCGGCTGGGCGCCGCGGTGCGCAAGGTCCTGGTGGAGCGGGGGAGGGTGCGCGGCGTTCTCCTGGAGGACGGGACGGAGATAACCTGCCATGCCGTGGTGTCGGACATCAACGCCAGGACCCTGTATCTGGAGCTGGTAGGGGAGGAACACCTACCTCCGCTGGTGCGCAGGGGGATTCGCAGCTACCAGCCCTCCATATCCGCGATCATGCTCTGCCTGGGCGTCGACTACCGTCCTCCGCTTTCCGCCCACCACACCATGATCACCGCCCCCTTCGAGGAGATGAACGATTACTGGTGGAACCGCCTTCTCAGGGGGCTTCCGCCGCAGGAGCAGTTCGGGCTGGTGTGCTGGCCCACCATGTCCGACCCCTCGCTGGCCCCGGAAGGCCACCACGTTTTGAACGTCATCCTCATGGGTCCCTACCGTCTGGCGGGGACGGACTGGGACCGGGAAAAGCACAACTTCCTCGAGGACGCCGTGGCCTGGCTCTCCCGGAAGGCGGTGCCCGGTCTCCAGGACCACGTCAGGGTGGCGGAGATCATAACCCCCCTGGACTACGAAAGGAGGTTGCGCAATCCGGGCGGGGCCATCTACGGGCTGCAGCAGGACCTCTCGGCGCAGATCGTCTTCCGCCCCCGTTCCCGTTCCCGGGCGGTGAAGGGGCTTTACCTCGCGGGCGCCTCCACCCACCCGGGGGGAGGCGTCCCCACCACCGTCGGTTCGGGGATCATCGCCGCCGACCTGGTGGACAGGTATGAATGAGGTGTCGGTGCTCGCGGAGAGGGAATGACCCGAATGAACCTTATCCTATCAGGAGGTGAAGCGGGGTGGTGAGGATTCCGGTGGAGGTGGAGGAGGAAAGGACCGGGAGAAGGTTCCCCGGCGTTCTGGTGAAATCTGTGGCCCTGGGCACGGCGGCCTTTCTGGCCCTGCGCCTGGCTCGCATGGACGAGTCGCGGAAGAGGTTCATCCTCCACCTGGTGAAGCAGGTGCCCTACCTGCCGGGCCGCTACTTCGCCTGAGAAACGTCCAGGCCTTGCGCCCGAAACAAGGACCTCGGAACCTTTGCCCGAGGCAAGGACCGTGAAGACGTGGGATCGGGCCGCGGGCTCCGTTCCCTGAGCCCCGATTTCTTCCCTTGCCGGTTGTGCCCGGTAAAACCGGAAGGGCCGGGTGATGACTGTGGGGTCTTCGAGCCTTTCCCCTTTCCCGCGCCGGCAAACTGCCTTGGTGGTCGGTGGGGGGAGAAGGAGAGAGGACCCTATGCTCCCGTTCGGCTCTCGGGGGAGGCCGGGACGGAGAAGCGGAAACGGGAACCCCCGCCCTCCCGGGGCTCGTGCCACAACCTCCCCCCGTGGGCCTCCACCGTGCGGCGGGCGATGTACAGTCCCAGCCCCAGGCCGTGCGAGGGCCTGGCCGGTCCGGGCGACTGGTGGAAACGCTCGAAGATCTTCTCCCGTTCTACTTCCGCGACCCCCGGTCCCCGGTCCAGCACGGAGAAGACCACCTCTTCCCCCTCGCCGGGACCCACCTCCACCTCCACCGGGGAGGACGGCGGGGAGAACTTCACCGCGTTGTCCAGGAGGATGATCAGCACCTGGCCTAACCTCTCGACGTCGGCGCGGATGATGGGGAGGTCCGGTGCCGCGCGAAGGGAGAAGGGATTCTCCGGCCACCTGGTGCGCGCCTCCTCCAGGGCGTCCGCCGCCAGGTGGACCGGGTCCACCTCCCTCGTGTCCAGGATGATCCTCCCCCGCTCCAGGCGGGCGGTGTCCAGGAGCTGGTGGACCATCCTCTCCATCTTCTCCACCCCGTCCACGATGTCCCCCAGGATGGACCGCACCGCCTCGCGGTCCATGCGGTCCAGGTATTTCCTCAGGGTGGAGGTATAGCCCTTGATGAGGGTCATGGGGTGCCGGAGCTCGTGGGAGGCCATGTCCAGGAAGCCGTGCAGCTCCTCGCGATAGGCGAGGCGCGCCTCCTCCCCGGCCAGCGCCCGGGCCACCATCCCCAGGAGGTTGGCCGTCTCGGGCTCGAAGGGCCCGGGCCGGTCACGGAATGCGCCCAGGCATCCCACCACGCGCCCCTCCACCCGCACCGGGTAGCCCAGGAAGGAGCGCATGCCGCCGAGCCCCGCTTCTCTAACCCCCAGGCCGAACCTGACGTTCTTCGCCTTTTCCAGGTCCTGGTAACAGAGGGGGGTGTCGCGCCGTTCCCTGATCACCTCGTAGCACAGCAGCCCTTCCGGGTCCTCCACCTCGCGGAAGGAGGCCCCCGGCGCCCCGATCCCACTCGCCGCTGCGGGCTCCTCACCCTCTCCTCCGCCCCCCGCATCCCGAAGGGCGGGGTCGATGGAGGAGTATAGGAAGTACCGGCCGCGGTCCAGGCGGCCGTAGCCCACGAGGGGGAATCTCAGTATCTCCCTGGCCGTGTCCACCAGGGAGACGATGTTTTGCAGGGGATCCGGGCCCAGTTCCAGGAAGCAGTGGTTGAGGCGCTCCAGGCGCTCCTGCATCTCCTTGCGCTCGGTGATGTCGCGGGTGACGAAGATGGCCCCCAGGGGGTTCCCCTCATCGTCGAGAAGGGGGTTGCCCACCGTCTCCACCCACAGGTAGCTCCCATCGGCGCGGCGAGCCCTGAACTCCACCCGCCCGGGGGACAGCTCCGCCTCGGAACGCCTGTAGGCCTCGGTCATCCGGGTCAGGTCGTCGGGATGCACCAGGTCGAAAACGTGGGTGCCCAACAGCTCCTCGGGGCGGTAACCCAGGACCTTCAGGTTGGAGGGGCTGAGGTACACGAAGCGGCCTTCGGCGTCCGTCTGGCTGATGAGGTCCAGCATGTTGTCGGTGAGGCGGCGCAGGAAGAGCTCCCTCTCCTCCAGCTCCTTGCTCATCAGCACGCGCTCGGTGATGTCCTCCACGATGCCCACCCCGCCGATGACCCTCCCCTCCCCGTCGCGCAGAGGAGCGGTGCGAAGAGACACCCAGCTCTTTCTGGTCCCGGTGGTGGGCGTGTAGTGGCCGGTGAAACTCCCCTCCCGGCCCTCCACGGCCTCGGCTATGGCCGGCACGGGCCCCTGATCCTTGAGCAGGCGCATGTCCAGGCCGATGAGACGGTCCCGGGAGCTACCCAGGATCTCGGCGAAGCGGGGGTTGCAGTCGGTGAGCACCAGGTCGCGGTCGTAGAAGAAGATGCCGATGGGGGTGTTCTCGAAGACCAGGCGGTAGCGCTCCTCCGATTCGCGCAGCCTCTCCTGGAGCTCTTCCAGTGCTGTTTCCCCGCGGGCTTCGCTCCCGCGCTTCTCCGTCTCGTCCATGCCCGACTGCCTTTTCACATCATCCTCCGGCGGCTCGCTCCCACGTGCACCACCTGATTTCGTCCACCAACCAATTTATAACCGGTCATGCGCTTTTATCAAATCGAGCGGTAGGCCCCGCGTCGCGTCCCGCGGATCGCGGGTCGGCCCCCCGGTCTCGTGCGTCCTGGAAAAGTATTCCTGGACCATGCACCCTGCCGCTTCCCGTTACGGGGACCGCGGGCCGGACACCCGACGGGGGACGGTAATTGCTCCTCTCGTGGGTCGCTCCCCGGACGAGGAGAGCCCCTCCGGGAGCCGGGCACCCGACGGGGCTCGGTCGTTCCCCCGGGGTGTCCGTTGGTCCGCGGCCCCGTTGGCCTGGCTGATGCCGGATGGCCTGGGCCTCCGGGGAGGCGGCTCCGTCGCCGGGCCGTGAAAACGTAGCGCTTTCCGCCTGCCCCCACGGTTTCCCGTAAGGACAGCGGGCGTCCCGATCAAGGGTGTTATCATTCGGTTGGAGGGTTCTGACCCGCGGCACTCGACACGCGGAGGGCTTCCGGGCCCCTCGCCCAGGACAGGGGCAGGCCGCCGCGACGGTACCTTTCCGGTGTGTGCTCCCCGCTCGGGTAGGGGGAGGTCCGCTCGGGGAGAAAGGGGGCGGAAGAGCGGGAGAGCCCCGCGCCTCCTTTACGGGAGGGGGAACCGGGCGGAAGGGAGGGGCATGGGGGCGGATGGGCGAAGGGTCATGCGCTCGGAGGGCATGCCGCGGCTTCCAGTCGGACTTGCGGGACGGTCCGGCGGAGGGCTCGAGGGCGCCCGGGGCGGAGGTGGACGATTTTGGCGGACAAGATCGAGAACGGAAAACGGATCTTCCGTGACCTCGGTATGGAGGCGGAGGCGCCGGAGCCCGACTGCGGCCCGAAGGAAGAGGTCGATGCCCTGAGGGAACGCATCGCCCGGTTGGGGGAGGACCTCCGGCGGGAGCGGGAGACGAACCGGGCGCTGGCCGAGCTGGCCCGCGCCCTCCTGGTATCCGGCGACCTGGAGGAGATCTCCTGGAAGGTTCTGGAATACGGGAAGAGGCTCACCTCGAGCCCCATCGGTTACGTGGGTTACATCGACCAGGATACCGGGCACCTGGTGTGCCCCACCATGACCCGCGAGGTCTGGGAACAATGCCGCATGCGGGAGAAGGACTTCGTCTTCCGCGATTTCAGGGGGCTCTGGGGATGGGTGCTAAAGAACCGCCGTCCCCTCCTCACCAATTCCCCCTCCCGCGACCCTCGCTCCACCGGGGTACCCGAGGGCCATATACCCGTGCGGCGTTTCCTCTCCGTCCCCGCCTTGATGGGCGGCGTGCTGGTGGGGCAGATCGCCCTGGCCAACGCCGAGAGGGATTACGTCCCCGCCGACCTGGAGGCCCTCTCCCGGCTGGCTGACCTCTACGCCGTGGCCGTCATGCGCATGTGGTCGGAAAGGGAGCTTGACCGCTACCGCCGTCAGCTGGAGGAGACGGTGCGCAAGAGGACCCGGGACCTGGAAAGGTCGGTGCGCAGGCTGGAGGAGGAGGTGAGGGAGCGGAGGCGCAGGGAGGAGGAGCTGCGGGAGACGGCGGAGAAGCTGCGCGGCCTCTCCGCCCACCTGCAGTCGGTGAGGGAGGAGGAGAAGCGGCGCATAGCCCGGGAGGTCCACGACACTCTGGGCCAGTTGCTGACCGGCCTCAAGATAGAGGTCTCCCTCCTTTCCAGGAGACTGTCCGGAGACGAGGAGGCGGAGGCCAGGCTGGCGGAACTCGCCGGGATGGTGGACGACACCATAAAAGCGGTGCGGGACATCTCCAGCGAGCTGCGCCCCAGCGTCCTGGACGACCTGGGTCTCCTGGCTGCCCTGGAGTGGCAGTCCGGGAAGTTCGAGGAGATGAGCGGGGTGGCCTGCGCGGTCCGCGCCGGGCCGGATGCCGATACCCGGCGCAAGGATGTGGCGGAGGCCCTTTTCCGCATCGCCCAGGAGGCGTTGACCAACGTGGCGAGGCACGCCGGAGCCCGCGGTGTGGAGATCTACCTGATCCGTGAGGGGGAGGACCTGGTGATGCGTGTCGAGGACGACGGCAGGGGTGTGGATGCGGAGGAGCTTGAGGCGCCCCATTCCCTGGGCGTCCTGGGGATGAGGGAAAGGGCTTACTCCGTCGGGGGATCCCTCTCCATAAGAAGACGCGAGGGCGGGGGGACGGTGGTGGAGGTCAGGGTCCCCGGCGGATGAAGGGAAGGGGCCGCGGAGCGGGGCGCATACGGGCGAACGCTCTTTTCCCGCGGAGAAGTGACGGTCGCCGCGCCCGGGTCTCGGGCCGCGATGGGAGGAGAAGGAAGGAGGCGGCGGTGAGGGTCCTGGTGGTGGACGACCACCCGGTGGTGCGCAAAGGCATCATCCATATCCTGGAAGAAGACGACCTGGTGGAGGCCAGCGCGGAGGCGGGGACGGCGGCCGAGCTCATGCGCCTCCTGGCCGGGGGGAGGTGGGACGTGGTGGTCCTGGACATCAACCTCCCGGACCGCAACGGGCTGGAGGTGCTCAAGGAACTGAAAGCCGCCCACCCGCGCCTTCCCGTCCTGGTGCTCTCCGTCTATCCCGAGGAACAGTACGCGATCATGGCCCTGAAGGCCGGCGCGGCCGGCTACCTGCCCAAGGATGGAGTGGCCGAGGAGCTGGTCGAGGCCCTGCACAGGGTGGCCTCCGGCGGGAGGTACATCACGCCTAAAGTGGCGGAGAAGTTGGCCGAGAACCTGGTCTCCCCGGCGGACGAACACCCGCACCGGAGGCTCTCGGAGCGCGAGTTCCAGGTCATGCTGGGCCTGGCCTCCGGGAAACGCCTCAAGGACATCGCCCGGGAGATGAACATAAGCGTGAAGACGGTGAGCACCTACCGCTCCCGCGTCCTGGAGAAGATGGGGATGGAGAACAACGCCCAGCTGACCCGCTACGCGCTCCGCAACGGTCTTCTGCCCTGAGCTCGAAGCCCGCAGCGCCGCGGGCTCGGCCTTTCCGCATCGCCCTTCCGTCGGAGAAATCCTACGCCGGTAATAAAGATCCTACGCCGGGGATGGGCGTATTCCGCTACCGCCCGGCCCGTGCGGGGTATAGATTGGATGTCCGTGAGGCGGGCTTTCCGGGCGGGGAGAGGCGCGGCCGGGATGAGGTGCGAGAGGGAGCTGCGGCAGGGGACCATCTCGAATCCCCGGAAGGCTGGCGATGGTGACGGAAAGCGGGCTTTCCGGGCGGGGAGAGGCGCGGCGAGGGAAGCGGTGAGGACTTGAGGGACAGGGAGATACCCGGCAGGGCACCATCCGGCAGGACCAGGATCCTGGTGGCCGACGATCACCGGGTCATCCGGGCCGGGTTGAGGAGGATCATGGAGGCCGAGGAGGACCTTGATATATGTGGAGAGGCGGAGGACGCGGAAGAGGTGCTCCGCCTGGTGAGGGAGCGGAGATGGGACGTCCTGATCCTGGACCTGAGCCTGCCAGACCGCAGCGGGCTGGACATCCTGGAGGAGGTCAGGGAGCTGCAGCCGGAGATGCGTGTGCTCGTGCTCACCATGCACGAGGAACCAGGCTACGTGAGAAGGGCCTTTTCCCTGGGGGCGACGGGATATATCAGCAAGGACTGTGCGGCGGACGAGGTGGTGGAGGCGGTGCGCGAGGTGGCCAGGGGAGGGCGTTATCTGGGTCGTTTCCTGGCCCGGAAGCTGGGATTGGGGCCCGAGGACCTCGGTCCCGGAAACGACTGACCGGGGTGTCCGAGGGGTGGGTTATGCGAGGGGTCTCGGCGATAAATAGGGGCATCTCGCCGAAAGGATGACGGAACTCAAGAGATTGGGTCGTGGAGGGCTGATTTGTTGAGATAGGGGCTGGAGGTATCATGGGGTCCGCCGAAAAAGAGGGGAAGGGTCGTGGTCCCGGTGAGGGCATAGCCTCGCTGAAGGGCGGTAAAGGGTCGTACGGTCCGCCGGGAAGGAAGGACGACGCCATGGGATCCGGTGAGGGTGCGGTGAGAGGGTCTTCGCTGAACGGGGAAACGGAGGGTGCCACGGGTCGAGGTGTGGGCGCCGTGAGAAGGCGGCTCCGCACCGGCGGAGGTGCGGGGGCGGACGAGCCGGGAGGTCGCATGAGGGAAGGCGGAAGATCGCAGAGGAACTGCGTTTCGCCCGCGAAGACCGGGAATGCGGATGCGGCGTCCGAGGAGAGGAAGGCGCGGCGCAGAAAGGAGGCGGAGCTCCTGGAACGCATCCGCCGCGAGGACGACCCCCGGGCCAAGGAGGAGTTCTTCGAGAGGTACCGCGAGCTCCTGCACCGTTTCGCCCATAGATATCACAGCGACCGCCTGCCCTACGAGGACGCCTTTCAGCTGGCGGCCCTGGGGATGTGGAAGGCGGTCAGCCGCTTCGACCCCTCCCGGGGCATATCCTTCATAACCTTCGCCTATCCCACCATCGAGGGAGAGCTGAAGAAACATTACCGGGACCACCTGGAGCTCATCAGGATGCCCCGTCCCCTGCGGGATCTCCGGCACCGGCTGGAGGCGGAGCGCAGGGCCATGGAGCAGGAGGGGTTGAGGCCGGACGTGCCCCTTCTGGCGGAGAGGCTGGGGGTGTCGGAGGAGGAGATCATCGAGGTCCTGGCGGCGCACCGCTGCGAGAACGTCTTCTCCCTGGACCACGTGTGCGGGGACCAGGAGGAGGGCGACACCCTGGGCTCCCTGGTGGGGGAGCACGACCCCGCCTTCGAGGAGGTGGAGAGGGAGTTGGTCCTCGAGGAGGGGCTGTCCCGGCTGCCCCACCGGCACCGCCTGGTGCTCGAGATGCGGCTGCGCAAGGGCATGACCCAGTCCCGGATAGCCCGCGAGCTGAAGATCTCCCAGATGCACGTCTCCCGCCTCATCCGCGAGGCGGTGGAGATACTCGCCGAGACCTGCGGTGCGGAATACGGCATCGCCTGAGGCGCGCAAACGCCCCCGGA
>FWWL01008539.1_pt1 | contig 11175 bp, 10 predicted proteins | sample 2228331 | NCBI WGS metagenome assembly FWWL01 (sample SAMEA103939775, study PRJEB20133) | metagenome
GCTCGCCGGCCCTTCCTGCGCGGGCACGACCGCACTGCCCCTCTGGCTCGGTGCGCGCCTGGCCGCGCCGGTTCTGAATCTCGATCATTACTACATCGATCTCGCGCACCTGCCGCTGGAGGAGCGCGCCAAAACGAACTTCGACGAGCCGGCGGCGGTCGATCACGAGGCCATCGTGCACGACGTCGCCGCGCTTGCCCGGGGCGAGCCGGTGACAGCGCCGCTCTATGATTTCGCCACGCACGCCCGCGCCCGCGGCGGCGAACGGATCGTGCCCGCCGGGCTGGTGGTGGTGGAGGGGCTGTTCGCGCTGTACTGGCCGGAATTGCGCGAACATTTCTTTGTGAAATTGTTCGTGGATGCGCCCGACGAGCTCTGCCTGGCCCGGCGGCTCGAGCGCGACACGCGCGAGCGCGGCCGCACGCCGGAGAGCGTGCTCGCGCAGTTCGAGGCCACGGTGAAGCCCGGCGCGGACCGCTTCATCCGGCCCACGCGCGTCTTCGCCGACCTGGTCCTTTCGGGCGAGGAGGAGCTGGAGATCCGCGGCGGCAAGGCGCTGGAGCTGGTGCGCGCGCGCCTGGCGGTTTCCGTACAGGAGGGCGTATGACGCGGCGCCGCGTGACGGTTCTCGGCGCGGGGCTGATCGGCCGCGCCATGGTCTTCGACCTGTGCCGGGAGCACGAAGTCACGGTGGCGGATGTGAGCGCCGAATCGCTGGAATTTGTCTCCCGCTGGCCCTGCCGCACGGTGCAGGCGGACGTGCTGGCGCCGGGCGAAATGGAGCGGATCGCGGGCGATGCCGAGCTCGTGCTCTCGGCGATGCCCGGGGCGCTCGGGATGCGGGTCCTGGAGCGCCTGATCGCGATGGGCAAGGACGTGGTGGACATCTCCTTCACCGAGGAAGACCCGACGGCGCTGAACGCTTTGGCAGCGGCGCGGGGCGCCACCGTGATCGTCGACTGCGGCGTCTGCCCGGGGCTGTCCAACATTGCCGCCGCGCATGCCGCACGCCGGCGGTTCGCGCGCCTGGACCGCTACGTCTGTTACGTGGGCGGGCTGCCGCGCGAGCCGCGTCCGCCTTGGTACTACAAGAACCCGTTCGCGGCGGAAAGCGTGATCGACGAATACACGCGCCCGTGCCGGTTCCGGATTGGCGGCGAGCCGTGTACGCTTGAGCCGCTGTCCGGCGCTGAAACCGTGGAATTCGCCGAAACCGGACCGCTGACGGCATTTCACACCGACGGCATCCGGACGCTGCTCGCCTCGCTGCCGGAGGTGCCCACGCTTGTGGAGAAGACGTTGCGCCACCCGCAGCACTACGAGTTCGTCGTGCGGCTGCGGGAAGCGGGATTCTTCGCGCCGGACATCCTGCCCGCGCTCACCACGGTGGCGCGGCGCGCCTGGCGGTTCGAGCCGGGCGAAGCCGACCTCACCGTCATGCGCCTGCTGTTTGAGGGGCTCTCGCCGGAGGGCGCGCCCGTGCGCCTTGCCATGGATCTCATCGATCACTACGACGCTGCCAACGGGCTGCTCTCGATGGCGCGCACCACGGGCTTCACCGCCACCGCCGCAGCGCGGCTTCTGCTCGAGGGGCGCTTCCGCCGTCCGGGCGTCCATCCGCCGGAGGTGCTGGGGCTCGACGAGGATCTTTATCAGGCCCTGACCGGAATGCTGGACGAGCGCGGCGTGCGCTTCACGGAGTCTGTCGAGAGGCTCGCCGGGGCTTGATCCCGCGCGCGGGCGGATCTATATTGCGGATGGAGGTGTCCGATGAGGCACGCGCATCTCCTCCATCCCGATCCGAGGGTGCTCGCGTGGCTCAAGCTTGCCGGCGTCGTGCTGATCACGCTGGCCGCGCTGCTGGCCCTCGTCGCCATCCTCTTCTGGGCGCAGATCCCCGAGGGGCAGCCGTTTCTGATGGCGCTTCACTGAGCGGGCTCCGGTTCGCAGGGGGCAGCCCGTTCTCCGCCAGGCGTCCTTCGCGCGCTTCTCAGAACCGCAACAGATCCCACGGTTGTCTGAAGCGTGCAACGGCAATCCGGCTTCGCCGGAGTCTTCTTTTTCAGCCCGCGTACGAGTCCCGCCAGCGTGTGCAGGAACGCGCACTTGCTACAGGCGGCAACGCCAGGCGCCCGACCGGGGTCCGCTCAGAAGTTGCCGCAGCGGGTGACAGGAGGGTGGCTTGCGCGGCGGCTGCCGGCATTCTTCAGCCCCTGCAGAAACAAGCGGGGATTCCTTCGCGCCAAACGCGCGGCAGCCCGCAGACGCCGCAGGAAGTGCCTCACACGCCAGAGCTCCGGTCCGCCGCTCTCCGCAGGATACGCCTCGTTCCAACCCGCTTCCAGCAGCAGACGGTGATAGAGCCGGAACAGTTCCGCCGCGCCGGATTCCTCCACGCGCCATCCGGGGCGGAAGCGCGTCACTTCCTCCGGACGGCGGGGATCGTAGCCGCTGAAGTGGAACAGGCGCAAGGGCTGCTCGCCCGCATAGAAGGCGCCCTCGCGCAGCTGCAGGCCGAGCCACGGCAGCCGCCAGTAGGCTGCGTTGATGCCAGGATCGCGCAAGAGGAAAAGATCGGCCACAAAGGCGGGCGCGAGGTCCAGCCACCGCTGATCGTAATGAAAAGCCCGCTGAACGTCCTCCAGGCAGTGAGTGCGCAGCCGCCTCTCCCACCAGTCCAGAAAGCGGAGCGTTTCCTCCGTGCACGTGGCGCCGATCACGCCCGCATTGAACATGCCCGCCATCAGCAGCGCCCGCTCCAGCGCCGGGTCGGGAGCGGCGGCGGCTTCCGGCAGCAGGTGGGGCGTGAGCGTGAGCGAGTGTCCTGCGGCTGCCTCGAAGAGAGGCTCGAGGCTCGCCAGAACCAGCATGTCGGGATCCAGGAACACCGCCGTGTGGTGGCCGCGGCGGAGGAGTTCCTTCAGCCACGCGGGCTTCAGGGCGGCGCAAAGCTCCTTGGGGCTGGAACGCAGCAGCATCCGCGCCGCGCCCGGCAGGCGCAGCTCTGTCAGGGGCACGATGCGCACGCCGAGCCGCTCCAGGTGCGGCAGGGGCCGCGGCGGCCCGGCCAACAGGAAATACAGGGGCAAGCCAGGATGGAAGCGCTGCAGGGACTCGGCCATGACGGCAGCCTGCGGGGCGTAACTCGCCGTGGCGATGGTTGCCGCGGCCAGCGTCTCAGCCAAGGATGGCCTCCTTTTCGGGCCGCGGGCGCCGGCGAGTCCACCAGTGGAAGAAACTGTCCGCCGGGCCGGTCTGGAAAGGATCGCCGAACCGCTCCGCCTCCGTTCCGAGCGCCCTGTACAGGCGGCGCGCCTCCGCGGGGATGGGAACGCCGTTGTCGAAGCGGTCCCAGGCATAGGGCAGCCGGTGCGTCTCCTGCCAGCCGCATTCGAGGAGAAGCTGATGATAGGCGGCGAAAACCCGCGCGGCGTCGCCGGTCTCTGCCACCATGGTCCGGCTGTAGCGCGAGATGCGATCCGGACGAGCCGGATCATATCCGCTGAAACGGAAGATGCGGCAAGGCTGGCCGCAAGCGGTCACGCGCCCTCCCTGCACGCGGATGCGCCGTTCAGGCAGGTTCCAGTGGCCGACGTTGACGCCCGGATCGCGCACGATGCGGAGCCCGGGGGCGAGGCTGGGAAGGAAATCCAGCCACCGCTGCTCGTAATGAAGGCCCTGCTCCACGTCGAGCAGGCACCACTGCAGCGTGCGCTGTTTCCACCACGCGAGCACGCGGAAGGCTTCCTCGCAACCCGAGAAGCCCAGCACTCCGCCGTTGAAGATGCCGGCGCGCAGCACGTTCCACTCGCGCCGGAAGGCGTCCGCTCCTGAGGGCGGCTCGAGGAAATGGGGCGTGAGCAGGATCGAGGCGCTGTTCAGTTGCTCCAACAGCCCGTCGAACCGGTCCAGCACCATTGTCTCCTGCTTCAGGAAGATCACGGTCTCGAAGCCCGCCCGGAGCAGGTGCTCGATGAGGAAGGGCGTCAAGGCGTAGCTCAGCTCCATTTCGCCGTAGCGGAACCGGAGGCGGTGCTCCGCGGGGATGCGCAACGAGCCGAGCTCGAGGATCTCGAAGGGTTCGCCGCCGGGGCGGATGCTTTCATGCGGTTCGTCGGCAAGCAGGCAGAAGACGGGAAGCTCGGGATGATGCTGCCGGCAGCTGACGGCGGTGGCGCGCGCCAGCGAGATGCGGGATCGCGAGGCGATGGTGGCCGTTGCAGCCCTCATGCGGTTGCCAACTTCGCAAGGCAGAGTTCAGCAGGCGCCAGACATTGCAGGATAGCATCCGGCGCCACGGATTTTTTCTCAAGCCTCGCGGCGGTGCGCCGATGAGCGCGGTGAAGCCGGAGCGCCGGACCGGAAAGAGTCCCGGCAGGAAGGACTCCTGCTGAAGCCCCGGCTCAAGAAGGAGAGAAGGAAAGTGGCGTTTACGATTAACACCAACATCGCCTCCATGCAGGCGCAGGAGTACCTGCGCGTCACGCAGGAGTTTCAGACGAAAACGATCAGCCGGGTCACGTCGGGCTTGCGGATTGTGAGCTCGGGCGATGACGCGGCGGGGCTGGCCATTGCCAACGGGTTCCGCAGCGACCAGGCGGTGCTCACGCAGGGCATCCGCAACGCCAACGACGGGCTGGCGACGCTGCAGACCATTGACAGCGGCATCAACAACATCAGCAAGCTGCTCGACCGCGCGCGGACACTGGCCACGCAGTCGGCCTCGGGGACGTTCAACGGCAACCGCGAGGTGCTGAACAGCGAGTTCCAGAGCGTGATCGAGGAGATCAACCGCCAGGCGAAGGCCATCGGACTGAACCAGGGCGGCGACTTCGCGAAGAACCTGAGCGTGTTCATCGGCGGCGGCCGCGGCGCGAACAACACCGAGATCATCTCGAACGGCAGCGTGAGCGTGGATCTGCGGCGGTCGACGGTGGACGCCCGCAGCCTGGGGCTGAGCGGGTATTCGGCGTCGAGCAACTCGCTCTACAACCTCGGTGTGTACGACAACGGCACGGCCTTAGATCTGGGCAGCGCCATCGGCGCTGCCACCTCAATGACGTTCAACCTGTCTGGCGTGGGCTTCGACGACACGCAGATCACCGTCAACCTCAACGGAGTGCAGGACCTGAAGGGGCTGGTGGATGCGATCAACGCCGGCATCGCCGCCGCCGCCGGAGGCACGGCGCCGGGCGCGGTGGCGCTGCGCAATGCCAACATCCAGGCGCAGATCAACGCCGATGGGAAGGGCTTCTCGCTGGTCTCGGCCAACAGCGCCTTCGTTGTGGAGGCGGGCAGTGATACGACGGCGCAGACGCTGTTCGGGCTGACCGCGGCTGCCAACGTGAAAGTGGCAGGCGGACTCGAGGCCCGTTCCTTCTCGTTCAGCGCTCTGACCGGTACCAATACCCAGCGCATCACCATCTCCGCCGTGGGCGCCGACGGGACTTTGCAGTCTGTGGACGTGGTGCTGGATGCCACATCGGGCGCCTCCGCAGAAGCTGCCGCGGACGCCATTAACACGGCGCTCCTGCAAAGCAACAAGGACGGCTTGATGAAGATCCTCGCTGCGGAGGCCGGCAGCGGCACTGACCGGATCACTTTCGCCAGCACAGGTCCCTTCAAGGTCGTCGTCCACCAGCGCATCGGCACCGGCGCGGAGGGCCTCAACGGCGGCACCGCCACCACCCAGGACTCCACCGCCAACGCCACCTCGGAAACCACCCTCGATTCCAGCGGCGGCGCGAACCTCTCCATCTCCACCCAGCAGGCAGCCGAACGCGCCGTGACCGCGCTGGCCGATGCGGTGCGCAGGCTCGGCGAGGCCCAGGCCGTCGTCGGCAAGGGCCAGAACCAGTTCAACTTCGCCGTCAGCCTCGCCGCCACCCAGCTCACCAACCTCGCCGCCAGCGAGTCCCGCATCCGCGACGCCGACCTCGCCTTCGAGGCGGCCAACCTGACCAAGGCCCAGATCCTGACGCAGGCCGGCGTCGCCGCCCTCGCGCAGGCCAACGCCGCCCCGCAGGCCGTCCTCAGCCTGCTCCGCGGCTAGACTCTCCATCGATCCTCCTGAAGCAGACGCGGAGGCCCCGCGGGCGCAAGCCCGCCGGGGCCTCAAGTTTTTCAGGCTTTCCGCCGATGACCGGTCTCAGAGGAGACCCCGATGACGCACTCCAACCCTTCACCCGGCGGCAGCGCGGAACAGTGGCATGTGTCCGCGTTGGAACACCTCGCGAAAAACCGCATCGAGGATGCGGTCCGTTGCTTGCGGCGCGCCTTGGAACTTGATCCAGACGCCGCAGAGGCATGGAACGGCCTGGGCGTAATCCTCGAGGCGCTCGGCAACCGCCGCGACGCCGTTCTCTGCTACCGGCAGGCGCTGCGGGCACGCCCAGGAATGGAAGAACCCCTCCGCAATCTGCTCGCCCTCGCCGCCCAAGCGGCGCTCAGTGCCGGACTTCCGGCTCCTGTCCGCAACCGCGCCGCGTTAGCCGTCGCCCGCTGACGGGCGCTCCACAGGGCAACGGTTCCCGGCAGTCCTCTGCAATCTGCCTTTCCGGCCCTTTCGAAGGGAATCCCATGCCAGATCGCGCCACCACGCACATGCGGGGACGGTGTCGGCTCTACCGATTTCCATGTGCCGCAGCTCCTCGGAGTCCTACGTCATAACGACCCCGGTCCGGCAATTCGCCCTTGACAGAACAGGACGCCTGGCTTCAACGTACCGGGAGAGGAACAATCGTGGGTCGTAAATGGCCGGGAGCAGCGCGGCTGATTCTGCTGGCGATGGCTGGCCCGCTATGGGGGCAGATCGCGCGGTTCGGGATCCGGGACGACACGCTCTATATCGAGGAGAAATCTGGCCGGAGGCATGAACTTCCTGCCGCGAAGGTCGACAGGAACTCACTTCGCTTGAGCCCTGATGGCAGACGGCTGATCTATCACCTGGAGTTCGCCGGCTACGGGCACGATCCCTGGATTCCCGTGAAAGTATGGCCGGCGGACCAGCAGGGCGCCTTGCCGAGTTCCAGGTTCCAACGTATTCGCGCTCTCTCGACTTTGTGGAATGGGTGGATGCGCGGCGCGTTCTCATTGGCGGAGATGCATACGGGGTGGTGTTGGATGTCGATAAAGGCGTGGTCGCGCGGAAGATCCCCGGGGATTTGTTTTCCATCTCGCCGGACCGGGGCAAGGTCGCGTGCTGGAAGAGGCGCGCCTTCGGCATGCCCACGTTCGTGTCGGACAGGGTGATGATCGTCAACCTCGGGGAGAAGGAGTGGCGCGCCGGTCCGGAGGTTGTGCAGCCCGAGCCTGGCTTCTACCAGGTGTACCCGCCCGATTCGGAACTGAAGCGGATCGAGGGCGCGCGGATCGAGGGTGTGGAGGATGATTTGCAGACGCACTATGCGAGTAGCGGATTCCTGTGGTTCTCCGACAGCCGGAGAGTGGCCTTTGTCGAGTGGCGGGGGGGGCAAGCTGTGGCTGGTGACTCTGAACATCGAGACCCGGGACGGCGTCCTCCGCGCTTGGCATGAGCGGGTGTTGTTGCCGCCGGCGGAGGAAGAGGACGTCTTCCCCCGTTCGGTGGCCAAAGATTTCGCTTGGCGCAAGCAGGATGAAGAACTGGGCATGGTTTTCAAGAACCGGCGTCTGGTTGTGAATCTTCTCTCGCGCACAGCCGAGTGGGAGATGATGCCATGAGGCGGCAAGTGTTCCCGCCGCCCCATCTCGCGGACCGGCGCCCGGCGCGGGCATCCATCGGATTTACGGCCTCGTAAACAGCAAATCCGCGACCTGTCCCGGCTGTCTGGAATCGCGCTCGTTGACGTGGGGAGGCGCTATTAGTCACCCTCGCACGGACGACGACGGAAAAGGACGGGGCAGGTTGCTTCTGATACTGATATCGGCAGGAGCCCCTGGCGGTCAGAATCCATGCCATCCCGGCTTTGCAGACCCGGCTAGAGCGCGGAAGATGTGGGCGAAAGAACTCGGGCGATGGTCGCCAGAACCGGTACGGTCGCTTCGACCCCTGGCTTGGCTGGGGGCGGCCCGCAGAGGATCGTACGGCATGCTGGCAAACTGCCCCGTTCGCGCCAACGGACTGACGGTGCTGTTCACGCCGTCTTCCGGCGCGCGAGGGAAGCCTGCCAGGCCTGCTTGAGGCGCGCCTCGAGCTCCGGCGGGATCTGCGACGGCGCCGCCTGGCTGGAGTAGCCGTGCGCGGCCTCGATCGACCGCCGCAGCGACCGCAGGAACTCGATGCACGGCTCGCAGTCCCGGATGTGCTCCTCGATCAGGCGGCAGTCCATCTCGTCGAGCTCGCCGTCGAGGTACTCCGAAAGCCGCGCAAAGATCTCCAGGCAGCGCGGGTCGCGCGAGCCGGGAGAGTGTTGATGCGTGTAGCGGGTCATTTCCGGTTCACCTCACCATTGCCGCCGAGGTATTTGGCCAGACTCTTTCGCAATGCCAGCCGCCCCCGGTGCAACCTCTGCTTCACCACATCCACGCTGAGATCGAGGATCTCCGCGGTCTCAGCCGTTGACAGACCTTCGACGTCCCGCAGCAGGACCACCGGACGGTAGGTCTCCGGCAGCTCGCGGAGCGCCCGCTCCAGCTCCGCGTTGAGCTCCGCCCGGAGCAACCGCTGGTCAGGCAGCTCGCTGCGGTCCTCCAGCTGGGCCGAACGCGCCACGTCCTCCGTGCCAGGCAGCAGCTCATCGAGCGAAAGCTCGCGCTCGGGGGCAAAGACGCTCCGGCGCCGCTTCATCAGGCAGAAGTTCTTGGCGATCCGGAACACCCACGCCTTGACGCGGGTGGGGTCCTGCAGCTGATCGAAGTTCTCAAAGACCTTCAGGAGAGTCTCCTGCGCCACCTCTTCCGCGTCTTCGCGTTGACCGCACATCAGCCAGGTGTACTGGAACACGCGGTGCTGGATGCTCTCCACGAACGGGGTAAAAGCCGAGGCGTCGCCTTCGAGCAGACGCCGCGCCCATTCGACTTCCGGGGCCGTAGCGGCAGGAGGGGTCGAGGATGTGGCCACCCTTCTATGGTAGTGCCGCTCCCGCCAGGGCTGCGGCCCCGCCAGCGCTCGAACGGGGAGCGCCGGCCGGATTCGATCACGTCCAGAACCACAGATGCCGCCGCCGGCCGGACGTGACTCTCCGCGGGGCCATTCCCGCAGATGCGCCGCTGCGCAAATCCCGCGCGGCCCCTTGTCACGATGCAAAAACTGCCGCATCTTGCAAAATGTGCGGAACACCATTCTCACCCTCGTGCTATTGGCGTGGGCAGCGGCGGGCCAGACGCCGCTTACGCTCCGGGACGCGGTGAAGCAGGCCCTCGGCCGGCACCCGTCGCTCGAAGCGGCCAGCGCCCGCATCCAGGCGGCCGAAAGCCGTGTCGGGCAGGCCCGCTCCGGCTACCTGCCGCGCGTCCAGTACATGGAGAATCTGATGCGGGGCAACAACCCCGTCTATGTTTTCGGATCCCTGCTGACGCAGCGCCAGTTCACCGCTGCCAATTTCGATATCGCCCGCCTGAACCGCCCCGATGCGCTGAACAATTTCCAGAGCATGCTGACGGCCGAGCAGCTGATTTACGATTTCGGCGGAGTGAAATACGGAGTCAAGGCCGCCGAATTCGGCAAGAAGATGACAGAGGCGGAGAAGCGCGCCGCCGAACTGAATCTGATCGCGCAAGTGGCGCGCGCCTATCACGGTGTCACGCTCGCCACGCAGGCGCTGGAAGTGGCCCGCGAGGCGCTGAAGACCGCCGAAGCCGATCTCCAGCGCGCCCGGACGGTTCGCGACGCGGGGCTGGCCACCGAGGCGGACGTGCTGGCCGTGCAAGTGCATGTCGCGGCGATGAAGGAGCAGGTGATCCGGCGGGAAGCGGACCTGAAAGTGGCCCGCGCCGCCCTGAACGAAGCGCTCGGGCTGCCGCTTGACACGCCGCATGAGCTGGCCACGCCGCTGACGCCTGCGCCCCCGGTGGAGGCGGCCAACCCGGATCTTCGGCCGGAGATCGAGCAGATCCGCCTGGCGCGCCAGGCTGCCGAGGCGCAGTCCCGCAGCGCCCGTGCAGGATATCTGCCGCAGATTGCCTTCCGCGCCACCGTGGAAGCCGACCGGCAGGAGTTCTTCAACAAGGGCGGCGGCAACTGGCTCGTCATGGGTTCAGTCCGCTGGAACCTGTTCGATGGCAACCGGACGCGCCAGACTGTCGCCGAGGCTCGCGCCATGGCCTCTGCCGCAGCTGCCGCTGAAAGACAGTACGCAAACGCGCTGCGGTTGGAGCTCACCAAGGCGCTGGCCGACTACGAGGCTGCCACCGAACGCATCGCCGTCACCGAGGCCGGAGTGGCTCAGGCCGAGGAAAGCCTCCGCATCATCCGCAACCGCTATTCGAACGGACTGGCCACTGTCACCGAGCTGCTGCGCGCCCAGACGGCGCTGCTGGATGCGAAGACCCGCCGCCTGGCCGCCATCCATGACCAGCGGCTGGCGGCGGTGGAAGTGGAAAGATCTGCAGGAAAGTTGAATGGAGATTCGAATGTTCTCGACTAACGCCAGGCTGGCCGGATTCTCCGGCCTGATCGTGATCGCCGCCGCGAGCCTTGCCGCCTGCGGCGGTTCGAAAGAATCCGCCCGCAAGGCAGAGCCGCTGCCGGCGGTGCGCGTGCAGACCGTGAAACTCGCCGAGGAGACGGTTCCGGAGATCTACGAGGCGACAGGCACTGTCCGCGCCCGCGTCTCCAGCGTGGTGGGGGCGCGTGTGATGGGCTACCTGCGCGAAGTGCGCGTGCAGGCGGGCGACACGGTGCAGCCGGGCCAGGTGATCGCCGTCATCGAGGCGCGAGAGATCGATAGCGGGCTGAAACAGGCCGAGGCCGCGCGCGAAGAGGCCCGTAACGCGCTGCCCGAGGTGGAAAACGCCATCGCCGCGGCCAAGGCCCAGCTGGACCTCGCCGAGGCGACTCACCGCCGCATGAAGTCGCTTTACGATCAGAAGTCGATCACGCAGCAGGAGTTCGACGAGGCCGAGGCGCGCCTCCGCATGGCCCGCGCCAATCATGAAATGGCACTTGCCAAGCGGGCGCAACTCGAGCAGAAGATTCGCCAGGCGGAGTCCGCCGTGGCGCAGGCGGCCGCGATGAAGGGCTACACGGAGATCACG
>FWWL01007850.1_pt1 | contig 11170 bp, 12 predicted proteins | sample 2228331 | NCBI WGS metagenome assembly FWWL01 (sample SAMEA103939775, study PRJEB20133) | metagenome
GGCTGTCGCTCGCCGCCATCATTGCAGTGGAGGTGCCGGCGGCGCTGCTGCTCGCCTACGGCGGGCTCCACTGGAGTTTCTCGGAAACACGGGCGCTGCCGCTCTCGGTCCGCCGCGAATTCGTGGAGGCACTGGAGCGGCAGCTTGCTTTTGAGCGTGAAGAAATGGAGCGCAGGCGCACATGAATGGAGATCTCGGACTCGGCGTCATCGTCTCGATGAAGGACGCGTTCTCGCAGAACGCGGCCCGGGTCCAGTCGTCCATGCAGTCCCTGGACGAGACGGTGGCCGCCTCCAGCGAGCGGATGACGCGCAACCTCGACCGCATCCAACAGGGCACCATGATGATCGGCGCGGGGCTGGCGCTCATGGCCGTGCCCGCGGGGCTCATCGCCTCCACCGCCGCGACCCAGAAAGCCCTGGGCGAAATGGCGTCACTCGGAATCAAGGACCTTCGGGCTCTCGAGGACGCCGCCGAGAGCTTCACCAACACCTGGGCCGGATACAGCAAGGCTGAATTCATCGGCGCGGCCTACGACGTAAAGTCGGCGTTGTCGAGCCTCTCCGACGAAGCCGTGGGCACCTTCTCCGCCATGGCCGCGCTCACCGCCAAGGCCACCAAGGCCAGCATCCAGGAGATGGTCGGCACCTTCACCACCGGGTACGGCATCTTCAAGCCGATCATGTCGGGCATGACCGACATGGAGTGGGCCAAGGCTTTCTCCGGAGCCATGGCTCAGACCGTAGCGTCCTTCAAGACCACCGGGGCGCAGATGGCTGAAGCCGTCAAAAACATCGGCGCGGTCGCCGCCGCTTCCAACATCCCGCTTCAGGAACAACTGGCTATTCTCGGGCAATTGCAGACCACCATGCCCGGTTCGGAAGCCGGAACACTTTACAAGGCTTTCATCATGAAGGCGGCCGAGGCCGGTGAACAATTGGGATTGTCCTTCGTGGATTCCACAGGAAGGCTCAAAGGGGTCATCCCCATTCTTCAAGAGATCAAGTCGCGCTTTCCGGACCTTACCCAGGCCGCCGCGCAGGTCCAGATCAAGAAGGCCTTCGGCTCCGATGAGGCGGTGAAGTTCCTGCTCCAGATGTCCCAGGGAATGGAGTCCCTGGAGGGCAACATCCGCACCATCGAACAGGCGATGAAGAGCGGCACCGCCGTCACCGAGGAAATGGCGCGGGCCATGAACATGGATATCGGCAGTCAGTTCCAGCTTTTGCGCCAGCAGGTCGGAAACCTCGCTGAAATCCTCGGCCGCACGCTTCTGCCGGTGGTGACTCCGGTTATCCAGGGGATATCGAAAGCCGTCCTGTTCTTCCAGAGGCTCGCACGTTCGATGCCGGGGTTGACCAGAGTCCTCTTGACCTTGTCCATCGCCCTGGGTGCCGTGCTGGTCGTCGTCGGGGGAGTCATCGCCGCGGCCGGGACCATCGGCCTCATGCTCCCCGCCATCAAGGCGGGGCTTGCCGCCATGGGCGCGGCAATCGCCGGTGTGGGAAGCACGTTCGCCGCATACTTCCTTCCGGTGGTCGCGATCATCGGCGGTGTGGTGCTCACCGTTTATCTCCTCAAGCGGGCTTGGGAGACCAACTTCGCCGGCATCAGGGACACCATCCTCGGCGCATGGGAAAAGGTGCAACTCGTATTCCAGGGAATCCGGGCGCTCGTCACCTCGCTATCCGGCGGAGCCGGAACCATGTCGGCCGACCTGGCCCAGAAGCTCGAACAGGCCGGACTGATGGGACTGGTGGTCACGGTCTTCCGCATCTACTACCGGGTGCGCCAGTTTCTGACCGGCTTGTGGGAGGCATTCTCCGATGCGTTCGGAAATATCAGGGCGATTCTCGAACCCGCGGTCCGGGCGCTCATGCAGGCTTACGGCATGCTGTACAAAGCGATCTTCTCGGTCCTTGAAATCTTCGGCTTGGCGGCCTCTTCCGCCGACGCCTCCTCCTACCGGAGTCTCGGGGAGACCCTCGGCACGGTTCTCGGTGTGATCGCCAAGGTCGGCGCGTATCTCCTCAAGTTCGTCATCTACAACCTGGCGGCCGTCATCACGGTGGTGGCTTGGGTGGTGCGCGCGGTCGTCTGGCTCGGCAAGACCATCGTCACCGCCTTCATCGAGGCGGGGAAGTTCATCTACAAGTTCTTTCTGCCGGTCCGGCTTTTGGTCGAGGCGTTCCGCATGGCGGCCCGGGTCGTCCATACAGTCTGGCAGGTCCTCACCGGCGACCTCTCCGTGCTCGACGGGCTCAAGGCCGTCGGCGGCGCGGTCTTCGATTTCCTGGCCACGCCGTTCCGCTGGGCCCGGGACGTGATCGTCGGGATCTGGGATTTCATCAAGGGACTCTTCTCCGCCGTCGGAAGTTTTTTCGCTTCCGCGGCATCGGCTTTGGCTGCAGCCTTCATGGACCTGCCTCTGGTCCGGACGCTGGCCGATGTCTTCGGCGCGGTGCGGGGATTCTTATCCGGCGACACAACTTTCTTCGAGGCGGGCAAGGCGATTCTCGTATCCGTCGGAAAAGGCATCTGGTCGGCGGTCACCTATCCGTTCGAGATGCTCAAGAAGGCTCTCGGGTGGCTCCGCAGACTGCTGCCTTTTTCAGACGCGGAGACCGGTCCGTTGTCGGACCTCACCACTTCCGGCGCAGCCGTTGTCAAGACGCTGGCCAAGGGAATGCTCGGCGTCCTCTCCCTGCCGGGCAAGGTGCTGGGCTTGGCGCTGCAGGGAATGCTGAACACGGTCCGCTGGGTATGGGACGGTTTGAAAAGCCTGGGAAGCGGCATTCTCTCCGCGATCACCTGGCCGTTCAGGACGGGGGCGGAAGCCACATCCGCAGTCTGGCGTAGTGTCAGTACTGCGGCATCGCGCGCTTGGAACGGGCTCATAACGCTCGGGCGTGGAGCTGCGGGCGTATTGTCCGCGCCCTTCGGTTGGATGCAGTCCGCAGCAGGGACCGCATGGAACGGTATCGTGAGCGCCGCAATCGGATTCTGGGGGAGCATCGGGCGCACGGCTTGGTCGCTCGTCAGCACGCCCTTTTCGTGGATCGCAGGTACCGCGGGAGCGGCCTGGGACCGGGTTCAAACCTCTGCCGGCGCGGCCTGGGATGGAATCGCCAACCTTCTGCAGGGTGGATGGAGCCGGATCGGTTCGCTGTTTCAGTCGTCCTGGTCGCTGCTTTCCGCGCCCTTCGACTGGATCGCCGGAAGTGCTGCCTCCGCCTGGAGCCAGATCACCGGCACGGCGTCGACGGCATGGGACAGCCTCAAGACCATGGCGCAGAGCGCTTGGGAGTGGATCAAGGCCCCGTTCGAGGGACTGGCATCGGTCGCATCGTCCGCATGGGAACAAGTTAAGACCGCCGCATCGAACGCCTCCGGCTCATTGGCATCCAGCGTATCCGCATTGGCGGGCTCGGCGTTCGAGGGCGGCAGGGCGTTCATGACCGCGGTGGGTGACGGCATCAAGTCAGCCGTGAGCGCGCCGTATCAGGCGGCGAAGTCGGCCCTTTCGTTCGTGCGGAATCTGCTGCCCTTCTCCGATGCCAAGGAAGGCCCGCTCGCTGACTTGACCCGAAGCGGCGCTGCGCTGATTCAGACCCTGGCCGGAGGCATCACCAAGGCTGCGTCCGCCCCCGCCGAGGCCATGACCCGCGCATTCGGGTTCATGACCGGGCTGACCGGGAAGATCTCCGCTCCGGCCATGTTGGCGGGAACCCTGGCGCTCACACCGGTCATGGCGACGGAAGCACCGACGCTTGCCTCTTCCCTGGAAAGCACCGGAGCGGCGGTTCCAATGGAGCGACCGGCCGCTTCTCTCCCCACCGCTCAGGCCCGTCTTCTCGGCGAGACCAAAGGAACGCTCGGTCCGGAGTCCGGCATGCCGTCCGCACCTCCGGGGGAGACGCTTCGCCCGGTGCTCGAATCCTTGCTGGCGAAGCTGGAGCAACTCGGCGAGCGGCCCATCGAGGTGTCGGTGACCACGCTGCTCGACGGACGGCAGGTGGCCCGTTCCGTGTACCGGGACCTGCGCGAGCGCAAGATCAAGAACTACGAGACGCTGTGAGGAACGCATGAAACGGGTATTCATATGCAGCCGGTACGCCGGGGACGTTCCCTGGAACACGGCGACAGCCGAACGTCTCTGCCGGAAGGCGGTGGAACGCGGTTGCGCGCCCTTTGCGCCGCACCTTCTCTACACGCGCTTCCTCGATGACGGAAAGACCTCCGAACGCGAAGCGGGTATCGCCTGCGGCTTGACGTTCATGGAGATCTGCGACGAGGTCTGGGTGTTCACCGGCGAAGGCCTTTCCGACGGTATGCGACGGGAAGTCGATCATGCCCGGCGTCTGGGCAAGCCCGTGGTCGAGCTGGAGGTGATGTAGCCGTGGCTTGGGACCAGAAAGAGATCACCGCGTACCTGGTGGACGTGGACACGGGCGACTACCTCGATTTTCAGTACAACCCGAACGACATCGTCGACGAGAAAAGCACGGCCTACGCGGCCATCAAGATTCCGGGCATGAGCCATCCCCGCTACCAGTACGTGGCCGGCGAGCCGCGCAAGATCGGCTTCAAGCTGGTCTTCTTCAAGGGGTCTGTAAAGGAGTCGGTGGACTGGCTGCGCTCGCTGCTCTATCCCGAACACGCCGGAACCATGCTCAAGAACGCCCCGCACCGGGTGATCTTCATGTTCGGAGACCTCTATCCGGGCGTGCTCTGCGTCGTCCGCCAGGTGAAGGCCCGGTTCTTCCACATGTTCGACCGGGACAACCTGCTGCCCCAGCACGCCGAAGTGGACGTGATGCTCGAGGAGTACATCGACCAGTCCGTGGACTATTCGGAGGTGCGCGGATGATCGGACGTCGATCCAGATACGCGGCATCCATTCTCTACACGTCGGGAGAAGGGGATTTCCTGGGCACGCGTCTTCCGACCGCAGGCAAGCCACGCCACGACGACCGGTTTCACACGGTGATCGAGGGGGACCGGGTCGATTTGCTGGCCCATCGCTATCTGGGACATGCCGATCTCTGGTGGATCATCTGCGACTACAACGACATTTTCTTTCCCATGGAACTGACGCCGGGGACCATCCTGCGCATCCCCTCAGTCGAACACGTCAGCATGCGGCTTCTGGACTGAGTCTCCGGACGCATCCATCCCGACACCTCGCGCCGCGCGCCGGTAAGTATCCGGTGGAGTCCGTCCTTCAGGCGGGCCGACTGGAGACCGGCGCATGGACATCGACACATTCAAACCGACTTTTGTGATTCAGATCGAGGGGCAGACCCTTTCGGCGGATATCACGTAGGAGATCACCTCGTTCGTCTTCGAGGACAACGAGGAGGAACTCGACGTGTTGGAGCTTGCGGTCACCGACCGGAACCTCCAGTTCGTCGACGATCCACTGTTCCAGGAGGGCAACGAGATCGTCGCCCGTTTCGGATATGTCGGCAACCTCTCGCCGCGCAAGAAGGCGGTCATCAAGGATATCGACTACGACTTTCCGGAGGACGGTGACCCGACCATTCGCATCAAGGCCTACGACAAAGGCTTCAAGCTGGCCGGAAAGGAGAACCAGAAGGTCTGGCAGAAGCCCGCTCCCGGCATCCTCTACTCCGAGATCGCCGAGGAGATCGCGGGGGCCAACGGCCTCACTCCGGTGGTCACGCCCACCAAGGGCCGCCATCTGCGCGTAACCCAGAGCAACGTCTCCGACGCGCAGTTCCTCAAGGAACTGGCCGGAAAGGCGCGCGACAAGGACGGCGACGGCGTCACCGGATACGTCTTCTACATCCAGGACGACGAGCTGCATTTCCATCCCCGCGATCTGGACAAGAAGCCCGCCGCGATCCTCGAGTACTTCACCGACCGCAAGGGCGTTCTGCGTTCCTTCCGCCCCTCGACGCAATCACAGGGAGCCAAGGGAGCGGGCGTCGAGACCAAGGCCGTGGGCGTGGACCCGCGCAAGAAGGAGCCGGTCGAGCACAAGGCCAACAACGAGACCACCCCGGAGCGGACTTCGTTGGGGAAGCGGACCTACCTGGTGGACGGGAACACCGGCGAGGGCGCTTACAAGGAGCAGGAGTCCGGGCAGGTGGTCCCTACCTTTGATCGTTCCGAGGGCTTTCACGAGGAGCCGCGACAGGAACCGGCACAGGACCTCTCCGAGGGGAAGTTCCGCGAGGCCGAGCTCCGCCAGGTGGAAGCCGACGCGGTGACCATCGGCATCCCCGCGCTACGCGCCAAGCAGAACGTGGAGGTCAAAGGCGTGGGCCGCAAATTCTCGGGCGTCTACTACTGCCATTCGGTCCGCCATGCTTTCGGCGAGGGCGGATATCACTGCGAACTGAAACTCAAGAAAAACGCCCTGGGCAAAGGGGCGGGCGACAAGTCGGACGAGGCCAAGGGCAAGCAGAACGACCAGGAAGCGCCGCCCACACCGAAGGAAGAGCCGCCGCCGATGGTGACCATCGACGCGGACAGCGGGCGGAGGCTGTAAGGAGGAAAAGCACATGGGAGATCTGAGCCGGAATTTCTCGAAGAGCGAGTTCGCCTGCCGGTGTTGCGGCAAGACCGATATCGATCCACGCCTGGTGGATGCGCTCCAGGAGTTGCGCGACCTCGCGGGCGCTCCCGTCCGCGTGACCAGCGGCTACCGCTGCCCCGATCACAACCGGGCGGTGGGCGGAGCGAAACAGAGCCGGCATCTGCTCGGACATGCCGCGGACATCGTGATCAAGGGCTTGTCCGTCGCCGGGATGTACGAACTCGCGGAGCGGGTGGCCGCCTTCCGTAACGGTGGAATCGGCGTCTACCCGGAGCGGGGATTCATTCACGTCGACATACGCGAGGGGCGGACCCGCTGGGGGCACCTCGACGGCAAATACGTTTCGCTCGAAGAAGCCATGACAACCAACGGAGGTGACCGCAATGCAGCAGTTTGAACAGATTCTGACCTTCATCCTGGACCACAAGGAACTCATCGCGACCTTGTTCGTTACGCTCCTCACCGTCATCAAGCTGACCGCCTGGGGCCGGGCCAAGGCTGCGGCTCTGGACGCAGTGATCGGCGTCATCGAGCGGCTCGGCGCGAAAGAGGTCAAGACCGGCGTCGCCGGTCAGGAACTCAAGCTCGAAGCCGCAGCCCAGGACGCCCTGCGTCATGCCGTGGCCAAGGCTGATCCGAAGAAGACGCCGGACGGAACCGTCACCCGCATCGTGCGCGAGGTGCTGCGGGGCTTCCTGCCGCTGAAGTGATCCGGAGGACGGACCGTGATCGAGACACAGGACCGGCAGCACGAGGAACGCTACAAGAACCGCTGGTATGGCAAATACCGGGCGTTCGTGCGGGACAACAACGATCCGGAGCGGCTCGGCCGCTGCCGACTCGAAATCCCGGCCGTGCTCGGCACCGGCAAGGAGAACTGGTCGGAATGGGCGTGGCCCTGCTTTGCCTACGGAGGCAACGAAGACATCGGCGTGTTTCTCATTCCCGAGGAAGGGGCTTCCGTCTGGGCCGAGTTCGAGGGCGGCAACGTCCAATACCCGATCTGGTCCGGCGTGTGGCTGGCCAAGACCAACCCCGGCGAACAACCGGAAGAATCGAAGCGCCTGTGCTCCGATCCGACCTGCACCGACTGTGAGGACAAGCTCGAACACAAGCCCGATCGGCAAGACGACCTGGAGCACAAGAAAAACCACGGCCACCCGCCGTACTACTGCCCGCGCCGCAAGGTTCTTCTCAAGACCGAAACCGGTCACACCATCGTTCTCGACGACCGGGACGAGGAGGAATTCCTCAAGGTCATCGACCGGGCCGGGCAGATTCTCCACATGGAATGCCGCGTGAAGCGCGACGTTCAGACCGGCAATGCGCGCCGCCGGGGGACCAAGGACGCCGAGCAGGGCGACCAGCTCGACATCGACTCGGACATCAAGGACCAGAAGGCCCGGATCGAGATCACCGATCTGTGCCGCCAGTTCGTGCGCTGGGAGGCGTGGAAGGACAAGGAGAAAATCCATATCCAGTCCTGCGACAAATCCCGCGCCCGGTGGCAGAAGATTCTCATCGACACCACCAAGGGCAAGGAGAAGGTCCACATCTGGGGTCTCTGCGGCACGCAGGAAATCCTCATCGATTCCACCGCCGGGACCGAGATGATCCGTCTCACGGACAAGGCCGGCCAGGTCGTCGTGATGAACGCGGCCGCCGGACAGGAGCGCATCCAAGCCACGGACAAATCCGGAAGCGTGATCCTCATGGACGCCGTCATGGGGAACATCGTCATCCGCTCGACGAACAAGGTGCTGATCAACCCATGACAAACAACGAGACGACAAGCCCCGCGGCATCCCTGGTCATGACCGTGTATAACGGCGAGCGTTATCTCGCCGAGGCGGTCGAAAGTGTTCTGGCCCAAACCCGGCGGGACTTTGAACTGGTCGTCTGGGATGACGGCTCCACTGACCGGACACTGGAGATCGCCCGTGACTACGCCAAGCTGGACGACCGCGTGCGCGTCATCGCTGCGAAGCATCTGGGCCGGACCCCGGCGCTCAAGGCCGCGATTGCGGAGACGGCCGCGCCGTACCTCGGCTGGGTCGACGGCGACGACATCCTCGCCGCGACGGCGTTGGAAGAGACCGCCGCGGTTCTCGACCAAGAATCCTCTGTAGGTCTGGTCTACACCGACTACGTGACCATCGGGGAGGACGGCAAGGCACGCGGCTACGGCAACCGCTGCCGGATTCCCTTCTCCAAGGACCGGATGCTTCTCGACTTCATGACTTTCCATTTCCGCCTGATGCGGCGCTCGGCCTTCGACGCGGCGGGCGGCATCGACGAAAGCTTCCGTTGCGCGGAGGACTACGACCTCTGCCTGCGTATGGCGGAGCTGACCGAGGTCCGCCACATCCGCAGACCCCTCTATTACTACCGCATCCATGCGGACTCCATCTCCCAGCGCATGCGGATCGAACAGATCCACTGCGCCCGCGACGCCGTGCTCCATGCGCTGGAACGGCGAGGCCTGTCCGACCGGTTCGAGATCGATCTGCAGATACGCGGCCGCTTTTCGCTGCGAAGGAGGAAAACGAATGGATGAAACCCGACATGAAAGCGCCCCGTGCGACTGGAACCGGAGCGAGCGGATGCTGGCACGGACCTTCGAATCCTGGCGGGCCGAATTCCGGAGCATCCTCGAAGACCACCGCCGGGAAATCCAGGCGCGGCTTGAAAAGATCGAACGCGAGATCGAGAAGAAATCGGACAAGGAGAACGTGGACCTTCTGGTGCGCAGCATCCAGGACGATCTGCGCCGGCACGCCGACGACATCAAGAACCTGCAGTCGGGCATGAACGAGAAGATGGGCGTCGAGACCATGTGGAAGGTGGTCGGTCTTGTGCTCACTGTCGGCGGAGCCGTGGGCGGCGTGGTCGGCTTTCTGGTCCATGTCCTGACGGGAAAATAGACATGGCGAGACCCCAGGCGAGACTCGGCGATATCTCCAGTCACGGCGGCGTGATCGTCACCGGCGCGCTTCGCACCGTCGTCAACGGAAGACCCGCTGCGGGGCGCTCCCACCGGACAGATCGAGTTCGAATCCGCCGACTCCAACATCGCCTGGGTGGACGAAGACGGAAGACTGAACCTCGGTTGGCAGGCCGGTGCGACGGTCGTCATGGCTTACGACTCGGAGAATCGGGACAGCGTCCGCTACATCCAGGTGGAGGTCGTCGATTACGGTCAAAACGGAGGCGGAGGATACGACGGGTATGGCTATGACTATCCCACATAACCTTCCATTGTCCTTCTGGGAAGTCGCACCCTCTCTGATCCGGGAACCGTATCGGGAGACGGAACAAGCGGTCCCGGTGGCGGTCATCGGATCGCCCGGCGGCGAGGTGCGGTTCGAGTCCGTCCATCCGGAAATCGCCAGGGTCGAGAACGGTGTGCTGCGCTTCGGCGCGACACCCGGCGCGACCATCATCGTGGCCGAAGCGATCCGGGGCGAGGTGGTGTCATCCCGCAGATACATCCAGGTCGACGTGGAGAAGCCCAAAGCTGCGGCGGTGCTCGACTGGAGACCGTCCGGCTACGTGGAGTTTCTACCGGACGGAACCTGGCACTTTTACTATTTCTCCGGCTGGTACGACGCTTCCGGCAGCAATATCCGCGTGACCGGGGAGCTTGCATCGGAGGTGACCCTGGACCGGGACTACCTCCTCCGCTTCGACGTCTGGGGCGAGATCGAGAGCGTGGACGGACCCTATTTCGACCGGCTCGAGTTCTATGTCGACTGGTGGTTTATGCGGAGCTTCAATCCGACTTACGACATGAACGGCGCTCCGCTGCAGCCGTACCCCGTGCCGCGAAGGACCGAGACCATCGACCTGTCTCAATTCACGGGCGGCACGGTCACGCTGCGGTTTCTCTGGGACACGGGCGACGGCCTTTACCAGAAGTTCGACGGCTGGTTCGTGCAGAACATCGAACTCATACCTATCGGGAGTTGACGGAACATGGTTGTCGGAAACGGATACGGTTACGGCTACGGAGAGGAAGACGGCGGGCCGATCATCGAGCAGACGAGTTCATCGGAATCCCACTATGAGCTCATGGCGCTGGCCCGTCTGCTTGCGGCCGGTCTCGGCGTGACGGACGGCGAGGGTGAGGAGCCCTACCTCCGACAGATCAGAGACGGCCTGGCCGAGATCAAAGGCATTCTGCAGCAGAGTCACGACGCCTCCGAAGCCCTTCGGGCGGAAGCTCGAACGGTACTGGAAGCGCACGCCGAGAGCGCGCAGCAATACATGCAGGTCGTGGATCAACCGATGCCGCCGGACTTCGACCCCTTCGTCGCCATGCCGGCGGGCACCGCCCTGAGAGATCTTCCCGACGGAGGACGCATCTTCACCCTCACCGACGGCGTCATGGTTCGGGTGGGACCGGATGGAAGACTGACGGCCATCGGCATGGATGGCTCTGTGACCCCTCTCGAACCCGCGCGCGGCGGCGTGGTGACGCTTCCCGACGGCCGGGAGCTGATGCTCAAGCCCGAGGCGGTGCGTGTGACCCACGAAGCGGCCGGAATCGAAGGGCTGCCCTTGGACATCGATCCGACACAGACCGCGCAGGGGCGCTGCCGCGTG
>FWWL01010016.1_pt1 | contig 11170 bp, 8 predicted proteins | sample 2228331 | NCBI WGS metagenome assembly FWWL01 (sample SAMEA103939775, study PRJEB20133) | metagenome
TTCCGATGCCGCAGCGGCCGCCGAAGCAGCCGCTGTATCCGAACGCCGATTACCTGGACGACCTCAACGAGTTTGAAGGGGGGCACGACAAGTGACGTCTGACGGGGAACGCACGCAATGGTGGGCACGAGTGCCTTGCGCGGCCCGACCCACCGTACGCGGGTTTCGTCTACCGCACCGCGACCGGCGCCGGCTCGGACCAGCCGCCGCCCAGCACCCGGTACAGCGTCACCTGGTTCTGCAGGCGCTGCAGGTTGGCCTGCACCGCCGCCTGCTGCGCCTGGAACAGCGAACGCTGCGCGTCGAGCAGATCCAGGTAGCTGGCCGCGCCGCTGCGGTAGCGCAGGTCGGACAGGTTGAAGCGCTCGGCTTCCGCCTCCGCCACCGCGCGCTGGGCACGCAGTTGCTCGCCAAAGGTCGCCTGCCCGGCCAGCGCGTCGGCCACCTCGCGGAAGGCGGTCTGGATCGCCAGCTCGTATTGCGCGACCGCGATGTCGCGCGTCGCCTTGGCGCTGTTGAGCACGGCGCGGTTGCGGCCGTAGTCGAAGATCGGCAGCAGCGCCTGCGGCGAGAAGGTCCAGCCGAAGGTGCCGCTTTCGAACAGCCCGGACAGCTCGGTGCTGGCGCTGCCCGCCGTGCCGGTCAGCGAGATGCGCGGGAAGAAGTTGGCGCGCGCGGCGCCGATGTTGGCGTTGGCCGCGATCAGGCGCTGCTCGGCGGCGAGGATGTCCGGACGGTTGACCAGCAGGTCCGACGGCACGCCGGGCGGCAGGTCCGGCAGCTCGGTCCTGGCCAGGGTCGCGCCCGCGGTCAGCGTGTCGGGCAGCGGCTCGCCCACCAGCAGGGTCAGCAGGTTGGCTTCCTGCGCGCGCTGGCGCTGCAACTGCGCCAGGGTGGCGCGCGCGGTTTCGACCAGCGACAGCGCAAGTTGCAGGTCGAGCTTGGAGCTGATGCCGTTCTCGAAGCGCAGGCGGGTCAGCCTGAGCGATTCCTCGCGCGTGTCCAAGGTCTGGCGCGTCAGTTCCAGCAGCTCGTCGACCGCCAGCAGGGACAGGTAGACGTTGGCGACGGATGCCATCAGGCTGATCCTGGTCGCCTTGGCCGCCTCTTCGCTGGCCAGGTACTGGGCCAGCGCCGCCTCGGACAGGTTGCGCACCCGGCCGAACAGGTCCAGTTCGAAGGCCGACACGGCAACGCCGGCCGAGTAGAAGCTGCTGATCGGCGTGTCCTCGCCGGTGGTGCGGCGCTCGCCGCTGGCGGCGGCAGCCACCGTCGGCAGCCGCTCCGCACGCTGGACCCGGTACTGGGCGCGCGCCTGCTCGATGTTCAGGATCGCCGCGCGCAGGTCGCGGTTGTTGACCAGCGCCAGTTCGATCAGCTTCCGCACGCGCGGATCGACGAAGAAGCGACGCCACGCGATCTCGGCCGCGTTGGCCTCGGTCGCGATGCCGCCTCCGACAGCCCCGCGCGGTATCTCCGGATACGCGGCCGGTACCGGCGCAGCCGGCCGCTCATAGGGCGGCGCCAGTGAGACGCAGCCGGCAAGCGCCATCGACAGCACCAGGGGAGTTGCGATGTGTTTGAGTGTTCCGATCATATTTTTTCCTCGACTGCGGTTCCGGTTTCTTCTTCGTGTGCAAACCTCTTGCGCTGGCGTTCGCTGCCCTTGAAGATGCGGCGGATAACGACAAAGAACACCGGCACGAACAGCACCCCCAGCACGGTCGCCGTGATCATCCCTCCCATCACGCCGGTACCGATCGCGCGCTGGGAGGCCGATCCGGCGCCGTCGGCGATCACCAGCGGCAGCACGCCGAGGATGAAGGCCAGCGACGTCATGATAATCGGACGGAAGCGCAGGTGCGCCGCCTTCAGCGCGGCGTCCATCGCCGACATCCCCTGCGCCTGCAAGTCCTTGGCGAACTCGATGATCAGCACCGCGTTCTTGGCCGCCAGGCCGATGATGGTGATCAGGCCGATCTTGAAGTACACGTCGTTCGGGTAGCCGCGCGACATCGCCGCCAGCAGTGAGCCGAGCACGCCCAGCGGCACCACCAGCAGCACCGAGACCGGGATCGACCAGCTCTCGTACAGGGCGGCCAGCGCCAGGAACACGGCCAGCAGCGAGAAGCCCACCAGCACCATCACGGTCGAGCCGGACAGCTTTTCCTCGCGCGATTGGCCGGTCCACTCGAAGGCGAAGCCGGGCGGCAGTTGGGCCGCCAGGCGCTCCATCTCCGCCAGCGCGTCGCCGGTGGAGTAGCCCTGGGCCGCGTCGCCCGAGATCGCCATGCTCGAATAGCCGTTGTAGCGCATGGTCTGCATCGGACCGGTGATCCAGCGCGTGCTCGCGAAGGCCGACAGCGGCACCGGTTCGCCGCGCGCGTTCATCGCATGCAGGCGCAGCAGGTCTTCCGGCTGCATGCGCGAGGTGGCCTCGGCTTGCACGATGACGCGCTGCAGGCGCCCCGCGTTCGGGAAGTCGTTGATGTAGGCCGAGCCGAGCGAGGTCGAGATCGCACTGTTGATCGCGTCGAAGGACACGCCCAGGGCCTGCGCCTTGTCGCGGTCGATGTCGAGCATCAGCTGCGGCGCGTCCTCCAGGCCTTCCGGACGCACCCCGGTCAGGATCTTGCTCTGCGCCGCCATGCCCAGCAGCTGGTTGCGCGCCGCGAGCAGGGCGTCGTGGCCGTTGCCGCCGCGGTCCTGCAGGCGGAACGAGAAGCCGGTGCCGCGTCCCAGTTCCGGGATCGGCGGCGGGCTCAGCGCGAAGATGAAGGCGTCGCGCTGGGTGGCCATCATGGCGCCGGTGATGCGGCCGGCGACCGCCTGGGCGCTGTGTTCCTCGCCCTCGCGCTCATCCCAGTCCTTGAGCGGGATGAAGGCGAGCGCCATGTTCTGGCCCTGGCCGGAGAACGAGAAGCCCATCACGCTGACCATGTGCTCGACCTCCGGCTGCTTCATGATGAAGTCTTCGGCGGCGCGCATCACCTGGTTGGTACGCTCCAGCGTCGCACCCGGCGGCAGCTGGAAGTTGGCGATGACGTAGCCCTGGTCCTCGTTCGGCAGGAAGGAGTTCGGCATGCGCACGAACAGCAGGCCGACCACGCCGATCACGACGGCGAACACCAGCATCGCGCGGCCGGTGCGGCCGAGCAGGCGGGCGACCCAGCCTTCGTAGCGCTTGGCGGTGCCGGCGAAGCCGCGATTGAACCAGCCGAAGAAGCCGCGCTTCTCGTGGTGGTGGCCGGCTTCGACCGGCTTGAGCAGGTGCGCGCACAGGGCCGGCGTCAGCGTCAGCGCCATGAAGGCCGAGAACGCGATGGCGGACACCATCACCGCCGAGAACTGGCGGTAGATGTTGCCCACCGCGCCGGAGAAGAAGGCCAGGGGCACGAACACCGACATCAGCACCACGGTGATGCCGACGATCGCGCCCGAGATCTGGCCCATCGCCTTGCGCGTGGCCTGCAGCGGCGGCAGACCTTCCTCGCTCATGATGCGTTCGACGTTCTCGACCACGACGATGGCGTCGTCGACCACGATACCGATCACCAGCACCATGCCGAACATGGTCAGCACGTTGATCGAGAAACCAAGCGCCAGCAGGGTCGCGAGCGAACCGAGCAGGGCGACCGGCACCACGATGGTGGGGATGATGGTGTAGCGGAAGTTTTGCAGGAACAGATACATCACCAGGAACACCAGGATCACCGCTTCGATGAGGGTGTGCATCACCTGTTCGATGGAGATGTCGATGAACTTGGACGAATCGAAAGGAATCGTGTACTTCATGCCCGCCGGGAAGTAACGCGACAGTTCGTCCATGCGCTCGCGCACCAGGCGGGCCGTCTCGAGCGCGTTGCCGGTGGGCGCGAGCTGTACGCCGATGCCGGTGGAGGGCTGGCCGTTCAGGCGGGCCGATGTTGCGTAGGCCTGCCCGCCGATCTCCACGCGTGCCACGTCCTTCAGGCGCACGGTGGAACCGTCCGGGTTCGCGCGCAGGACGATGTTGCCGAACTGTTCAGGCGTGCTGAGCTGGCCGGTCACCACCACGGTGGCGCTGATCTTCTGGCCCGCCGCCAGCGGCCGGTCGCCCAGGGTGCCCGATGCGACCTGGGCGTTTTGCGAACGGATCGCGTTGTTGACGTCGGCCGGGGACAGGTTGAAGCCGACCAGCTTGTCCGGGTCGATCCAGACGCGCATCGCGCGCTCGGTGCCGAACAACTGGGCGGTGCCCACGCCCGGGATGCGCTGGATCTCGGGCAGCACCACGCGCGAGGCGTAGTCGCCGAGGGCGATCGGGTCCCAGTTCGGGTCGGACGAGGACAGGATGGTGAACAGCAGGAAGTTGGCGCGGACCTTGTCCACGCGCACGCCCTGCTGGTTCACCGCCTGCGGCAGGCGCGGGGTCGCGCGCGACAGGCGGTTCTGCACGTCCACCTGGGCCAGTTCGGGGTCGGTGCCGGTCTCGAAGGTGAGGGTGATCGAGCCGGTGCCGTTGGCCTGGGCGGTCGATTCCATGTAGATCAGGCCAGGGGAGCCGTTCATCTCGCGTTCGATGACGGAGATGACCGAGTCTTCCAGGGTCTGGGCGGAGGCGCCGGGGTAGGCGGCGTTGATCACGATCGCGGGCGGCGCCACGTTCGGATACTGGGCGATCGGCAACTGGGTGATCGCCACGCCGCCCATCACCATGATGAACAGCGCGATCACCCAGGCGAAGATGGGGCGGTCGATAAAAAAGCGGGCCATGGGGAAAATCCTGTTTCTGTGCGGTGGTTAGCGGCTTGCCTGGGCATTGCCGCCGGCCGCGCCGGCCGGCGCAGCGCCTTCAGCCGGAGCCGGGGTCCAGGGAACGACCTTGACCGGCGTGCCCGGCGGCAGCATCTGGACCTTCTGGAAACCGTCCACCATCACGCGTTCGCCAGCCTTCAGGCCATCGGTGACGACCCAGTTCGAGCCTTGCTGCGAACCGATCCTGACCGTGCGCTGGGTCGGCTTGTTGTCCGGGCCGACGACCATCACGGTGTCGCCTTGGGCGCCGCCACGGGTGACGGCCTGCTGCGGCACCAGGATGCCGTTGGGCAGTTCGGCCTGGGACAGGCGCACGCGCACGTACTGGCCGGGCAGCAGGGTGAAGTCGGGGTTCGGCACCTGGGCGCGCAGGGTGACCTGGCCGGTGGTCGGGTCCACGGTCACGTCCGAGAACAGCAGCCGCGCCCTCTGGTCCAGTTCGGTGCCGTCGTCGAGCAGCACGACCACCGGGACGTCGCCGCCGTTCTTCGAGCCGGCCTGCTTGCGCAGGCGCTGCAGTTCGGACGCGGACTGGGTGATGTTCAGGTACATCGGATCGGTCTGCTGGATCACGGCCAGCGGGGTTGCCTCGTTGGCCGAGACCAGTGCGCCTTCGGTGACCAGGGCGCGGCCGATGCGGCCCGAGATCGGCGCGTACACGTTGGTGTAGCTGGAATTGATCTGCGCGATCTTCACCTGGGCGCGCGCCGCCGCCACGTCGGCCTGTGCCTGTTCCTGCGCCGCCAGCGCATTGGTGTATTCCTGCTGGCTCACGGCGTTCGCCGCGACCAGGGGCTTGTAGCGCTCGGCCTGGGCTGTGGTCTGGGTCAGGTTGGCCTGGGCGCGGCCCAGCGCCGCCTGGGCGCTGCTCAATTGGGCCTGGTAGGGTTCGGGGTCGATCTGGAACAGCGACTGGCCGCGCTTGACCTCGCTGCCCTCGGTAAACAGGCGCTTGAGGACGACGCCGTTGACCCGCGCGCGCACCTCCGCCACCCGCACCGGCTGCGCCCGGGCCGGCAGTTCGGTCTGGAGCGCGACCGGTTCGAGTTTGGTGGTGATCACGCCGACTTGCGGTGGCGGCATCTGGCCGCCGGCGGGGGCGGCCGCGTCTTTCTCGCCGCACGCGGTCAGCATTGCCACGGCGGCCAGCGTGCACGCGGCGATCCGGGTCAGGGACAGGGGGGAGGATTTGGCAGGGCGCATTCCGTTTGCTTCCTTCTGATTGGTAAGAGATGATCCGGCCTCGTTACAACACTCGTGACGCGCGTACCGGAACACCGCTGGCATTTGCGATTGGTTTTATATACTATCACGAGTGTATGTTTAATGCTGATGAGCTCAAAAAATCAAGGTGGAGACAATATGGTCCGCAAAACGAAGGAAGAAGCGGCCGCGACGCGCGACGGGATTCTTGATGCAGCTGAACAATTGTTCGCTGAACAAGGTGTGTCGCGAACGACCTTGCAGCATATCGCAAGCGCCGCGGGCGTGACGCGCGGCGCGATCTACTGGCACTTCGACGACAAGGGCGCCTTGTTCAACGCCATGATGGAGCGGGCGACCATGCCGCTCGAGTGCGCGCGGCAGGTGCTGGCGCGCGCGTCCGGCGCCGACCCGCTGGACGACGTGCGGGCCTTCGTGCTCGAGGTGTTCCGGGCGACGGTCGAGAATCCCCAGGCGCGGCGGGTATTCGAGATCGCCTCGCTGAAGATGGAGTACGTCAGTGAGCTGGACTCGGTGCGGGTGCGGCGTCACCGCAGCCAGCAGGAATGGATGACGCGGGTCGAGGAGAAGCTCAGGCAGGCGATCGGCGGCGGACAGTTGCGGCCGGACGTGAATCCCCGGGTGCAGGCGATGGGTCTGTGGGCGATGCTGGACGGCCTGATCCGCAACTGGATGTTCGATCCTGCGGCTTTCGACCTGATGGAGGTGGGCGCGGCGGTGCTGGATGCGCTGCTGGATGGATTGCGGCAGCGGTAATGGGATGGTGGGCACAAGTGCCTTGCGCGGCCCGGCCCACCCTACCGTCAGACCATGCCTTCGATCATCTGCTTGAGCTTGTTCGAATCGACGACGAAGGCGCGGATGCCCTCGGCCAGCTTCTCGGTCGCCATCGCGTCTTCGTTGAGCATGAAGCGGAAGCTCTTCTCGTCGACCGCGATCTTGTCGATCTGAACGTCCTCGCCCGCCACCAGCTTGCGCTCGACCGGCGCGTCGCTGTCGGCCAGTTTCTGCAGCAGGTCCGGCGAGATGGTCAGCAGGTCGCAGCCGGCCAGTTCCAGGATCTGCGAGGTGTTGCGGAAGCTCGCGCCCATGACTTCGGTGTTGTAGCCGAACTTGCGGTAGTACTGGTAGATCCGCTTGACCGACTGCACGCCCGGATCGTCCGCGCCCTGGTAGTCGGTGCCGGTCGATTTCTTGTACCAGTCGTAGATGCGGCCGACGAACGGCGAGATCAGCTTCACGCCGGCTTCGGCGCAGGCCACGGCCTGGCACAGCGAGAACAGCAGGGTCAGGTTGCAGTGGATGCCGTCCTTCTCCAGGATCTCGGCGGCGCGGATGCCTTCCCAGGTCGAGGCGATCTTGATCAGCACGCGCTCGCGCGACACGCCGGCCGCTTCGTACAGGGCGATCAGCTCGCGGCCCTTGGCCACGGTCGCCTCGGTGTCGAAGGACAGGGCGGCATCGATCTCGGTGGAAACACGGCCCGGAACGTACTTCAGGATCTCGACGCCGAACGCGATCAGGAGACGGTCGACGATATCTTCCGTCGAGGCGCCCTTGGCGTCGGCCACGGCTTTTTCCAGCAGCGGGCGGTATTCGGGCTTTTGCACGGCCTTGAGGATCAGCGACGGGTTGGTGGTCGCGTCCTGCGGGGCGTAGGCCTTGATCGACTGGAAGTCGCCGGTGTCGGCGACGACGGTGGTGTACTGCTTGAGCTGTTCGAGTTGGTTCATGGTGATTTGGCTGTGAAGGGTGATCGGAATCGGGTTTAGCAGTCCGTCGCGTCGAGGAAGGCGGCGAGCATGCGCTCCAGGCCGACGCGGTCCTCTTCGCTGAAGCGGTCGGGCTTCGGGCTGTCGATGTCGAACACGCCGACCAGCACGCCGTTCTTGATGACTGGCAGCACGATCTCCGAGGCGGAGGCCGAGTCGCAGGCGATGTGGCCCGGGAAGGCATGCACGTCAGGCACGACGATGGTGCGGCGCTCGACCGCGGTGGTGCCGCACACGCCGCGCCCGAACGGGATGCGGGCGCAGGCCGGCTTGCCCTGGAAGGGGCCGACCAGCAGGTCCTGGCCTTCGCCCTTTTTCGACGGCACGGTCAGGTAGAAGCCCGCCCAGTTCAGGTCTGCCAGGGTGTCATAGACGAGGGCGGAGAACTGCGAGGCGTTGGCGACCAGGCTGCGTTCGCCTTCGAGGACGCTGGCGACCTGGCGGACCAGCAAATCGTAGTCGGGACGGGAGCTACGTTCGGGATTGATGTGCATGGCGGGACGTGGACTTGTCAAAACACGCTATTTTACGGCAGGGCGGGCGCGCGTGCGTCAGTGGCAGGCAATTCGTGCACGTTCCAGTCGTCCCCGTGAAAACGGGGACCCATGCGTAGGTGCCGAAGCCGCTCCGCTACACTTGGCTGTACCTATTCCTGTGGTTCAGTATGGATTCCCGCCTGCGCGGGAATGACTGAAAAGGTGTGTTCGGCACAGTTCAGCATCGATTTCCGCCTGCGCGGGAAGTCATTTCCGCCAGTGGCGGGAATGACACGGCAGCTGCTCAGCCGATGAAGGAATCGAACTGCATGTCGAACTCCTCCAGCGCCTTCTGCGCGTTCTGCATCTTCTTGCGGAACTCCGGTCCGCGCTGCAGGGCGAGGCCCACCGCCAGCACGTCGATGACCACCAGGTAGGCCAGGCGCGCGGAAATCGGCGTGTAGGGGTCGATGTTGAAGATCAGGTCGATCGGGATCAGCACGCTGGCCATGTCCGCCAGCGGCGTGCCGGATGGCGCCAGCACGATCACCTCCGCCCCGCCGCGCCGGGCCAGCTTGGCCGAACGGACCAGGGCCGGGTTGTTGCCGCGCTGGGAAATCGCCACCACCGCATCGCCCTCGCGCAGCAGCGCCGCCGCGATCGAATGGATCGCCGGGTCGGTGTAGGCCACCGTCGGCACGCCGGAGCGGAAGAACTTGTGCTGCGCGTCGGCCGCCACGAAGCCGGAGGTGCCCTGGCCGTAGAATTCGATCTTGTTGGCGCGCGACAGGATGTCGAGCGCCTTCTGCACCGATTCCGGATTCAGGTTGTTGCGCAGGTCGAGAAGCGTGTTGATCGAGCGGCTGCAGATCTTGTTGACGAGGTCGGACGCGAGGTCGTCCTGGGCCGGCTGCTCGTTGGCGCCGGGCAGGGCCAGCGCCAGGCCCTGGGCCAGCTTGAGCTTGAACTCGTGCCAGCCGTCGTAGCCAAGCGTGCGGCAAAACCGCACGACGGTCGGCTCGGATACCTGCGCGCTCCTGGCCAGCGCCGTGATGTTCTGGCTGACGGTGCCGGACGGGTCGTCCAGCACCGCGAGTGCCACCTTGCGCTCGGACTTGGAGAGCGAGTCGAGCTGGGTACGGATCGAATCGAGCAGCACGGCGGCTCCTGGTTCAGTCTTCCGGCAGCGCTTCTTCGCGCCACTGCAGGCCGTCGCGGCCGATCAGCGCCGAGGAAGCGGCCGGCCCCCAGGTGCCCGAGGCGTACGGCGCCGGCGTGGTTTCGTCCTGTTCCCAGTGGTCGAGGATGGGCTCGACCCATTCCCAGGCCGCTTCCAGTTCGTCACCGCGCATGAACAGCGTGAGCTGGCCGCGCAGCACGTCCAGCAGCAGGCGCTCGTAGGCCTCCATGCGCGGGGCCTTGAACTGCTCGCGGAAGTCCAGTTCCAGCTCGGCCTGCTTCAGGCGCATGCTGTCGCCCGGCGTCTTGGCCATCAGGTTCAGCGACAGGCCTTCGTCCGGCTGCAGGCGGATCACCAGGCTGTTCGGCTGGAAGCTCGAGGTCGGCTGGTTGAAGATCGAGTGCGGGATGTGCTTGAAGCGCACGACGATCTCGGCCAGGCGGTCGGCCATGCGCTTGCCGGTGCGCAGGTAGAACGGCACGCCCGCCCAGCGCCAGGTGTCGATCTCGGCCTTGAGCGCGACGAAGGTCTCGGTCCGGGAATGGCGCGGCGCGTCCGGTTCGTCGCGGTAGCCGGGCACGGGCTGGCCATCGACGTAGCCGGCGCGGTACTGGCCGCGCACGATGTTCTGGGCGAGGGTGGTCGGGGTGAAGCGCTTGAGCGAGCGCAGCACCTGCAGCTTGGAGTCGCGCACCGCGTCAGGGGAAATCGAGGTCGGCGGCTCCATCGCGACGATACACAGCAGCTGCAGCAGGTGGTTCTGCAGCATGTCGCGCAGCGCGCCCGAGTTGTCGTAGTAGCCGAGGCGGTTGCCCACGCCGATCTTCTCGGCGATGGTGATCTGCACGTCGCTGATCCATTCGCGGCGCCACAGCGGCTCGAACAGGATATTGCCAAAGCGCAGGGCCAGCAGGTTCTGGACCGTTTCCTTGCCGAGGTAGTGGTCGATACGGTAGATCTGCGATTCGCTGAAGACCTTGCCGACATCGGCGTTGATCTGCTTGGCGGAGGCGACATCGCGCCCGAGCGGTTTTTCCAGCACGACGCGCGAATTCGGGGTGGCCAGGCCGGTCGCGGCGAGGTTGTCGCAGATGCGTGCGAACAGGCTCGGCGGGGTTGCCAGGTAGTACACGCGCGTCAGCGTCTCGTCCTTGCGCAGGGCGTCGACCAGGGTGCCGTAGGTGCGCACGTCGGTGGCGTCGATCGCCACATAGACCAGGCGCTTGAGGAAGCGTGCCCAGTTGTCGTCCGAGGGCGTGTCCTTGATGTGCGGCTTCGAATTGCTCTCGACGGCTTCGAGGAACTCTTCCTGCGACCACTCGCCGCGGCCCACGCAGATGATGCGGGCGGTCGCGGGCAGGTCGTTGCAGACGTCGCGCGAGTACATCGCGGGAAGCAGCTTGCGCATCGCGAGGTCGCCGCTGCCGCCGAAAAGGACGAGGTCAAAGTCGGAAAGAGCCATAGAAGTGTCGGTCGTAAAGGGGATGAAAAGCGTGATGTAAATTTACTACAGCGTTTTTGAGTTAGCAAGTAAATTTACTACGGTAGAGGTGGGGGAGGTGTTCTGGATGGGGTAGGGCGGGCGGGGCCGCCGAGGCTGGGCCGCGCAAGGCACTCGTGCCCACCGCCGGACGTGAACGGTGGGCACAGGTGCCCACCCTACATCCTGCAAATGGTGACATGGGTAGGGTGGGCACTCGTGCCCACCGCCGGACGTGAAC
>FWWL01010017.1_pt1 | contig 11170 bp, 9 predicted proteins | sample 2228331 | NCBI WGS metagenome assembly FWWL01 (sample SAMEA103939775, study PRJEB20133) | metagenome
TCTTTCTCAGGGCACAAATGTCCTTACCTTCGGAGAGATACCCTTTACACCGAGGGCGAAAAAGGTTCTCGAACTCGCAGTGGAAGAGGCGAGGCTTCTCGGTCATAATTATATAGGTAGTGAACATCTACTCCTCGGCATCCTCAGGGAGGATGAGGGAATAGCAGGAAAGATTCTCAGAAGCCTCGGTGCAAACCTGCTTGGTGCAAGACAGCTCACGATCAATTTTTCAGCAAGGCCTCAACTTGCAGCAAAGGAAAGAAGAGCACATACACCTGCCCTTGACGAATTTGGAAGAGACCTTACACAGATGGCGAGAGAGGGAAAGCTCGATCCTGTCATAGGCAGGGATGATATAATCGAGAGGGTTCTCCAGATACTCGGAAGAAGAATAAAGAACAATCCTGTGATAATAGGTGAACCAGGGGTCGGGAAGACAGCCATAGTCGAAGGACTTGCCCAGAAGATAGTAGCAGGAGATGTACCTGACCATCTGATAGGAAAGAGGATAGTTTCTCTTGATCTTGGAGCACTCATAGCAGGCACGAAGTACAGGGGGCAGTTTGAGGAAAGACTTAAACTCGTAATGAAGGAGATTGTTCAGTCTGAAAATATAATCCTTTTCATAGATGAACTCCATACACTCATAGGAGCTGGTGCAGCAGAGGGTTCTGTTGATGCCTCAAGTATGCTCAAACCAGCCCTTGCAAGGGGAGAGATAAAATGCATAGGTGCCACCACATTCGATGAGTACAGGAAATATATCGAGAAGGATGGTGCCCTCGAGAGAAGATTCCAGCCCATATATCTCGAAGCACCATCAGTTGAAGAGACGATAGAGATACTCAAAGGTTTAAGAACAAAGTATGAGGCACATCACAGGGTGAGGATCTCTGATGAGGCTATTGTTGCAGCAGTTGAACTTTCAGATAGATACATCACTGATAGATACTTTCCTGATAAGGCACTTGATGTTATAGATGAAACAGGTTCCCGGATTAAACTTAAGAGATATTCACAGCCAAAGGAATTGAGAGAGATAGAGAATGAACTCTACAGGATTGCAAAGGAAAAAAACCTTTACATAAGGATCCAGGATTTCGCAAGGGCGACAGAGGCAAGGATGGAGGAAGAACGCCTGAGAAAGACTTACGAAAATCTTTCGAAGAAGTGGCGTGCAAAGATAAATAATGAGATACCTGTCATGACAGAGGAAGATGTTGCATATACTGTTTCGAAGATGACAGGTATACCACTTTTAAAACTTGAAGAGAAGGAATCTGAAAAACTCATTCGTATGGAGGAGGAGTTACACAAAAGAATCATTGCACAGGATGAGGCTGTGAGCGTTGTCTCAAGGGCAATAAGGCGCTCGAGAGCAGGGATAAGAAACAGGACAAAACCAATAGGCACATTCTTCTTTCTTGGACCCACAGGGGTTGGCAAGACAGAGCTCGCAAAGGCACTTGCTGAATTTCTCTTCAACAGTGAGTCGGCACTCATCAAGATAGACATGTCTGAATATATGGAGAAATTCAATGTATCAAAACTGGTGGGTGCTCCTCCAGGTTATGTGGGTTATGAAGAGGGTGGACAGTTAACAGAAAGGATAAGGAAGAGACCATACAGTGTGGTGCTATTTGATGAAATAGAGAAGGCACACCCGGATGTATTCAATATACTGCTACAGGTGATGGATGAGGGAGTCCTTACAGACAGTTTTGGCAGGAGGGTTGATTTCAAAAACACAGTTATCATAATGACATCGAATGTGGGAGCAAAGATCATAGAGAAAGAGGCTCCGCTTGGATTTGGAAAGATCGATTCAGCATCAAGATATCAGAAGATCAAGGATAATGTACTCAATGAACTGAAGAGAACATTCAATCCCGAATTTCTTAACAGGGTTGATGAAATAGTGGTCTTCCATCCTCTCGAGAAGGAACATCTGATAAAGATAATAGATCTCATGATTTCTCAACTCAACAATCAACTTGTCCAGAAAGGACTCTTTGTAGAGATTACGGATGATGTGAAGGAATGGATACTCGAACATTACTACCAGCCTGCATATGGGGCAAGACCGATGAGAAGGGCGATACAGAAGGTGATCGAGGAACCCCTTGCAGAGGAGGTGATAAAGGGCAGATTCAGGGATAATGGCAGGATACTTGTTAAAATAGAGGATGGTAAACCAGTATTTACAGAGATTGAAGAAGAGTCCTTTGTCACGAATTAGATAGTTCTTTTTCAGGACACCTCGAGGATGATATTAAAAAGACCTTTGTTTTACTTCATCTCCTGGAAGTTGTTTTGGCTTTCAGTGAGACCTTCCTTTTTGTGCCACTGATAGACATGAGCAAGCCCTGATATCTCAATATTGAGTTGTGAATGTATAAGTATCAATCCTTTATGGATGGGCACTTTACGCCTTCAAATGCATAAACTATCCTTTTTTCTCTTTCGAGTCTCTCAATGGGGCAGGGGATCTTCTTTATATTCTTTATGAGTTCTTCTGCTTCTTTTTTCGAAAAAAATTTATTTATGGAATTACCGATGACCTTTCCTGAAATGACATCCATTATCCTTGCATCTTCACCATCAGTGACCATTGCATATGGAATCTGATAATCCTTCACTACCCTTGCAAACGAGACCACATATCTCTCCCATGATTCGATGGACAGAGGGGCACACCTTATTACAGCAAAATCTTCCGATAAGACCGTGATGATAAAGTCAATCGTGACATCCACCACACAGTCACTGAGTCTTAGCTCGAATCGAGGGTCGATAATGAAATCATCAGGAGTATACTCCTTTTCTTTGATCAGGTACTCAAAGACTTTCTTTTTTATCCCTCCAATCTGGAGCATCTCCCTTATTTCCTCTGCCATAATCTTTGATTTTATTAATTCCTCTCTATCCACCGAGATATGCCCTCCTTAATTCTTCATTATTGAGGAGTTCAGAACCCTTTCCTTCCATCTTTATCACTCCTCCTTCTATCACATATGCCCTGTGAGAAAGTTTCAGTGCCTGCATCGCATTCTGTTCCACAAGAAGGACTGTTATGCCATTCTCATTTATTCTTTTTATTATCATGAATATCTTCACGACCATCAACGGTGCGAGTCCGAGTGATGGCTCATCAAACATAATGAGTTCAGGTTTTGACATCAATGCTCTTCCTATGGCGAGCATCTGCTGTTCACCACCACTTAATGTGCCTGCGATCTGGTTTCTCCTTTCTTTGAGGACAGGAAAAAGGTCAAAGACCTCTTCGAAATCAGAAGGATGTGGCTTTCGTCTGAATGCGCCCATTTCGAGGTTCTCTATTACAGTGAGTCTCGGAAATACCCTTCTCCCCTCAGGAACAAGTGTGATTCCTCTCTGAATAATCCTGTGAGGTGGCATTGATGTTATATCCTCTCCTTTAAATATTATCCTTCCCTTTGCAGGTTTGAGTGCACCAGCGATGGTCATAAGGGTGGTTGTTTTGCCCGCTCCATTGGAACCAATAAGTGATACAATCTCGCCCTTTCCAATCTTGATGGATATACCATCGACTGCCTTTACAGGACCATAATATGTATGTATATCATGTAACTCAAGCATACACTTCTTTTCCAAGATATGCCTCAATGACAAGGGGGTCATTTCTTACATCTTCTGGATGGCCCTCTGATATCTTCACTCCATGATCCAGTACAGCTATCCATTCAGAGATCCCCATTACCACCTTCATGTCATGTTCAATCAGTATAACTGTCTTACCCACATCCTTGAGTCTTTTGATGAGTGACATTATCTCTTCTGTCTCCTGTGGATTCATGCCTGCAGTGGGCTCGTCAAGAAGTATGACCTCTGGCTCACTGGCAAGGGCACGGGCGATCTCGAGTCTTCTCTGGTCTCCATATGGGAGTTCACCTGCAATCTTTTCTGTATATCCATGGAGTCCCACAAACTCAAGGTACTCGTAAGCCTTTTCTCTTAATGTTTTTTCCTGAGCGAGAAAACCCGAGGTTCTCAAAATACTCGATAATATATTCAGCGAAGTCCTTGCATGCATACCTGTGAGGACATTTTCTATAACACTCATATTCCTGAAGAGCCTTATATTCTGGAATGTCCTCGATATTCCGAGCCTGGCAATCTCGTGGGCACTCAATCCCACGAGATTTTTTTCTTTGAAATATATCTCTCCTCTGGTCGGTCTGGTGAGTCCTGTAAGGCAGTTAAAGAGTGTGGTCTTTCCTGCACCATTTGGACCTATTATCGAAAAGATCGAATTATTTCTTATTCTCAGGGAGACCTCTTCAAGTGCCCTGAGACCACCAAAGTTTTTAGAGAGGTTCTTTACCTCTATTATGTACATACTACACCTTCCTGCCCATTATACCCTGGGGTCTGAATACCATCATGAATATGAGCCCGGCACCGAGGATCAGCATCCTTACATTTTCGAACCCCCTCAACATCTCTGGCAATAGTACCAGGATAATAGCCCCTGTAATCGAGCCACTTATGGAGCCCTGACCTCCCAGAATAACCATACTCAATATCATAACCGATTCCATGAATGTGAAACTCTCTGGAGAGATGAATCTCATCTTTGATGCAAAGAGTACCCCTGCGATACCTGCCCAGAATGCCCCGAAGGCGAAGGAATAGAGTTTGTAAAGGAATGTGTTTATTCCCATTGTTGATGCTGCAATCTCATCCTCTCTTATTGCGATCCATGCCCTTCCTGTTCCTGACTCTATTACCCTTTTTATAATAACTGCACTCAAGATAACAAAGACTAAAACAAAGTAGTAATAGGATGTGACATCTGTAAGTTCGATGCCCGCTATTGATGGTCTTGAGATTCCAGAGATACCATTTGGACCGTTGGTGAGACTATCCCAGTTGTTGAGAACTATCCTCGTTATCTCTCCAAAACCCAGTGTGACGATAGCGAGGTAGTCACCTCTGAGTCTCAATGCAGGGATGGCGAGGATAAAACCCGCCAGTGTTGTCAGAAGGAGTGCAAAGGGCATTGCATACCAGAAATCTATTCCCGAGATGGTATTGAGGAGGGCATAACCATAGGCACCTATTGCATAAAATGCAGCATAGCCGAGATTTAAGAGACCTGTATATCCAACCATGACATTGAGTCCCATGGCAAGGATGATGTATATGCCCGTGAGGGTTAGTATATCAATGAAATAATTACTCATGATAAAGGGTACGAGGATAAGAAAGAGAATGAGGATGATCTTTATGATTCCCTGATAACCTTTCAGGATATTTATTAAAGGAGCGAGTTTCTCTCTTATATCAAACCACCTTAATCCCTTCAAGTTTTTTATCAGTATCATTATGATAAAGGCAGAGATAAATACCTTGAAAGAATTCCTCAAACCTCCTAAAGGCAGGTATAAAAGAGAGACCCAGATTGGCACAGTAAAATATATAGAGAGCCTGAGAATGGATGTAATTTTATCCTTCTTCAAACCTTCTCCTCCACGACCCTTTTCAATAATCCTCCTGGTCTCAAAAGCAGGATTATAATGAGGACTATGAAGGCATATACATCCTTGTATTCTGATGATATATATCCTGCAGCGAGACTCTCGATGAGTCCAAGGATAAGACCACCAAACATTGCACCAGGAATACTTCCTATTCCACCAAGGACAGCAGCTGTGAAAGCCTTTATACCTGCGATATAACCGATATAATAGTTTACAAGGCTATAATACATAGCCACCATAAAACCAGCCACTGCAGCAAGGCCAGAACCGATTATGAATGTTATAGAAATGATCCTGTCAGTATCTATACCCACGAGAGATGCCATGAGTCTATCCTGGGCAACTGCCCTCATTGCCTTACCTGTTGTTGTCTTTGTAATAAAGAGATGAAGTAATAACATTATCACACCTGATAAGATGATAATCAAAGACTGTAGAATTGTAATCTTTGCACCACCTATCATAAACCCCTGAGAACCGATGCCGGGTGGAAAGACCTTATAGGTTGCTCCCTGTGTGAGCATGACAAAGTTCTGAAGAAATATGGATACGCCTATTGCACTTATAAGGGGGCTCAATCTCGGAGCGTTCCTCAGTGGTCTGTATGCAACTTTTTCGATGCTGAATCCATAAAGGGAGACAATGATTATCGATATCAGTAGTGAGAGGATAAGTGAGAGTAGAAGGGATATCTCTGTAAGTCCTGTTGTTGTTGCAAATCCGAATGTGATTATCGCCATGTATGCACCGAGCATGTATATCTCACCATGGGCAAAATTTATGAGTTCAAGGATTCCGTAGACCATTGTGTAACCCAGTGCAATCAGTGCATATACACATCCAAGTGTGAGTCCATGTATGAACTGCTGTAAAAACATCAATCCTTCTCTCCGCGCAACCTCTTTCTAAGGATCTCATTTACGAGTTGAGGAGATGCCTTACCCCTGGTGAGTTTCATCACCTGACCAACAAAGAATCCAATGAGTTTTTCTTCACCATTGAGGTATCTCTCCACCTCTTTTGGATTCTTCTCGAGGACCTCTTTAACAGCATTCTCTATTGCATCGGTATCCCTTATCTGCTCGAGTCCTTTTTCCTTTATTATGAGTTCAGGATCCTTACCCGATGTGAATATCTCCTCAAAGACTGTCTTGGCAATCTTCTGGGATATGGTTCCATTATCAATAAGTTTTACCATCCTTGCAAAGAGTCGGGGTGTTACGAGGCATCTGTCAATACTTATGTTATTCTCATTAAGTAGTCTAAAGAGTTCACCCATGATCCAGTTTGATGCTGTCTTTGGTGGAACACCTTCCTTAACCGCTTCCTCGAACCATAATGCTACTGAAAGTTCCTCTGTAAGGAATGAGGCATCATACTCAGGAAGGTTATATTCAATCATGAATCTTCTTCTCTTTGCTATGGGCAATTCAGGAAGCTTCTTTTTGATCTCTTCTATAAGCTCTTCAGGTATCTCCACAGGCACGAGGTCTGGTTCAGGAAAGTATCTGTAATCATGTGCCTCCTCCTTTGATCTCATTGACTGTGTTGTTTCTGTCTTTGAATCCCAGAGTCTTGTCTCCTGTATAATCCTTCCGCCACTTTTTATGACCTCTATCTGTCTCTTTATCTCATACTGAAGTGCTTTTTCAACAAATCTGAACGAGTTTATATTCTTTATCTCTGTTTTTACACCGAATTCCTTTGAACCTCTGGGTCTTACCGATACATTGGCATCACATCTCAGTGAACCTTCTTCCATATTTCCATCGCATACACCGAGATATCTGAGGATATTCCTGAGTTCCTTCATGAATATGGATGCCTCAAGGGGTGTTCTTATATCCGGCTTTGTGACTATCTCCATAAGGGGTACTCCTGCTCTGTTCAGATCGACGAAACTGTAGTCATCCTCTATGGCGTGGATATTTTTGCCGGCATCCTCTTCGAGATGGATCCTGATAAGTCCTATCCTTCTTGTCTTACCATTCACCTCTATATCGAGATAGCCATTATAACAGAGTGGCAATTCATACTGACTTATCTGGTATCCCTTTGGAAGATCAGGATAAAAATAATTCTTTCTTGCAAACCTTGAATACCTTGAGATATCACAGTTCAGAGCGATGCCTGTCTTTAGTGTGTATTCAACAGCCTTTCTGTTCAAAACAGGCAGTACCCCTGGCATTCCAAGACAGACAGGGCAGACCTGTGTATTCGGTTCTGAACCGAATCTTGTCGGACATCCACAGAATATCTTTGAGGAGGTTAATAACTGTGCATGTATTTCGAGACCTATGACCGCTTCATAATCCATCTTTTTTTCTCTCCCTGAGTTGAGAATATTTAACTGCCCTGCCCTTAACAAGCTGAGCAGGATATCTCGTTTCATTCTTCTCTATCTTCTTCATTACAGCCTCAAGAGGGTCTATACCCGTAACATCAGAGAGTCTCAGAAGATATATCATTACATCGGCAATCTCTTCACTCAGGCGCTCCAGTTTATCCCTGTCGAGATCGAAACTCTCCTCTTCTTTCATCCACTGGAATATCTCGACCACTTCGGATGCTTCAACACTCAGTGCCATCGATAGGTTCTTGGGTGAATGGAATCTTTCCCAGTCCCTTTCCTCTGCAAATCTTTTCAATCTCTCCATTATCTCTTTTATCTCCATAATTACTTAATTAATGGCTTTCTTTTATACCACTCTTCAGTCTGTTCATAATTATATGCGACCCTGAGGATTGTCTCCTCATCGAAGTGCCTTCCAATGATCTGTAGACCCACAGGGAGTCCGTCTGATGTGAAACCGCATGGAATCGATATCGCAGGAACACCCGCAAGATTTACTGATATCGTGAAAATATCGCTGAGATACATCTGGAGTGGATCATCAATCTTTTCACCTATTCTGAATGGAGGTGTTGGTGTCGTTGGAGTAATGCACACATCCACCTTTTTGAAGGCATCTTCAAAGTCCCTTTTTATAAGGGTTCTTACCTGCTGTGCCTTCCTGTAATACGCCTCATAATAACCTGATGAAAGGGCATATGTTCCGAGCATTATCCTTCTTTTCACCTCATCTCCAAAACCATTTGAACGGGTCTTCATGTACATGTCTATCAGGTCGTCTCCCTTTACCCTCAAGCCGTACTTTACTCCATCATACCTTGCAAGATTTGATGATGCCTCGGATGTTGCAAGTATATAGTATGTTGCAACTGCATAACCTGTATGAGGCAGAGAGACCTTTTCGATGATTGCGCCAAGGGATTCGAGTCTCTTTACGGCATCGAGAACCCTTTCCTTCACCTCTTTGTCGAGTCCCTCGATAAAGTATTCCTGAGGAAGTCCAATCCTCAAGCCTTTGATATCTTTATCAAGATTTTCTGTAAAGTCCTTTACAGGATATGGTGCGGATGTGGAGTCATATGGGTCATTTCCACTGATGATATTCATCATTATTGCTGCATCCCATACAGTCTTTGTTATTGGTCCGATCTGGTCAAGACTCGATGCAAATGCTACAAGACCATATCTTGAAACCCTTCCATAGGTTGGCTTAAGACCAACAACACCGCAGAATGCAGCGGGCTGTCTTATTGAACCACCTGTATCAGAACCGAGCGATGCGATACATTCATCTGCTGCAACAGCTGCTGCAGAACCTCCACTTGATCCACCTGGTACCCTTCCTGGGTCCCATGGATTTTTTGTTGTAAAAAATGCAGAGTTCTCTGTGGATGAACCCATTGCAAACTCATCCATATTTGTCTTGCCAGTGAGGATATATCCTGCTTCTTTGAGTCTCATCGTGACAGTGCTTTCATAGGGTGGTATGAAATTTTCGAGTATCCTTGACGCACATGTAGTCTTTATTCCTTTTGTACATATATTATCCTTTATCGCAACTGGTATTCCAGTAATGGGTGTAATTTCGCCTTTTTCGATTCTCTGAAGAGCATCTTTTGCATCAGTTAATGCTCTTTCATGATTTAAGGTTATATATGCCCTTATCTTATCCTCGACCGAGTCTATGCGTTTGAATACAGACTCAACAATATCGAGAGGGATTATCTCCTTCTTCTTCAGCATTTCATGGAGAGTCTTTATATCGAGCCCTGAGAGTTCCATCAGGTCTACCTCACGCTGTCCCTTCCTACAGAATAGTAATTAAATCCAAAGGCTCTCACCTTTGCTGGTTCATAAATATTCCTCAGATCAAAGAAATAATTACCCTTCATCGATGACCTTATGAGTTCGAGGTCGAGGTTTCTGAATTCATTCCACTCAGTTATTATCACGAGTGCATCTGCATCCTTCACTGCCTCATATGGATTTTCTTTATACTGTATGTCAGGATATATAGACTTCATATCATTCATTGCTGCAGGATCATATGCCCTTAATCTTGCACCCAGTGCCTTCAGTTCCCTGATTATGTATATTGATGGTGCCTCCCTTATATCATTTGTATTTGGTTTGAATGAAAGACCGAGTATGGCGATCTCTTTATTGTTGAGATCGACCATGATATCTTTTATCTTCTTTATGACCCATGCCTTCTGGGCTTCATTTGTCTCGATAGCGGCATTGACGATTCTTAGCCTTACACCATGTTCTTCTGCAAGTTTAAGGAGTGCCATCGTATCCTTTGGAAAACATGAACCACCATAACCAGGACCTGGATGTAGAAACTTCGAACCTATCCTCTGGTCCAGTCCCATTCCCTTTGCAACCATATGAACATCAGCACCCAGTCTGTCACATAACTGTGCTATCTCGTTTATAAACGATATCTTTGTGGCAAGGAAAGAATTGGATGCATATTTTATCAATTCCGCTGTCTCTATATTCGTTATGACGAAAGGTGTCTCTATAAGATAGAGTGGTCTGTAGAGATCCTTCATAATGGCTATTGCCTGTGGACTTGTGGCACCTATAACCACCCTGTTAGGTCTCATGAAGTCCTCTATTGCTGCGCCTTCCCTCAGAAATTCAGGATTCGATACTATATCGAAATGGGATGAATTCTTGAGATTTTCTGATATTATCTTCTTCAGTCTCTCGCCAGTTCCCACAGGAACAGTGCTCTTTGTCACTATAACCTTGTAACCATTCATATGTCTTGCTATGTCTTTTGCCACCTCCTCCACATATGTGAGGTCTGCAGAGCCATCTCCTCTTGGAGGGGTGCCTACAGCAATGAATATTACAAGGGAGTCATTTACTGCCTCTCCAATATCTGTCGTGAATCTTAACCTGCCATTTTTAAGGTTTTTGTTTACTATCTCTTCAAGTCCTGGCTCATAGAATGGAACGATTCCTTTTTTCAGGAGTTCTATCTTTTTTGAATCCTTATCCACGCATGTAACAGTGACACCGAATTCCGCAAAACATGCTCCTGTTACGAGTCCGACATAACCTGTTCCTATGACACCGATATGCATCGAGACACCTCTTTATGAGAAGATTAAGAATTGAAATTTAAAAGATATTTTAGCATAATTGATGATTTTAAGTCTCTTTAGAGGGGTGCTATCAGGATAAGTTATTTACCTTATTGTCTGTGGATAGCACTATAAAATGAATCGATTTATTCTCAAGAATTCCTCAGGAGTATTATAGACGGTTAGAAAAAGAGGGG
>FWWL01010023.1_pt1 | contig 11166 bp, 7 predicted proteins | sample 2228331 | NCBI WGS metagenome assembly FWWL01 (sample SAMEA103939775, study PRJEB20133) | metagenome
GGTGGGTGGGCGGGGGGTTACCCTAGATGGATGCTAAGAAAAATTCTTAAGTAGAAGTTCCTGTAGCTTCGAATTCTATAAGCGAGAATTTGAAAGTTTTTTGGCAACTTCAAATTCACATTGAAAGGTTTAAGTAAAATTATTATTATTAATTTTAGAGGAAGTTAGAAATTGTTTGTTTAAAATTATGTTTTTTGAGTTTTTTACGATCTTAATTTAGGGGGAGATTTATGGAACTGTACATAATGGGTAATAGAGTGAATTTCACTATCCAGAACGAGAGAAATGTAAAAGATGTGATAGAAAGCCTTTCTGAAGTTGTTTCCAGATACGGTCATTCTATAGTTGAATTAAAAGTCGATGGTAAAATTTTCTACCCTGAAAATCCAGAATTAGAAAAAATAGATATTAATACTATCTCGAGTTTGGAAGTAGAAACTTCCTCGTTTTTCGAAATATCTTCTTTTCTCATACTCTCTCTTGAACCTTATGTTGAAAAATTTCTGGATTACATAAAAATTGGAAAAGTTGAGTTTAGCATATTCGAAGAAGCTAGAGAATGGATAATAGATGTTTTGTCTTCATCTACAGACATGATATTTTTCTTTGGATCATTTTCGAAGTTAAAAGAGGAAAGAGAAGAGATTATAAATTTCTTCAAAAACATATCATACAATCAATTGGAATCAATGAAAGATGAAATTATAGAAAAACTCTTAAAGTTGAAAGTTTTTCTAAAAAATCTCTCCAGAATAATAAGTGAAATAAATGAAAAAGGTGATATTCTATTCGATTCTTCTATAGATAACAGTTTTTCTAGTATGCTTAGGTTAATAGATGAAATACCAATAGAAATCCAAACTGGTAACATAAAACAAGTGCTTAAAAATGTGAAAGAGTTTTCTGAGGAGTTTTCAAAGTCTATAGTTTATGTTAACCTTGCTATAACTCTATCTTACAAGTATCCATTCTTGAGAGAGGTTCTAAAAGACAAAGATATAGAAGTTATAAGATCAATAAAGGATTCAATAGAGAAAATAACTTCTGCGATAAGAAACCAAGATTATGTTTTAGCAAGCGACATAATAGAATATGAACTCTCAGACCAAATTCGAGAATATATGAGATTCTACGAAAAAATAAGGGAAGCAACAATGAAAGAGATAACAATAAATTAATTAATGACTTACATTGACTGATCAAGAAGGTTGTCAACTTTTGTGTAGTTTGTTTACTTTGGTTAATTCAATCTATCTGTTTACTTTTTCTGTATATCAAACATAGATTGGCGTTCTTCTTCTGTAACTTTAGGTAAGTCTGATTTAAGTTCCAACTTTATCCTAGGTGAAGTTACTAAACCTTGAGGTCTAAATATAATCACTAAAAGCATTATTATTCCAAATACCAGCATTCTGTATTCAGCAGCCTGTGAACCTAAAAAGTCTCTTAGGATCTCTGGTATACCGTAGAACACCATACTACCTATAATCACACCAGGTATACTACCGATACCTCCTACTACAACTATTGCCACCAACAAAAACGAATCCCATATCGACATTATCTTAGGAGTTATAAATTGAGTATAGTGTGTGTAAATCACGCCAGCTGTTGCCCCGTAAATAGCACTTATGGCAAATATGAACAACCTTAATTTGGTAACTTTTATGCCTATGAGTGAAGAAGCTATTTCATCTTCTCTAGTAGCTATTAAGGCTCTACCTATCCTAGAGTATTCTATCCTATAAGAAAAGATTATTCCAAGTGTTATTATTACAAGAAGAAAAATATACACTTCCAAAGATGAAGATAAAGTCATAAACCCCAAATCTATTGGTTTTATGTTTTGTCCTGGTCCGGGAAGCCCTCTGGGGCCATTTGTAATTGGATCAAGATTGTTTATCAAAATTCTAGTTATCTCACCAAAACCTAAAGTAGCAATAGCTAAATAATCACCTCTTAGCCTTATAACAGGTAGACCTATAAGAAACCTAACCAGAAGTGCTACTACTATTGCGACGGTTGCTGAAACCCAGAAAGGGAATCCATGTATGCTAAGAAGAGCGGACACATAAGCCCCAATACCGAAAATAGCAATATACCCAAGGTCGAGAAGGCCGGTGTAGCCTATCACAAAATTTAAGCCTAACGCACATAAAAGGTAAACCCCAATCTTCACCGATATTCCTAAGTAATACTCGTTAGCACCACCGGAAAATAAAAACACCAATATAGGAACTAAAGATATTACTACCGAGATTGCTAAGATTATCGCATGCGTAAGTGTAAAGCTCTTTAGATAGTTAACCGTGTTAACTTTATTTATTCTACCATACATATAACGAAAATTTTAAAAATGAAATATATCTAATTACCAACTGTAGTTAACACAACTACAGGAATTTCTATTTAACAAATTAACAAAAATTTTTCTTTTAGAACGACAATTAGGCGGATTGAGGAAAAATTATTCTAAATAGGATACAAAACAAATAGGGGTATTCTATGGGGCAAAGCCCCCTGTGAAATCTCTTAGGGTGGGTAGGAAATTACCCTAGATAGATGCTAATAAAAATTCTAAGTAGAAATTCCTGGCAACTCTAGAAAAAAAGTTGAAAACATTAAATCCTAAAAGTATACTAAGAATTATGAGAAACTTTTCTTTTTGGCTCCTGAGATCTCTTAGAGAAAACAGTGGTTTTTCACTGATAGAAATACTGATTGTCCTATCGATAATAGGAATATTACTAACTATAGCTATTCCAAATCTTTTCAAAGCAGAGGAATCAGCAAGAAAGAGAGCCACCGAAATAGAAATGAGAGGCGTAATCTCCAGTTTGTATACGTATAGATTAGCAAATTATTCTTTACCTAAATCTTTAGAGGACCTAATTTCTGAAGGATACATAAAAAAGGAAGCCCTAGAAGATGAATGGGGGACCAAATACCAATATTCGATCACTGGAAACACGGTAATACTGAAGAGTGCAGGAGCAGATAAAAAACTAAATACAAAAGACGATATTACCATGATCGAAAAATTTTAGAGTCATCTGTTTAATTGATTTTCAATGCTTTTCTTGATTTTTAGTTTTTTGACGAACATGTTACCAAATCTATGAGCTTCATCTCTAACTTTCTGTAATATCTTAAGGGCAGGTGAGTTTCTGGATAATTTTATCTCTTCTCCAGAAGGTAAGTGAATTTTCTCCTCCTTTTTCGATATTGAAATCACTCTTAGCTTTATCCCTAATTCTCTCACAGCTTGCAAAGCCATGTTAAGTTGTCCCATTCCACCATCTATAACCACAAGATCTGGCAATTCTTCTTCGAGGTTTTTATACCTTCTATAGACTGACTCTTTTATCATGGCGAAATCGTTTTGACCTGAGACATTTTTTATCTTAAATATCCTGTAAAATCTCTTATCAGGTTCTCCGTCAACGAACCTAACACAAGATCCCACCGCAATTTCATCACCGTAGTTTGCTACATCAAAACCATCAATAATCGAAATCTTCTCCATTTCTAAAATCTTACACAATTCATTAAGTTCCTGATCTTCAGAAACCAACCTTGAGATGTAATCCTGTAACTGAACAGAGATGTTACTTTTAGCAATCTTGAGTACGTTTTCATCTTCGATATCTGGAATAGAAAGATCTATGGTAAAACTTTTGAAATTTTTGAAAAATTCTTTAGCTTTTTCGATAAGTTCGTTTTCAACAACAATTTTCTTAGGAATATCGGGATTGTCTGTTATAAAATATATTGAAGAAAGGAAAGATTCAAATGGTTTTTCTTGGATAATTTCATCAAAAAACAGTGTATTCTTACCTACAACCTTTCCATTCCTTAGGTAAACCACGATAAACCCCCATATGTTACCTGTTCTAGAATAAGAAATGTAATCACAGTTTTTTGAAGTATCACTTGAGAAAACCCACTGTTTTTGGTTCTCAACTTGTTTTATCAAGTTTATCGCATCTCTGTAAAAAGCAGCTTTCTCAAAATTCATCTCTTTAGCTTCCATTTTCATCTTATTTTCGAGGTCACTTATTAGTTCAGATATATTACCTTCGAGCAACTTCTTGGCAAAAACTACATTCAAGTTATATTCTTCTTTGGAAATCTTACCTTCACACGGTCCAGAGCAATATCCTATATGATAATTTAAACAAACTTTTTTAGGCATGTTTACGCAGGTTCTTATCTTAAAAAGCTTCTGTATAACCTCTACTAGCATGTAAGGGACTTTCGAATCAATGTAAGGACCGTAATATATTGAATCATCACTACTGTAATACTTTCTAGTAGCAATTATGTATGGGAATTCATGTTTTGAGACTTTTACAAATGGGAAGAATTTACTGTCTTTCATCAGAATGTTGTATTTAGGTTTGTGTTTTTTTATGAGAGTAGCTTCGAGAATCAAAGCTTCAGCTTCATTGTTTGTTATAAAGTAGTCTATTTTTCTGACAGTAGAGACCATATTTTTCGTTCTTCGATGTAAGTTTGGGTTACTGAAGTAAGAAGAAACCCTGTTTCTTAGGTTGACAGACTTACCTATGTAAATCACATTACCTTTCTCATCATACATCACATAAACACCGGGTTTCTCAGGTAAGTTAGCTATAATTTCCTGATCCATAGAAAAAATATAAGAACTATCTCGGGGATTATTCCAGAAATTCTAAGATGTTAGCCTTTCAGACTTCCTTGTCACTTTCTCATAGGTTTTTTTGTTAATTAAATGAGTTATAAGTTTTCCATTAAAGTGGAAATTTAAGGAGGATTTTATGAGTAGTTTGAAAAAACTTTCTATCCTACTTTTTGTATTCTCGCTGATAGTGGTAACCTACTTTGGATGCTCACCTACCCCAGAGACACAAAGTAACGCTCAAGACTCTCAGGGGGCACAACAGAATAATCAAAGTAGCAACACTAATTATAACATAAACGATTTACAAACTCCCGAGTTATCTATTATATTACCAAGAAACGGAGATATAGTAGGTAGTAATTTCGCCCTGATCATAGCAGCGGGAGATGACACTGGAGTAAAAGAAATATTAGTTTCGGTCGATAACGGTGCTTTTGAGAAATATCTGTCATCTGAACTACCTAAAGTATTACAAGTATTACAAACAAATATCTCATTGTCAAGTGCTGGATCACATACCATAAAAGCTCTAGCCAAAGACACTGTAGGGAAATCTAGCTCTACTAATCAAGTAGCGATAACAGTAGATTTGACTTACCCAGTGGTTACTATAACTTCACCTACATATGGCCAAATATTTAACATTTCTAACATAACATTAAGCGGAAATTTTTCTGCCCCATTAGGCCTAAATTCAATAATAGTTTCGGTAAATGGTGGGTTACAAAATCAAGTAAATCCTTCTGGTAATTCTTTTTCTACTAATCTGAATTTACCTGAAGGCACTAATGTAATAAACGTTATAGTAAAAGATTCCAATAACAGAGAAGCTCAGGCATTAGTTGAGGTTATCGTTGATGTTACTTCACCCGCAATAAGTATAAATTATCCTTTAAATGGTAGCATTGTAGACAATGGAAATATTGTCATTCAAGGCACATCAAGTGATAATTTGGGGATAGATAAAGTTTTTGTAAAGCTCAATGATGGTAACTTCGTTGAGGCGAATGGAACAACTTCGTGGAATATAAGTCTGTATACTTCTGAAGGAACTAATCATTTGTATGCTTACTCTGTGGACATTGCTGGAAATAGTAGTGTAACTAATTACGTGTGGTTTTACAAAACAAACAGCGGTAGCGGTGGAGGTTCTACAGGGCAATTTCCTGGGGACGATCTAAACAATGATCCTAGAGACTGGAGGATCTATTTTGTTATGACCGATAGGTTTGTAGACGGGTATTCTGGAAACAATAACATCTACGGCGACGAGTACAGGGCTCCTAACAATTCATCCGATGAAGCTTTGAGATACTATAACGGTGGTGATTTCAAAGGGCTTATAGATAACTTAGACTACATAAAGTCAATGGGGTTTAACGCCATATGGATAACACCAGTGGTAAAGCAACCACCCGGTAGGTATGTAAACAGTGGTCAAACTTATGACGCAGCAGGTTACCATGGTTACTGGGGATATGATTTTGACAGTATAGACCCACATCTTGAATCACCTGGCGCTACTTTCTCTAACCTCATAGCTGAAGCTCATGCCAGAGGTATCAAGGTTATACTGGACATAGTAGTTAACCATGGTCATGGCGGGGATGCACATCCAAGTGTGCAATGGTACAACGATAGGCTTAAGGTAAAACTGGATGGCCAATGGTGGACGTATGGACAAGCTACCGACCCATATTACAACAATACAAACGGTGTAAGTGATATATGGGAAAATGCTCCAGGATTTTTCACATATGGGGGTGGATATACTTTACTTGATCTACTTGACTTTAACGAGAGAGACCCGAGGACTAGGCAACATCTTATAAATGTTTACAAGAAATTCATTGACATGGGTGTGGATGGGTTTAGGATAGATACCGTCGCATACATGAGAAAGCAATGGTGGGGCATATTTGCAGATGCTATATGGGACTATGCGGCTTCTAAGGGAAAGCCTTGGTTTTTGCAAGTAGGAGAAGCATGGGTAGCTACGAGGTCTGATGCTTTAGATTACTCGAAGTATTCTTCGAGAAAAGCTTTTTCACTTTTGGATTTACATGGTTCTTGTATGGACTTTCCTGGGCAAGCTAAAAGTGTATTCGCAGGTAGTAGTGGATTTGAGCAGATGGCTAACATCATGTCTAGTGATAATAGTGGCGGCATAGACCCAACATTTCTGGGCACATTTGTAGATAATCACGATAAACCGAGATTTCCGGGGGGCTATGCAGATGATGGTACCAAAGTGAAAATATGGAAAAACGCATTGAACTGGTATTTCTTAGCTAGGGGTATACCTATAGTTTATTACGGGACTGAACTAGATGGGACGCAGGATCACATAAATGACCATGGGCAAGGTGAACCATTCAATAGGATGTTTATAGGGCAGAGCAAAATAAACAATGTGAGAAACAATCCTGATAACTATCCAATATATAGACATCTTCAACTACTCAATACAATAAGAGAGAATGAGATTTCCATAAGGAGAGGTTCACAAATTAACATACACTTGAGCGGTAACATAGCGGTATTTAAGAGAGAATACATAACTTCGGTTTCTTATGTATTTCTAAACAAGGGTGATAGTTCAGCAAACTACAACATAAATTTACCTTCTGGAAACTATATACAAGTTACCCCAAGTGGTCCAAATACACTTTCAACAAACACTTTGAGTGGTGGCAGTGTAAATGTTTCGATACCTGCTAACAGTTTTACCATAATTGTCTACAAATATCCAGCACCGGCAAATAGTGTGAGTGTAATAGGTGATTACACAGTGTCTATGAGTAATGTAACAGGCAATCTTTGGAGAACGACTCTAAATATTTCAACTGCAGGAAATGTGAACATAAAGATAAGTGCCAGTTACAGTAATGGTAATAAGACATTTGGTGATACTAATGAAGTAGGAACATTTTTACCTGTGAGTGGCACAGGGGAAGAAACTACTGATTCTATAACTTTTGAGGCACCTGTTTCTGGTCCATATAGGATTGAGTTTAATGATGCTACTCTAACATACACAATTACATATATAGGTAATGTTCCGATTACTACGATAATAGTGAGATCATTTGTCGGAGGGAATAATTGGGTTGGTGTGTGTGGAAGTTATTCGCCTGTAACGAGTTATAATGATCCAGCTAATCATGTTCCTGGTATGGCATGGTGGGGTAACGATCCTGCTACACCTATGCAGTTTAAAGGGGTCGATAGCAATAATAGAAATATCTGGGTATGGATGAGCACAAATGTGCCAACCGGTAAGACGATAGAGTTTAAACCTAGGAGAAATGGTTCTGACTGGTATCCAGGTGGTAATCTAAGTGTTTCAGGAGGTCAGAGCAAAGATGTAACCTACGATTGGGGTTTATCAAGTAATGAGGGAATACCAGATATGACTGATAATACTCCTCCGACGGTAACTATAACATATCCGACGAACAATCAGGTTGTAGTGAATCAGACAAACATAACGATGACAGGCACAGCATCTGATAATAAAAGTGGTGTTAAGAATGTTTATATTTCGATAGACAACGGCCCATTTATCCAGGCAAGTGGTACGACATCTTGGAGTTATAACTATAACTTTTCATATGGATCACACAACATAAGAGTCTTTGCTGAAGATGTTTCTAATAACATAAGCACAACTAATTCCATAAACTTTACTATTACAAATATTCCAGCCATACCTGTTAAGGTATATTATTACAGGCCTGATTGGTCTCAAGTTAACATTCACTATAATGCGGGTAGTGGTTGGACTACACCTCCAGGTGTTCCTATGACGAAGATAAACAGTTCCTGGTGGAGTAACACTATATATGTGACTGCTTCTGAGTACATTTTAACCTTCAATAACAACGCTGGCACATGGGACAATAACAATGGGTCAGACTACCATATATCTTCAAACATCACTTCTGTAGGAATAAGCAATAGGCAGATACTGACAAACTTTAATCCTTAAAAAACAGGGGGCTTTGTCCCCCTCTATTAGTTATATTATTTCTTTAGCATAATCTTAGCGTATTCTATGCTTCTTTTATCTATTCTTTTGAGAACACTTTTAGCAAAGTTTACGACCTCCATAAATTCTTGTAAATATAGCCTTCTAGAAATTTCTGGATATTTATAAGCTTTGTTAGTTGGGTAATATTGTGCCATCACATTTACATAGGTATTCTCTGAAATCTCTTTTGAAATCCATTCTAAGATTTTCTTGCTTTCATCGATATAGCCAGGCATAACTAAATGCCTAATAAGAAGTCCCCTTATAGCGATGCCTTCAGGATCTAACTCCAAATCGCCTACCTGTCTATACATTTTCTTTATTGACTTTTTAGCAACATTAGGATAATCCGGTGCAAGAAGATACTTTCTACTGGATTCACTCTCTATAAACTTAAAGTCTGGCATGTATATATCGACTATTCCTTCCATAATATCAAGAGATTCTTCAGAATCATATGCGCTAGTATTGTAAACGATAGGAAGTCTTAAACCCAGATTTATAGCGATAGGTATAGCTTCCATGATTTGAGGCACAACATGTTCAGGGGTTACTAAGTTTATATTATGACATCCCATGCTTTGAAGTGAAATCATCAACCTTGCTAGATCCTTAGCACTAACTTCCTCACCAACAACATTCTGGGAAATATCATAGTTTTGGCAAAATACACACTTCAAGTTACAACCAGAGAAGAATATTGTACCACTGCCATACCTTCCTCTCAAGCAGTCTTCTTCCCCTAAATGCCTGAAAGCACTTGAAACAACCGCACGTCTGCCTATCTTACATACTCCAAACTGCCCTTCCAATCTGTTCACTTTACATTCCCTTGGACATACTCTACAAGGTTTCCCTAAAAGTTCCAAAGCCTTGTCTATTTTCTCTTTAAGCTTACCTTCCTCATACGTCTTTAAGTAAACAGGAACAAATTCCATGACTATATTATAAAGCTTCGAATTTTTATTCAAAATCTCTTTTAGGCTTGGTGAGAAAATCATTTCAGTTGTAATAAAAACTCCTAAGAAAGCAAAGAAAATCTATTTATAGAATTATTCTACAAAGCATCATGAGACGATGCTCATCTAATAATTTTTTTGGATTCTATATAGAAATAAACGCTAGTAGTTAGGCAATTTTGATTCAAAAGGAATTCTCTAAGCGTAAATATTGAAAGTATGATAAGAAGTCTTATCTCTGAAAAAGTTTTATCATAAGTGCTTTTTGAGTATGTAACCTATTTTCAGCCTGATCCCATACTACGGACCTACTAGAATCTATGACTTCATCTGTAACTTCTTTGCCTCTTCTAGCAGGTAAACAGTGCATAAATATCGCTGAATCTTTGGCAAGTGAAAAGATCTCCTTATTAACCTGATATGGTTTCATGAGAATTTCTCTTTCTTCTGTTTCTTTCTCGAACCCCATGCTAACCCAAACATCTGTGTAAACTACATCAGCGTTTTTTACTGCAATTTTAGGATCTGGCTCTAGAGTTACTTTGGTTTTACCGTTACTCAATATAGAAGCTTTTTCAGTGTCTTCTGTAGATATATATTTTTTAGGACCAGAAACACAAAATTCTCTAACTCCAACAATAGAAGAAATTAACATCAATGACCTCGCAACGTTGTTAAAATCTCCAAGAAAGGTGATTTTTAAATCAAAACTAGAGAATTTCTCGTATATTGTAAATATATCAGCTAAAGCTTGACATGGATGTTCATAATCAGTCAAGGCGTTTATAACAGGTATTGAAGAATATCTCCCGAGTTCTAAAACGTTCTGATGTGAAAAAGTTCTTATGACGATACCATGTACATATCTCGAAAGGACAATAGCTGTATCTCTTATAGTTTCACCTCTTCCTACTTGTAATTCAGATGAATTTAAAGCTAGAGGTATACCTCCAAGTTCAGATATTCCAACAAAAAACGAAACTTTTGTTCTGGTAGAAGGTTTGTCGAAGATCATCATTATAGTTTTTCCAGAAAGTGCTTCTTTATATTCGAATCTGTTTTTTTTTACTGACTTAGAAATGTCAAAAATGTGATCTATGTCTTCTTTAGTTATGTCTAAGACGGAGATAAAATCTTTTTTCATAAAAACAAAAAAGGAGTTGGTTACCCAACCCCCAGAAATCCATAATCGTAAATAAAAGTATTTTAATCGGGGTTGACGGGACTTGAACCCGCGACCTCTGGTGTGACAGACCAGCGCTCTGACCAGGCTGAGCTACAACCCCACACTAAGCTTTTTAGCTTAGCTAAACACAAACTAATTTTCAACGAAAAGTAAACATTTTTTCAAGCTAAGATAAACTTGTAACCAGGAATTTCTATTTAACAAAAATTTTTCCTTCTAAAAGGTGCCTAAGACACTTTTTTAAAATAGGTGTTGAATCCTAATCAAACTTAAGGGCGGGTGGGTGGGGGTTACCCTAAATAGGATACTAAGAAAAATTCTTAAG
>FWWL01010024.1_pt1 | contig 11164 bp, 8 predicted proteins | sample 2228331 | NCBI WGS metagenome assembly FWWL01 (sample SAMEA103939775, study PRJEB20133) | metagenome
CCTCAGCTCCTTCTTTGAAACCTTTCTTCTCCTCGCCTCCTTTATGTATTCAGGTTTTGGCAAACTACCAACAGATGTCGTAGGTAAAATAGGAAGACCAAGCTCCTCTATTATCTTAGACCTCCCCGCTTTCCTCTTCCTTGCAACGTCAGCAACAGAACTTACCACAAACTCAGATACCGCAGACCCAGCCAAGACATCTTGCTTGCCCTTCATACTCAATCCCACAGCCTTGCCCTTCATACTCAATCCCACAGCAAAACCCCCTCCAAAACTCAAAAATTTTTATCCATCAGTATCCATTAACCTTAAAATCAAAACTTTCAAAAATGAAATTTATAGAGAAAATTAAAAGATTATGAAGCCGAAATTTAAAGATGGAACAAATGGATGTAGATCAGGTTCATAAATAAGAGCAGCGGAAAGCGGTAATGATAAACTCAAAAACCAACCAATTTTCCCCCCAATCGCTCCTCCCATAAGTCCTGCGGAAGGAGTAAAAAACAACCCAGAAAAATTATCCGTTACCTCACGTAGCTGAATTTCTCCCTCCTGCTGTTTTTTTTCGAGCAAAGATCTGAGAAATGTTGATTTCACATAGTAATAACCTAACTTGAATGAAAGGAACATGGAGAGAGAAGAATCAGGGTTTGGCCACCATGATAGGACCGACGATAAATATGAGTGTAACTCAGATATTGAGTGTCTTTTGCCCTCTTCCGAGAAGTTTTCATCGCTAGCAAGGTTACCGCCTAAACCTAACCCAACAGCAAACCTACCGCTTTCTTCAGATATAATGGTTTTCGAGCCAGAAATATCAGCACTACCTGAATAGTATTTTATTCTGATACCTGAAAAAGGTATTCCCGCAACTGTAATACCAAAAGTGGTTTCTCTATGTGAGTATCCACCAAAAAGATAAGGTTTAAGGTTTGACGCACCAAAACCAAAGCTAAAACCCTCAATAACAGGAAGAAGCTCATAAGCTGGGTATATAAATGGTTCAGAAATTGGCTGAGGCAAGGATATGCTACCTGCTCCCCTCATCTCCCTTGCACACGAAGCTAAAAAAATAAAAAGAGAAAAAGAAAAAAAAGAAGCAAGAGGAAACCCGAATATCCTTCCAACCCCGGATTCCATATTTTTATTTATCCCCCATATTTTTTTGTTTCGCATATTTTTTTATTATCTCTTTTTTTATTTTTTATTTATTGCTCTGCCGAAAACATATTTCTAACGAATCTTTCATCGTCGTATAAAGAAAATAAAGAAAAGATTAAGAGATGAAAAATAAAATTTCTCAATCCCTTTCCACCTTACAATTACATGGATGTTATATGCTATCCCTGATTTGTCTTGATCTTTTCGAATTATCTTTGCGACAGAGCATTTATTTATCATTATTTTTCTTTCAAATTTTATTTGAGTTTATTTTATTTAATACCTAAATTTTTACCCATTTAAATAACACTGCCTACTTTAAATAACATTGCCTACCCTCCTGATTGACCTCACCAACCCATTTATTATCTTGATATTTCTTTTTATTCTTGACACCGTCTACCCTCTCCCTTGACCTCACCAACCATCCTGATCGACCTCATCAACCCTCATAATTGACCTCCCTGCCCCCCATGATTGACTTCCCTGACTTTATGTCAAAAGCTAAAAACCAATCTCCAATGCCAATCCCTGACTCTCATGATTGACTTCCCTGACTCTCCGCCTGACTTCTTCAACTCTCCTGCTCAACCTTCCTAACTCTTCCTGCTCGATCGCCCCGACCCTCTTTGATTGACATCTCCAACACCGACCCCTCCAACCCCACTACTTGACCTTATCAATCCTCTGCTTGACCAACCCACCCTTCTTGCTCGACTCCCACACACCCTTCTTTCTCGACCTCCCTTAACCCCTCCTACTTGACCTCTCCCCAAACCCCCCATAAACTCCCACCTAACCCCATCAACTTCCCCGCTTTTGACCACCACGACCCGCTTGATTTTCAAACCTTTTGTTTGGCATCCTGTCTTGATTGAACCAAGATAGGTTGAAGTTTTGGATGAAAAACTTCAGAAAAAATAACAATATAAACATACCTGAACAAAGATAAAAGAGGTTATGGGAGAATTTCTTCAGGGTGAGCTCATAGAGAGGATTGATTTTTCGGAAGACCTTGGCATGTTCAAATTCAGAGTTCTCGATGGAGAAAGACCTCCTTTCAAACCTGGTCAGTATGCTACATTAGGGCTTGAAGGAGACGATGGGAAAATAATATGGAGACCATACTCTATTGTGTCATCTCCATATGAACAATACCTTGAATTTTACATTGAACTTGTCCCACACGGAAAGCTCACCCCAAGGATATGGAAGATGAAAATCGGAGATAAAATATGGATAAGGCCCCGAATAGTAGGAAGGTTTACGCTCAATACCGAGACAAAAAAACATCTTATGGTTTGCACGGTAACAGGGGCAGCACCTTTCATAAGCATGATAAGAACTCAAAAGTATGAACTTGAGAAGGGAAAAACCGACCAGATACATAAGTTCCTTGTGCTCCATGGAGCGTCAAGGTCAAAAGAACTCGGAATATATAAAGAAGAACTCTCTGAGCTATCCAAAAAAGTAGATTGGTTAATATATGTGCCAACAGTATCACGCCCATGGGAAGATCCAGATTGGAAGGGTGAAACAGGACGCGTTGATGAGATAGTCAGAAAATACGCAGATATTTACGGTTTCACTCATGTGGACACAACAGGATATGCTTGCGGAAACCCTGACATGATAAAAAATGTAAAAGGGATACTCAAAAGAGCCAAATTCCTTGAAGAAAAAATAAAAGAGGAAAAATACTACTGAAATTAGAAAGAAATTGAAATATGGAGATGCAAATCGGGATATGCGGCATTGGAGGAAGAATGGGAGAGGAAGTCATCAAAGTAGCTCGTGAAAAAAACATAAAGGTAGTCCTTGGAATAGAAGACAAAAAATTCAGAGGAAAAGAAGGGAAAGACCTCTATCCATTTTTGGGATATAACTTTCCCATCATAAACTCTCCTGATGAGCTTGAAAACAAGACGAGACCAGATATTATAATAGATTTTTCGCACAGGGGAGCGATAATCCCATTTATAAAAAAGATCACACAGGATATAAAAGAGGGGGGAACAGAAAAGAAAACAGGCTTTGTTATAGGAACAACAGGTTTTAGTGAAGATGAGATCAATGAGATCAAAAGTATGGCTAAATACATACCGATATTTATGAGCTACAATATGAGCAGAGGAATAAACCTACTTATGAAGATATTACCTCAAATAAAAGAAACATTAGAAGATTTTGATATTGAAATAGTTGAATTGCATCACAGGAAGAAAAAGGATGCACCATCTGGAACCGCTCTCAGACTTGCTGAAATCCTCAGGGGAGAGAAGAAATTGGTATACGGCCGAGAAGGTATGATAGGACCCAGGAAAGAGGATGAACTTGCTATCTTCGCAGTAAGAGGTGGGGATGTTGTAGGAGAACACATTATCATGTTTCTCGGAGATGGAGAGAGAATAGAAATTATACACAGAGCAAATTCTCGCCGAGTGTTTGCATTAGGAGCAATACACGCATCTATAAAAATATTTGAAATGCTAAAAAGAAATGAAACAGGTTTTATAACATCGTTTTAAAAACTCAATTAATTAAAAAACTAAAAAATTGATTGATTGAAAAATTGATTGAAATACCCAAAAAATTTTAAAGATTTTTGTTTGAAGCTATGATAAATAAAAGTGTCAAGCAAAGAAAATAACAAAGTTTACAAACTGAGGAGGGGGCTTTTAAACATAGTTGAAGAGGATGAGTTTTACGAACTTATTGAAAGTGGGAGGAAACTGCGTGTAAAACTGGGGATAGATCCTACAGCGGAACTTATACATCTTGGGCATCTCGTTCTCCTTTTTAAGCTCAGAGATTTTCAGGAGGTTGGGCATGAAGTATGCCTTATCATAGGGGACTTTACCGCGACAGTGGGTGACCCATCGGGGCGAACATCCGCAAGGCCGCCGCTGTCTCATGAGGAAGCAAAAAGAAACGCAAATAAAATACTTGAAAAATGCACTGGATTTCTTATAAAAGAGAGGACGAAAATATATTTCAACTCAACATGGCTTGGGAGTATGAGAAGTCATGAACTTTTTGACCTCATATCGCGCGCAACGGTAGCTCAGCTCATCTCCAGAGAAGATTTCAAAAAAAGAATTGAAGAAGGAAAACCTCTTTTTATCCACGAGTTCATATATCCATTTTTGCAAGCTTATGACTCCATAGCGGTGAGAGCAGATATAGAACTCGGCGGACATGACCAGCTTTTTAACCTCATCTTCGCGAGAGATATAATGAGGTCATTTGCACTAAAACCACAGGTTTGCATAACAACACCTATCATTGAGGGACTTGATGGAAAACTAAAAATGTCAAAGACATATGGAAACTACATATCGGTCGATGAGAAGGCAGAAGATATATACGGGAAACTTATGGGAATCCCAGATGAGCTGATAGGTAAATACGCAGAACTGATCTGCAGGTTCGACGAAGAAGAGCTCGAAGAATTGAAGAAAATTCATCCGTTTGAGGCAAAATCACGTGTTGCATATACAATAACAAAAATACTCAGAGGAAAAGACGAAGCAGATAGAGCCCGTGAATGGTTCGACAGAGTTATAAGAGAGAGGGAAATACCCCAAAAAGATATAGAACAGTTTGATGCACAAGAAGGAGAAATACTTCAGAAATTCCTCAAAAAAATAGGTGCTTTAAAAAGCATATCAGAAGCAGTAAGATTAACAGAGGCAGGTGGGATATATGTGAATGGAGAGAGAATAAAAGAAAAATTCTTCGAACTAAAAAAAGGAGAGTATATTGTTAGGGTTGGAAAAATAAAATTCATCAGGATAGTTGTGAGGTAGATTTATACCAAGACCAAGGTAGATTTTATACCAAATGAAGTTCGGTAAGGAAAGATTGAGTGAGGCAGATAGAAAATTTCTCAGGAATCTTTCTCTCTATCTTTCAGCAGGATTTAGTATAGAGGATGCAGTCCGCAAAACATCTCATCCCGCATATGAATATATAAAAAGAGGTCTTATTCTCTCGGAGGCTCTTTCAGCACTTAGCTTTCCTAAGCTCATCATCAAAAATATAAAGATAGGAGAAGAAACAGGAAAGCTCAAAAAAGTCCTTGAAGACATAAATGAACTCATCGAAAGAAAAAGAAAGTTAGACAGGGAAGTGAAAGTTGGCATGATATTCCCCCTTTTTCTTCTTTGGTTCGCCCTATCTATACTACTTGCCTTCCTTATATTTGTCATACCAGAATTCAAAGGAATTTTCGAAGAATTTGGAACCACTCCCACTGGTATGACAAAAATTGTGATGAGAATAAGTGAAGTGTTGAGGGAAAACCTCTTTTTGGTGCTCGCATCCTTTGCAATATTTTCCGTCTTACCATTTCAGCTTATCGTATCTGTCGATTTTCCTGTTTTGAGGGATCACATAAGCTCGTTGATTGCAAAATCACTCTCTATATGTTTGAAAAATGGGATAGAACTTCCTCGCGCACTTGAGTTAAGCTCAGAATTAGCAGGAGGAAAATTGAAAGAAAAAATGGTAGATGAAATGATAACAATACTCAAGGGCGCAGAACCCACATTCTCGCTTTTTCAAGATTTCTCAGACGAACTAAAAAGAGCTTACGAAAGTGGGAGCGAGAAACTTCAAATTGCTCTCGAAGGAATATCACAAATATTTGATGAGATGGCAAAAGAAAAAGGCGAACTTATAAAAAGGTCGGTCGAACCCATATTTTTCATCGCAGTATCCTCCATAATAATTATCATCGTGCTATCCATATACATACCCCTTATGAAGCAGATCATGCAGGTTATGTAATTTCAGGTGATCTTAAGAATTTATTTAGCTTGGATCCTACTTTGAAAGAATGGATAAAGCTTTGTGAAAAGTTCATGAAGTATATTTACGTAGCTTTCCTCTCTTCTCTCAACTTTATCCATTTTTTCCTCGAGTTGCCGGGTGTAGTCCTCGGATGTATATATAGCAAAATCTTTATGATTGGAAAGATATTCATAAACCTGCTTCCCGAGAGATGTTATTATGAGGTAACCTCCCCTCTCTATGCAGTATCCTCTATCAAGAAGTGTTTTTACAATATATGCCCATGTAGAGGGTCTACCTATACCTCTTTTTCTCATCTCATCTATTAAAGTTCCCTGCGTATATGGTGGGACAGGAGAAACAAACGAATAAGAAAAATCACCTGTTTCAAACTCAATTTTCTTTTTATCTAAAAGATACTTTGCAAAATTAGGGATCGGGAGGAAAAGAGCTTTATTCCATCCATCTTCAATTATTTTTAAGTTTATTTCAGATTCTTTTGATAACTCCTTGAAGATATCATTGACCTGAAAGCTCGCTCTTACCTTTATTTTTCCTTTCAGGACACCGCACCGCCTCATCTGGGAAGCAATGAATCTCCCAAATATAATCTCATAAAGACTTATAGCTTTTTCAGATACAGAAATATTACCTATCCTTGCCGAAATTCTAAGTTCATCTGGCGAGAGATTCCTCGATGGTCTTATACATTCATGTGTTCCCTCTTGAGCCCACGAGCGCGGTCTGAAAAAATCCTCACCCATTGTCTCAAATATATATTCCTTCGCAACAGAAATACCAACATCAGATACATGATATGAATCCGTTCTGTGATAGGTTATAAGACCGGACTCAAAGAGCTGTTGAGCGAGAGCCATAGTTTCTGGCGCTGAGAATTTCAGACGACCTGATGCTTCCTTGAGCATATCCGCAGTGTTCAGGGGCGGTGGTGGGTCAAGCTCAACCTCATATGTCTCAAGAAGCTCAAAAGAAACATTTATTTTTGAGTTCTCAATCCTCCTCTTTTCATCCTCTTCGTTTTTCCTCCTCCTTCCGCGAAGTTTCCTTATCAGCTTACCTACTCCCTTCGCCTCAGCCGGGTCGTCAATCCTTATAAAATCGGATATCCCAAAATCCCCATTGAACTTCAAAAGTCCAACCTTCTTTTTCATCTCCTCCTCTCTTTTTATGAGCCAGCCCAAAACAGGAGTTTGAACACGCCCAGCAGAAAGCCATATCTTGTCAAATTTCTTCTGAAGTTCTTCACTCATCACAAAACCTATCCATCTATCAGTTATCCTCCTTACTATTTGAGCCTTGACGAGGTCAAGATTTATATCACGCGGACTTGATAGTGCACCGAGAATCGCCTTCTTTGTGACTTCGTGATACTCCGCCCTCTTTATATCTTTCCCATACTTCGGTATTGAAAGAAATATATCCCAAGCTATTTTCTCCCCTTCATGGTCCGGGTCGGTCGCTATAAATATCTCATCAGCTTCAAGGCAAACTCGCCTTATCACCTCAAAAACATTACTTTTACTCTCAAAATCTTTAGAACCACAGTAAGGACATATACCCTCTCCAAAGAAGTTTTCCCCACATACCCTACACCTTCTTATCTCCATATACATTGGTATAAAAACCTTACCACCACGAATCTGAACAGCATAGTAATCCTTTCCGTTCAAACCCCTGCCCTGGTATGTAAATGGTAGGTCAAACATATGTCCACCAGACGCAAGTATGGTTATATTGAGGTCACCCCGTGAAACCTCCCATACATCCTGAGATGAGCCGTTGACCCTCACTTTCCGCCTTGTCGGCTTCCCCAAAAGATTTGCTATCGTTCTAGCCTTGTTCGGAGACTCAACTATAAGGACGGCACTTTTCGGTGGTTTTATAAAATCAGAAGCACTACCAGAATGTAAAGATGAATGATAAAAGTCTCCTTCTCTTACTCTTATAAAATCTTCTCCCTCTGCCAGTATGAGTCTTATTTTTTCTCTATCTTCATCTATCTTTTTAAGTATACCATCGATATTGACCTCGTCAAATGGTTTGAAAGTTATATCAAGGATGTCAAGGCGAAGTCTCTTTTTGAGCTGAGAGAATGCTTTTGGGTCGTCAACCACAACAACAGATAAACCTTTCGAAAGTCCACCTATATAAAGCCGAGATGCTCTCCCTGAAGCCTGAATATACGCGGAAGAATCCGCAACGACAAACCTAAATTTATTTACCCCATTATCTCCCTCAACAACGCGAAGAGGAACATCCTCTGACTCCTTTATCTTTGCGAGTATTTGTGGGTCAGAGAGCGTATCTTTTATGAATTTCTTTATGCTCTCAATCCTATCAATTATCGCAGGATACCTCTGTATATCTTCTGCTCTCATACCCGAATATTTTCGCATTGATTCTATGAAAGAGAACGCCTTCTTTCCAAGTATTGGCCTGAGGGAGATAAGAACTCCGAGCATTTTTGCAGGTTCATCTATATCTCCCATTGAAAAGATGAAGCGCGGAACACCGGCAAAAACAGTATATCTTACAGCATCAGGTAGGTCTATCCCCCTGCAAAGTGGGTTCCTCAGAGATGATATACCTATAACTGCCTGAATCTCACCTCTCCTGAAACTATCTTGCTCAGCATCTCCGAACTCCTCATATGTGCATGCCGGAATACCACGTGAAACAAGAAAATCTTTAAGCTCCTGAACCGCTGGCTTCCCATATTCAGAGTTCACAAAGATGAAAGCTCCCTTACCGCATCTTTTTACAACCTCAAAAACACGGTGGAAAACATCCCCCTTTGCCTTTGTCACTTCTCCTTTATCTCCAAATCCTATAAAAGTATCCTCTATGTTCCTCAAAGCTGTAGTCTGAGGAGAGATCTCAAAACCAAAAAGCTCCCTGAAATACCTTATAGTACCAGCCCTTGCTTTGGCAGTTGCGGAAGATACGACAAGAACTCCCCTCAAATTTCTCCTTATCTTTTCAACATCCATTGATATTTTTGAGAATTCATCTATCTTTTCATTCTGTGATTTTTGCCTGTCGCGTATGACCGAATACTTCCTCATCATTATTTCTTTGAGAGAGTTTATGTCATCTGTAGAAAGTCCCATAAGTTTCAAGACCCTCTCAACATTTTTCGGCTGTCTGAGGTAGGAGTCAACATCGTCAACGAAGATAAAATCAAATTTTTTCCCTTCAAGCAATTTTTCATTTCTTGCGAGGAACATACTCGTTGTTATCAGGATATCGTAGTCACCAGCTTCAACTTCTCTTTTTATTTTCTCCCCAGACCTATCAACAAGGAGTATCTTCTTTGTAATTTTTCCCCCAGCGCCATCTATTGTTGAAAGAAGTTTTTTTGTGAAGAGCTTTGAGAGAAGCTTTGTCGGCATTATGATATACGATTTTCCATCAAGGAACAGTGCCATAACCATTCCGAAAGTTGTTTTTCCCACACCTGTGGGAGCAAGTGCGACGAAGGATTGACCGCTTATCACCCTTTTTGACCATGCAACCTGCAAAGACCATGGCTCAAAACCTAAAACAGACTTGAAAAAGTCAGAGAAATCCTTTGCTTTTCTTTCAATTTCATATATATCCCTAAACCTCTTGAGATTTCCAGATGCAGAAAGAGCGGACACTATGGAATCAATTGAATTATCCTTTGGGATATAAGGAAGACAAGCATCGCATGGGAGACCAAGAGTAAGTCTATCCGATGTTATTTCACCCCCACAATTTGGACAGATAGAGAGGAAAATAGCAGGAATAGTCCCTACCTGTGTAGCATCATTCATAATATTCACCCTTTCCCTCTTTATTTTAAAATTTTTTTTCACGACATGTCAGATTTATTTGGTTTTGAGCTCTTCTAATATCTGTATTATTTTCTTATCTGAATTATAATGTACAATTTCTTTTGCTTTTTCTATATTGAACCATCTTACCTCAAGCACCTCACCAGCGGTTTTCACATTAGATAAATCTCCCCCAATCGGGTGCATAAGATACCAGAAAACTGTTTTTTTTACGAGTTCTCCATCCTTATCCCTAAAATAATATGTAAAGTTTCCAAGTTCTCTTACAACTTTTGCTCTTATTCCTGTTTCTTCTTCTACCTCCCTCAAGGCCGCTCTCTCCCTGCTTTCCCCTTCCTCTATATGCCCCTTAGGGAATGTCCAAACCTCACTCCCAGAAAGCGTCCTAACCCTTATCATAAGAACGAACATTTCACCCTTTCCCCCTCTCCTCTCCTCTCTTCCTACTTCTTCCCCTCCTTTTTCCCCGACTTTTTCCTCTCTCTCTCCCTTCCCCTCCCCTTCTTCCCCCCCTTCCCTTACTACAACACCACCGGCTGAAAACTCCCTCCTCATCCTCATTTCTCCTTTTTCCCCTTCTTTTTATATCTATTTCTTTTTTATTTCGAACTCTCTCTTCCTCTCGATTTTTTAATCCCCTCTCCTTATCGCTGCAATACCTGTTCTCACAACTTCCTTTATTCCAAATGGTCTGAGGAGTTCCAAAAAAGCTTCAGTTTTATCTCTATCTCCTGTTATCTCTACGGTGAGAGTTTTAAGTGTGACATCTATTATTTTCCCACGGAAGATTTCAACAAGACGCATTATTTCTCCTCTGTTCTCACGATTTGCAGAAACTTTGACGAGCATGAGTTCTCTCTCAACACGAGGCACATCCGTTATATTGCTTACCTTTACAACCTCAATTATCTTCCTGAGTTGTTTTTCTATTTGCTCAACCACTCGAGAATTACCTTTTGTGACTATTGTCATTCGTGAGTAGGCTGGATCATGGGTTTCACCAACACAGAGGCTCTCAATATTATATCCTCTGCCGGCGAAGAGACCTGATATCCTTGCGAGAACACCAACTTTGTTTTCAACAAGGAGCACAAGCACATGCGTTTTTTCCTCTCCGAGCTTCTGTGGTCTTTTTGGCAACCTATCTTTTGAAAGCCCTTCAAGTGGAGCAATGGCTGGTGTGGAAAGCATCATTGAATCTAAATCTGAGCCCTTCATAGCCCCCATAGACCCCGGCTTTTCCCCTTCAATGCCCACTCCCACAACTTTCAAACCATCTTTCTTCTTCTCTCCCTTTTCCTTCTCTCCTCCCTTTTCCTTCTCTCCTCCCTTTTCCTTCTCTCCTCCCTTTTCCTTCTCTCCTCCCTTTT
>FWWL01010025.1_pt1 | contig 11162 bp, 12 predicted proteins | sample 2228331 | NCBI WGS metagenome assembly FWWL01 (sample SAMEA103939775, study PRJEB20133) | metagenome
CAAGTGGAAATGAACGCCAAACTGGCGACGGGGGCAGAGGTGGTGTCCACTAAGTAGGAAAGTTTCTCCCGTGAGATGCGGTAGCGGTCGCAGAGGGGACGCATCGCCGTGCCCACGAAAAGAGTGTTGGCGTAGTCGTCAAAGAAGAGCAAAAGTCCCATCAACCATGTTGCCCCTTGAGCGCCTCTGGAAGAACGCACCCGTCGTGCCAACGCCTCTGTCAGCCCCTGAATGCTTCCGTTGCGCAGGAGAATGCCGATTAACCCACCCAGCAGAACGGTGAAGCAGAGAATGGTGAGGTGGTCTTCGTCCGCGTAAGCCTGCACGAGGTAGTGATCCAGCAGCCGCAACCCACCTGTCAGGGGATGGGCAAAAACAAGGGATGCACCCAACCAAATCCCAAGCGCCAACGCCACAACCACTTGCCGTAGCAAGAATGCCGCAACAACCGCGACGAAAGGTGGCAAGAGGCTAACCCAACCGGGCAAACTTTTCAGTTGCCCTTCAGCCACGACCTGCCCCCCAACAAGCACGCGATAGCCAACCTCGCCTGTTGAGAACACCCTGAGGTTCTCAAAAACGCATTTGCCCTCCTGATCGGACCGTTGCCTTTTCCGCAGTAGCAAGCGATGTCCCTGCCAAAACTGAACCTCGCAAAGCGCCCTCGCCGAGGTTCCTGTGACTTCCAAGCGAAACGCAATTCCACGCAAGACAACGGGCAACGCCGTGACCTTGACAGAATTCGTAGCGTTTGCAGAGAGGGCAAGCGAAGAAAGAAGCGCAAATAACCACACCCAACGCTGCATGGGGCACGCTGCCTCCCTTAAGTCTTTGCGGCACCGTTGGCGTAGTGCCCTAACAAAGTGACTTCATTGCGCCGACAAACTCATCTTCACAACAGGTGCGTTTTGAACCATTCCAAACTCACCTTCATGACCTCCTCTTCCCACGACAAGCGGGCGAAAGTGTGGTCGGCGTCGGGGATAATGTGCAGCCGTTTCGTGCACTGAAAAGCAGCATGGTAGCGATGGGCGTGGTCAACGGGCACTACAGGGTCGTTCCCGCCGTGCACGATGAGCACTGCTCCGTCATAACGCAAGGCTTCCCTGAGGGGGGCAACGCGAGTGGTGTCTTCGTAGAAGGCTTTGGACACTTTCCACCCACCGAAGTCTAACCATCCCTGCTTTCCCAGAAGGTCGCGGGCAGTCGGATCCAATCGCTGCTCAAAGCCAGACAAATCAGCAACCGCTGCCCAAAGGACTAACGCCCGCACCCTTTGGTCTCGCGCAGCAGCGCAAGTTGCCACGCACCCACCCAAACTCAATCCCAACAGACCGATGCGCTCGGGGTCAATTTCGGGCTGTTTGCGGAGGAAATCCAACGCTGCCAACGCATCGGTGATTTCGCTGCTAACAGTCACTTGCTCAAAATCGCCCTCGCTCTCGCCAGAACCGCGAAAGTCAAAGCGCAAGGCAGCGATCCCGTTCGCTGCCAACAGCCGCGCCATCTTGACGAACAAGCGATGGGCTTCAATGCGGTTGCCCGTGAAACCATGACAGAGGGCGACCGCCGGCACCTTCCCCTTTCCCTCAGGCAAATGCAGCATCCCGTAAACGCTTTGCCCTTCCACCCGAAATTGCACAAAATGCTCTGCCATCTCTCTCACCCCGTTGCGCAAGTTCGTTTCGTCAGCCCAATTGTAACACTGTTGCCTCAAAACGCTCAGGTAAGGGCAAAATTTTTCCGTGCTGCCAGATCTGCTGCTTAGGGGTAACGCCAAAGGAGGTGTCATGCAATGGCACAAGTGCAAGTGATTGCGGGAGATCCGTTGGCAATGGAACGCGATGCGGTGGTTATTGCCGTTGCAGAGGATGAAAGCCGTTGGCAAGGCGTTGCTGCTAAAGCCGACCGCCTCTTAAAAGGACAGTTGCGCTTGTTGCGGGAGTGGGGCGAGGTGAAGGGGAAACTCGGTGAGGTGACCATCGTTCACACTTTGGGATTGATGCCCCCGCGCCGACTGGCGTTGGTTGGGATAGGCAAGCGCCAAACCGCTGATGCAGAAACGCTCCGTCGCGCTATCGCCAACGCTGTCAAGAACCTCGCCCGAATTGGAGTGAAGCGCATCGCTGTCGCTATTGACAGTTTTGCCATTAGCGGAACCGCAGCGGAAGATGTAGCCATTGCACTGACAGAAGGAGCATTGTTGGCGACTTACCGCTACCAACGAAAGTCAACCGATGAGGAAACTGTCGCTCTGGAAACCGTAGAGTTTGTCGCTCCTCAGCGGCGACAAGTTGCAGCGTTGGAAAAGGGCGTCAAATTGGGCTCCGTGATGGCAGCAGCGACAAACTTCGCCCGTGACTTAGTCAACGCTCCCGCTTCCGAAATAACCCCAACCGCCTTAGCCGACCACGCTCGTGCGATTGCTGAGCGCTACGGCTTGCTATGCGAGGTTTACGATGAGCGTTGGATAGAAGAAGCGGGCATGGGAGCGTTACGGGCTGTTTCTCTTGGCTCCGACCAACCGCCCCGCTTCATCGTCTTGCGTTACGAAGGGAAGCCAAACGCACCGTTCATTGGCTTAGTGGGCAAAGGTATCACCTTTGACTCTGGTGGTTTGTGTCTGAAAACAGCGGACGGGATGTTGGAAATGAAAGGCGATATGGCAGGTGCAGCGGCAGTCCTCGCTGCAGTGCGAGCCATCGCTGAGTTGCAGTTGCCTGTCAATGTTTTGGCTTGCGTGCCCGCAACGGAGAACATGCCCAGCGGACGGGCTTTCAAGCCCGGCGATATCCTGCGCACTTACAGTGGCAAAACGGTGGAAGTGATCAACACGGATGCGGAAGGGCGCTTGATTTTGGCGGATGCGCTGGCTTACGCAAAGCAACAAGGCGCGACTACCTTGTTGGACGCTGCGACTTTGACGGGTGCTGCCATCATCGCCCTCGGTCCCGTTTGCACGGGCGCTTTCGGAAACGACGAGGCGTTGGTGCAAGAGGTCATCGCTGCAGGCAAGCAAGCGGGCGAACCCATTTGGGCGATGCCGATGTTTGACGACTACCGCGAGTTGCTCAAGAGCGACTTCGCTGACATCAAAAACACGGGCGGTCGTCCCGGCGGTGCCATCACGGCTGCATGGTTTGTCCGCGAGTTTGTCGGTGACACCCCTTGGGTGCACTTGGACATCGCCCCCACCTTCTGGAGCGAAAAGGACAACTTCTACTTTGTCAAAGGCGCAACGGGAGTGATGGTGCGCACCTTCGTCCGCTTCATGCTTAATCGCAGCAAGAACGAATGAATGCGTGGGAAGGCTCTAAACGCCTTCTGACGGGTTGCGTTAGCGATGGCAGCGTGCTATAATGAGCGCCGACGCACGGTCGGAATTGTGTCGCTGCCGCGCCGAGCCTTCGGAGGCAGGAGACGCAATGTCCGCACCGCTGCGCAAAAGAAAACCTGCCGAAGGAGGTTCGGTCGCAATGCCGAAGTTCAAAGGCACCGTGAAGTGGTTCAACGAATCCAAGGGCTACGGGTTTATCTCCCGCGACGATGGGACGGACATCTTCGTCCACTACAGCGCCATTGAGGGAGAAGGTTTCCGCACCCTCCGCCAAGGGCAACGAGTGGAGTTTGATGTCGTTGACTCCCCTAAAGGACCCCGCGCTGACAAGGTGCGCGTCCTCCGCGAGCGTGAATGGTAAATCCGAGGAAAGCGAATGAAGGGAGCAGGCATTCCCTGCTCCCCTTTTTCACTTCCTTGCCCAGAACAAGGTGGCAACCCCGAAAGTAAGCGGGAGCCAGTGGACTTTGCGAAAGCCCTGTTGGCATAGCAGGGTGGCGATTTGCTCCGCTGGCAAAAAGGTGCGGATGGAAGCGGTGAGATAGGCGTAGGCTATCGGGTCGCTCAAAATCCGCCCCAATAGTGGCACCCCAAAACGAACAAACATCCCAATTGGTGTCAACCACCAATCGGAAGGCGGTTGACAAAACTCCAAGATGAGGGCAACACCGTTGGGGCGCAAAATGCGGGCTAACTCTCTCAACCCCTGCGATAGGTCGGCAAAGTTGCGGATGACGAAGGCGCAAAGGACAGCATCAGCAATTTCGTCTCGCATGGGTAGTTGTAGCCCGTCTCCTTGCACCCACTGAGTGCGGTCACTTACCCCTTTTCTTTCCGCTTTCTTATGGGCTAACCGCAACATTGTTGGCGATGGATCCACGCCTACCACCTTTGCGAAGGGGCAGCGTTCCAAAGCCATAAAGGCGAAATCGCCCGTGCCTGTGCCAATGTCCACGATAACTTGAGCGTCAACGGGAAGCCACTCTACAGCAAAACGCCGCCACCGCACATCTTGCCAAGCGCTTAACAAGCGATTGAGCAAATCGTAACGGGGGGCGATGGCGCTGAACATTTCCACGATAGCCTCTTTCTGTCGGCGTAGCAGCGGTTTCATTGAATGCGCCCTCCGAACGGCTTGGGTCAGTTTCCGTCGCCACAACGGTGCAGCAAAATTTTGGCAGGCGAGTATCCCAAGGTCACAACCGGCGAGCAAGGTGAACGGGAATGTTTGGCATTGGAACGAGCGAGTTACTGTTCATCTTCCTGATTGCGCTGTTGCTGTTCGGACCGCAGAAGTTGCCTGAGATCGCCCGTTGGCTGGGGCGAGCGACCCGCGAAGCCCGCAAGGCTTGGGAAGAGTTGCAACGGCAGTTGACAGGAGAAGATTGAGCCCACACTTTCAGCCCGCGTTTTTGGCTCCTTCGCTGTTGGCGATAACCTTACCTTGCCCGCACCAATTGTGCAATCTTCTCGGCGGCTTCTTGCATTGTGGCAGCGGGGATAAGGGGGCTCCCCTCCAGCAACTTGCGCCCTTCTTCCTCCCGCGTCCCTGTCAAGCGCACCACAATGGGCACTTTGAGTTCCATCCCTTCTATCGCTTGCAGGATGCCTTTCGCTACCTCGTCGCAACGGGTGATGCCGCCGAAGATGTTGATGAGCACACCTTTCACCTGTGGGTCGCTCAAAATCAGTTTCAATCCTTCCCGCACCACATCGGCACGGGCACCGCCACCGATGTCAAAGAAGTTGGCAGGGGCAACACCCGCGCGTTGCACCACATCCAGCGTTGTCATGGTCAATCCTGCACCGTTACCCACAACGCCCACTTCACCTTTCAGCCGCACATAGGCTAAGCCCTTCTTGCGCGCCTCCGCTTCAAAGGGGTCTTCTTCCACTTCCTCCCGCCACGCAGCGATTTCAGGTTGGCGATACAAGCCGTTGTCGTCAATGAGCAACTTTGCATCGGCGGCGATCAATCGTCCATCTTTTGTCAAGACCAGCGGGTTAATCTCTGCCAGGTTCGCATCTCGCTCCACATAAAGGCGATAAAGGGCTTTCGCCATTGCGGTGAAGGGGCGCAGGGTGGCAGGGTCTAATCGGGCTTCCTTGTGCAACTGACGCACTTGAAAATCCAGCAACCCCAAAAAGGGGTCAATGTAGACTTTGGCGATGGCTTCGGGGTGAGTTTCCGCTACTTCCTCAATGTCCACGCCACCCATTGCTGAAACCATCATCAGGTTGCGCTTCTTGCTTCTGTCCACGATAATGCCCAAGTAATACTCCGCTGCGATGTCCAAGGCTTCTTCCACCAACACCTTTTCCACTGGCAATCCTTTGATGCGCATGCCCAGAATTTGCTCCGCCACTCGTTCGGCTTCCTCAGGGGTTTGGGCTACCTTAATGCCCCCGGCTTTGCCTCGTCCACCAACCAACACTTGCGCTTTGATGGCGACCGGTTTGCCCAATCGTTCGGCGATTTCTCGCGCTTGTTGGGGCGTCGTTGCCACTTCCCCCTGCGGCACAAGGATGCCATACCGCGCAAACACCTGCTTTGCTTGATACTCGTGCACCTTCATGCGCTCCCACCTCCACAGAACAATGATGGCATGACCCAACGCTTAGCGTCATGGAAGCCGCTACAGCCGCTCCAAGGACGCCCCATCTTACTGCCACTGAATGCGCTGTTGCGCTATGCTAAAACTGGTGTAGCAAGTGCACAATTCGCAGAATGGCTTAGGAGGTGCGTGAGATGGAGAAGGTCTACCGACTAACGGAAGTGGCACGAATGTTGCGAGTTTCGCCTCTGACAGTTCGGCGATGGGTGTTGGAGGGAAAATTGAAAGCCTTTCACCCGGCAGGGACTCGCCTTTACCGTGTCCCTGAGTCTGCCTTGCGTGAATTCATCGGCGAAGAGTGGTTCAGCCGCATCGTTGCTGCCGCTGCTGAGGAGGAAGTTGTTGAGAAGCCAAGGAGGCGTCGCCGCCGTTAACTTGTCTTCTCCGCTTTCCCTTGCTGTAGTGGGTTGAGGATTCGTTGAGGGCGTGATTCGTCTTTTCGTTCCATCCCGCAAAGGCTCACCCAATGCTACACTTTTCTTGAGAGGTGAGCGGTCAATGTTTCCGCAAGGGTTGCAGCGGTTGCTGGGATCGCAGTTAGCAAAGTTGCAGGCACAAGCCAATCAGGTGTTGGAAGAGTTGAAAGCCATGCGCATAGAAGGGCAAGCCGGTGGCGGCGCTGTGCGGGCGGTCGTCTCGGGCATGGGTGAGTTGCAGTCCGTTCACATTGACCCTTCCTTGCTTAATCCCGACGAAGTAGACCTCTTGCAAGACCTAATTGTCGTCGCTGTCCGAGACGCGATGCGCAATGCGGAAGCAGTTCAGCAACAAAAAACGCAAGAGTTGCTGCGCTCCTTACCCCTCGGCGGACTGTTGGGGTTGGGACGGTAGCAAGGCACCATCCCGCTTGCGTAAAACTTTGCCGTTTTACTTTCAGCCTGCGTTCAAAGTGGCAGCAAACGGATAACCTTTGGGCAGGGTGACAAGCATGCGTGCAGATTATCCGCCTTCCCTCAAGCGGTTGCTGCAAGAGTTGGAACGACTGCCGGGCATCGGACCTAAAAGCGCGCTGCGGATTGCCATGTTCCTCCTGAACCAACCAAGAGAGGGCATAGACAGGCTTATCGCGGCGCTGCAACAGGTGCGGGAACAGTTGCAGTTGTGCCAACGATGCTTCAACTACGCGGAAGGGGAACTGTGCGCTATTTGTCAAGACGAAACCCGCGACACTTCTGTCGTCTGCGTCGTGGAAGACCCGATGGACATTGCGGTCATAGAGAATGCTGGAGTGTATCGGGGGCGCTACCATGTGTTGCACGGGCTTATTTCGCCCATTGAAGGGATAGGTCCCGACGATTTGCGCCTTCGGGAGTTAGTGGTGCGCATTCGTGAGGAACCTGTGCGGGAGGTCATTCTTGCTCTCAGCCCTACTACTGAGGGGGAAGCCACTGCCACTTACATCGCCCGACTCCTCAAACCCACAGGTGTCAAGATCACTCAACTAGCGATGGGGTTGCCTGTGGGCGGCTCCATTGACTTTGCCGACCAACTCACCCTCTTGCGCGCCCTTGAGGGGAGACGGGAAGTAGGGTGAGGCGGAAAAGCGTAATTAGGTTCTTGCACGGCTGGGCGCAAGTTTTCAGAAACCCACATCACTGGTTTTAATTGTTCCGCTGGTTGAAGTCGGCACTTATCTTCAGCGTCACCACTTAGACCTGTAGCATAGAGTGCGGAGCAAGGAGCACGGTTTTTTTCATCCTGCGTCATCCGTCCCACGCTCCCTTTTCCATTGTCGTGGCTGAACCACTCCTACCAGTAAACCCGCAGGGGACACGGTGCTCTGTAGAAGTGTCATTCAGCAGAAACCGCAAATTCGTGTTACGGGCTTCAGCCCGTAGTTGATGACGGCTTCCTAAGCGCCTGCTTTAGCAAGCGGAAACGACTGTCGTTAGGATGGCATATCTCCTGATGCGCCGATTTTTCGGTTTTGCGGTTCGCCAAGAGGCGAACCCTTCAGCGGTCAAACGACCGTCGCCCGCAAGGGGCGACGCTACCGATTTTTGTTCCTTGCGTCTCCGTTTTCTCCTCTTCTCCGTTTCTCCCTCGTCCTGCGTCCCCCGTCCCACGTCCCCGTTACAGAAGTTCGTAGCGCCCTTGCACACCTTTGACGCCGGTGATGGGGCGACGGAACCAAAGGCTGCCGAACTGGCGGGCTAACCGCTGCGCTTCCTCGGGATACTTGTCAATCAGGTTGCAGGTCTCCTTCGGGTCCTCAGCAAGATTGTAAAGTTCGTCAGGTTGCCCTTCAGGGCGAACGATGTAACTCCAAACCCCATCGCGGATGCATCGGTCAACGGCTTCGTGGTAACCGCAAATGACCGCTTTCCGATGCTCATCCGTCTCACCCCGCACGAGGGCAGCAAAGGATTTCCCTGCCATCGGTTGTGTAATGTTTGTCAAGCCCAACAATTCCAGCACTGTGGGCAGCACATCGGGAAATTGCACCAACGCTTTCGTTCGGCGCGGGGTGACGCTGGGATGGTAAATCATGAAGGGCACCTTCAGCAACTCGGAATACAGGCGGTCGCCACCCTTTAGGAACTTGCCGTGATCGGCGAGGGGATGCCCGTGATCGGAAAGCAGCACGACGATGGTGTTTTCCATGTAGCCCAAATCCCGCAACGCTTCCAACAGCCATCCAAAGCAGTGGTCAACGAAAGCGGCTTCGCCTGCGTAAAGCCCACGAATGAAGCGAATTTGCTCTGGCGTCGCCCATTCAGCAGCGGGACCACCCATGGGCATGATGAGGCGCGGTCCTTTGTAGGCAGGGTCGGTGTAAATGTCAAAGCGCGGCGGCGGATCCCAAGGTTCGTGCGGGTCAAAACAGTCCACCCACAGAAAGACCTTACGGTGCCCGCGATTTTTCTTCAGCCAATCAATCGCTCGTTCCATCACCTGTGCGGGGAAGTAGTGACGCTCTTCGGTAAACTCGTCAGTGTTGGCGAGGAACTGGGCGATGCGTTCACGCCACTCTGGCGGGTAATGCTCGTTGACATAATCGTCCACGCTCCGCTTTGGTGGATGGGACGCCAAGGCGTCATACTCTTGCCCTCGCACCCACTGGTAACTGTGGAAGCCACGATGGTAGTTCATAGACGCCGTGCGTTGGTAGGGGCGAAAGTAGTGGTAGGTGTCGGCAACGAGCCCGCAAACATACCCTTCCGCCCGCAAAATTTCTGCGACGGGTTTGTCGTGCGGTGTCAAGGGTTCCCAACCACGATAGGGCAAACTGAACTGCCCTGTCATCAGTTCGTAACGGACGGGGATGGTGGGCAATCCGCAGGGGTAAGCGTTCTCAAAGACAACGCACTGCTGAGCAAACGCGTCCATATTAGGCGTTTGGCACGGGGGAACATCGTCAAACACCGAAGTGTCGCCCCGATAGCAGCCAACATGGTCTTGCCGGAAACTGTCCAAGCAAACCACCACCAAGTTCATCGTCCGTCTCCTCCTTTCGCCCTTGCACCCCTACAGCATAACTTTGCGCATTGTGGAGCAAGGATGCTACATTTTTAGGCAGCCATGCAAGCGAGGTGACGGGTCAATGATTGAGGGCGTGATTGTCAAGCCTTTGGTCGTCCACGCTGACGAACGGGGTTGGCTGATGGAGATCCTGCGGTGCGACGACGAGTTCTTTGACCAGTTTGGGCAGGTTTACTTGACTACCTGCTATCCCGGCATCATCAAGGCGTGGCATTGTCATCGCCGGCAGACCGACCGGTTGTGCGTTGTCAAGGGGATGGCAAAGGTAGCGCTGTGGGACGGGCGCGACAATTCGCCCACGAAGGGCGAGTTGAATGTGTTCTACATGGGCGAACGCAACCCCATCCTGTTGGTCATCCCGCCCGGCGTGTGGCACGGGTTCACCGCCATTGGCAATGAAGTGGCGTTTGTTATCAACTGTCCTAATTACCCCTACAATCGTCAAGACCCGGATGAACTGCGTCGCCCTTACAACGATCCCGAAATTGGCTACGACTGGTCGGTGAGGCACGGATGAGCGAAGGCACTCGCATAGACGAACCATTTCCTCGCCCCTCGTCCCCTGTCCTGCGCCCCATCTTCTTGAGCGTTGTCATCCCTGCCTACAATGAAGCGCGGCGGCTCCCCCGAACTTTAGAGCGCATCGCTGTTTACTTGCAGGATGCCATCCATCGCTGGCAAGTAGGCAAGGACGCTGTAGAAGTCATCGTGGTGGACGACGGGAGCACAGATGGGACGAGCGAGTTGGCGCGCACCTTTTCTGACCGATTGCCCAACTTGCAAGTCCTGCGCCATTCACCCAATCGGGGGAAGGGCTATGCAGTCAAGCGGGGGATGTTGGCAGCGCGCGGGCAATTTCGGTTGTTCAGCGACGCCGATTTATCCACGCCCATTGACGAATTGGAAAAACTGCTCCCACCACTTCTTTCGGGCGAAGCGGATGTGGCTATTGCCAGCAGGGGATTGCCCCAGTCGCAACTGTTGGTGCGACAACCTTGGGCACGGGAGATGTTGGGGCGCTTGTTCAATCTGGTTGTGCAAGCGTTGGCAACCCCTGGCATCTGGGACACCCAATGCGGCTTCAAGTTGTTTCGGGGAGAGGTGGCGGAACGCTTGTTCGCCCTGCAAACCCTGGAAGGATTTGCCTTTGATGTGGAAGTGCTTTACCTTGCTCGCAAGTTTGGCTACCGCATCGTGGAAGTGCCCGTTCGGTGGCTGAACGATCCCAACACGAAGGTGCAAACTTTGCGGCACGGATTACAAATGCTACGGGATGTGTTGCTCGTTCGACTCAACGATTGGCGCGGGCGCTACGCCGAAACCCATCTCGCTCCCTCGCTGCGCGTTAGGAACAAATGGGGCGAGGGACGCGGGATGCAGGACGAATGAGGAAACGAAGAAACGGAGAAGCGGGGAAACGGAGAAACGGGGCGAAAAAAACGGTAGCGTCGCCCCTTGTGGGTGACGGTCATTTCAAAAAAGGATGAGGACGCGGGGCTGGGGCGAAAACGACGCTTTATCAGAACGAGAAAATCACATGCCCGCGCACGCCCGTGAAGAAGTCCACGAAAACCCAAAAGCCAGCGCTGAAAAACTCGCCGAAGATGAGCCCCGAAAAGAAAGGCAATAACTCCCGATACAACTTACCGCCTCCATAGCGCAGCACCAACACCTTAAGTCCCCACGCCACCAGAACAGGGAACCAGAAGTTAATCATCGGCCATGAT
>FWWL01004907.1_pt1 | contig 11161 bp, 12 predicted proteins | sample 2228331 | NCBI WGS metagenome assembly FWWL01 (sample SAMEA103939775, study PRJEB20133) | metagenome
GAAGAAGAAAATAAAAAAAGATTATCATATGGTTTTTCTAATTAAATCTTCTTCTTTTCTTTCCATAATTTTTCTTTCTTTCTCTTTTTTGTGGTCATAATTTAGAAGATGTAAAAATCCATGATAAAGGAGTTTGAGTAAATCTCTTTTATTTTTTATATAATCAGCACATATATAGATTTCTCCTGTTTCACCAAGATTAAAGGAGATAACATCTGTTTTTTTGTTCTTTTTTAAAAAATTTCTGTTTATTTTTCTTATTCTTTCTCTTCCCACAAGTATTACATTTAGTTCCTTAATGCTCTTTTCGTTTTTCTCAATTTCTTCTTTTATTATTTTTTTTATTTTATCAATCTCTCTTTTTTTTAAGGGAAAATTCCTTTTTGTGGTTCTGTAAAAATTAAGATTAAACAATTTTTTCCTTTACCTTTAAAGGAGGATATATTACCCTTGAGTGGAATCTGTGTATTAATATAGGGAGTATTGCATACTTTATTTTTTCCATATCCTTTCTTGTTATTTCACATTCATCAAACTGTCCATCAGCAAATCTGTGGTTTATGACAGAATCAATTGTTTCTGATATACTCTGGAATTCGTATTTTTCAAGGGTTCTTATCTTTGCTTCAATCCCATCAAGAAGCATTATAATTGCCTCCTCCTTTTTCTCGGGTTTTGGACATTTATACCTAAATTCCTCTTCAGGTATGTTAGGATTAATTTTTTTTGCCTTTTCATAAAAGGGTGTAATAAGAAGTGTTCCGTGATGTCTTTCTATAATTCTTATAATACTTTCTGGCAGAGCGTATTTTTTTGCAAGTTCTACTCCCTTTTTAACATGGTTTTGAATTATTGTTACACTCACGGTTGGTGAAATTTTATCATGTGGATTTTCAGCTGGATTTTTTTGATTTTCAATAAAGAACTTTGGATTTTCCGTTTTTCCTATGTCATGAAATAAAGCTCCTACTTTTGCAAGAAGTGGATTTGCTCCAATTCTCTCTGCCGCAATTCTCGCAAGTTCTGAAATCTGAATTGAATGTTCAAATGTACCAGGTGCTTTTTCCTCAAGCCTTTTAAGAAGGGGATGGTCAGGACTTGAAAGCTCAAGTAGTATAAAATCAGTGGTTATACCCAATATTTTTTCCTCAAAGGGTAAAAGCGTTATTATACCAATTATTGATACTCCTGAGGATATAAGGGAACTTAGTAAAATCTCACTTAATTTAATCTGGAATCCCATATATGATGTAAAGAAGTATGCGAGTATAAAGGATGTAATAAAGAGGAAAAGAAATCCTAAAATAAGGTCAAATCTTTTTCTAAGATAACGGGATATAAGTATTCCTGATTTTCCTATTAAAATAAAGAAAAGGAAAAAAAAGTAGCTCATTCCAGAATATATTGCAGTAAATATTGCTGTTATGATAGTTATAAATACCCCAAATCTTCTTCCACAAACAAAATAAAAGAAAAAGGGAATAAAAGCAAAGGGAATGTAAAAGGGGTTATTCGTTAATTTTATCAAAATTCCTGAAATTAAAAGGAAAAGAAGAGTATTATAAATCACAATTAAAAGAATCTTGGTATCACCGTATATTTCAGGAAAAAGAAATCTGATAGAAAAGTACCCAAAAAATATAACAAGCAAAACAAGTATGTATCTTTTGAGAAATTTTAAAAATCTTGAAAAGAAAGACTCATCCTTAAATTTCTCCATTGCTTCAAGTTTTTCAACTTCTTCTTTTGTTAAAGGTTCTCCTTTTTTTGCTATTATTTCCCCCTTATATACTATACCTCTATATTTTTGAATTTTTGAAATAAGTTTTTCTTTCCTCAGTTCTGTCTCCTCATAATCAATTCTGTAATTTGGTGATATAAAAGGAGAAATTAGTTCCTCAAATAAAAAGGATAGTTGGGGATCAAAGGGAAAAACTTCTTTTGCTCTTTTTTTGACCATACTTCTTATTTCTTCCATTGACATTATTTTCTCAGAGGGAAAGATTTTATCACCTTCAGGTGTAAGAAGAATTACAAATTTTGCCTCTTTTTTTCTTATGGTATCAGGGTTTTCTATTATCACATAATCTTCAATTTCTTTGTATAATTTTTTAGCTTCTCTTAAAAAGGTCTTTTTTATAACCGGGTTTATGTTTTCAATCTGGAGCTTTATAACCTCTGAGTCAATGCTTGGTCTTAAAATAGGACTCAAAACAAAACTTGCTCCTTTTAAGATTTCTTCCTTTTCCTTTTCTATCTCCTCTTCTGTTTTTTGAATTTTAAAGGTAAAAGGAGCCACTATGTTTTCCTGCGGAATCTCCCCTATCCTCATTCTATAGACTTTTTCCTCTTTATAGGGAAAGAAAAGTATAAATAAAGTAGAAAAAATTAAAATTGAAAATAATTTTATTAATCTATCTTTAGCTTTTTTCCCTTCTTTCATATTTTTCACAGGCAATTATAATTGATTTTACAATTGGATGTCTTATTACATCTTCCGGTCCAAAATAAACAAATTTAATTCCTTCAATTCCCTTTAAAATTTTCTCTGCTACAACAAGACCTGACTCTTTTTTATCCTTTAAATCTATTTGAGTTATATCCCCTGTTACTGCTACCCTTGTTTTAAGTCCTATTCTGGTTAGAAACATTTTCATCTGCAGGTAATTTGTATTCTGTGCTTCATCAAGTATGACAAAGGCATTTGAAAGGGTTCTCCCCCTCATATAAGCAAGTGGTGCTATCTCTATTATTCCTGTATCCATTAATCTTTTAATTCTATCATAGGGCAACATATCAAATAGGGCATCATATAAAGGTCTTAAATAGGGATCAACCTTTTCCTGAAAACTTCCAGGCAAAAATCCAAGTGATTCACCTGCTTCAACCGCTGGTCTTGCTAAGATTATTCTTTCAACCTTTTCCTCTCTCAAATGTTCAAGAGCAACTGCAACTGCAAGATATGTCTTCCCTGTCCCTGCAGGACCTATTGAAAAAACAAGGGGATATTTTCTTAAAAATTCAATATATTTTTTCTGTGTTTCGCTTCTTGGATTTATTATTTTCTTTGGCGTTACAATTGAGTATTTATCACCCGATTCTCCTTTTTTCTCCTTGTTATTCAAAGCTTCTATTATTTCTTCAGGTTCAAAAAATACACCTTCCTGTGCCTTTTCATCCAGCTTGGTTATTGTTTCCTTTAATTTCTTAAATTCCCTTTCCGTTCCTTCAAATCTTATTTCATCACCTCTAACTGTAAGCTTGCCTGAAAAATAATGCTGCAAAATTTTCAGATTCTGGTTCAGTATACCTAAAATTTCCCTTATTTTTTTGGGTTTTAATATAAAATTCCCTCTTTTTCCCATAAAAAATAAAACCCCCTCAAAGCCGAGGGGGTCACTATTTCTTTTTTATATTTATATTTTCTTTTTATCTTGGTATTGTGAGAACCTGTTTAGGATAGATAAGGTCAGGGTCCTTAATTTTATCCCTGTTTGCTTCATAAATTATTCTCCACTTTCTTCCGTCCCTGTATATCCACCAGAATTTTGCAATTTTCCACAGATAATCACCTTTAATTACTGTATATGTTTTATCAAGACCATGTGGGATTTTTAATTTCCATTTAGGATAAATAAGGTCAGGGTCTTTAATCAGGTCCATATTTGCTCTCCATATTCTTGGCCATGCTTTATATGTTCCATAAATGAAGGGATATTCTGCAATTTTTGCAAGGAAATCACCAGGTTTCACCTCGTATTCAGAGGGATACTTTGCAAGTTCCTCTTTTAAAGAGTTAATTTCATTCTGAAGAGCTCCAGCTTCATCATCAAGAGGTAAAAGCTCCTTTTTCATTGCTTCAAGTTCACTCTTGCAGGCATTTAAATTTTCCTCTAACTCTCTAACCTGTGCCTGAAGTTCCTGGATCCGGGCTTCGGCTTCCTTCTCAGTTAATTTTTCCTGTGCAAAAATTGGTACTGCAAATATGGCTAAAAGTATTAATTTTTTCATTTTCTACCTCCTATTTAATAACCCTGCTTAATGAGCTCAAGCAAGTTTTTTAAAGAGTCCCTTTCTGCCTTTAATTTTTCAATAAGTCCTATTTTTTCGGATTTCTGCATTTCAATATTTTTTTTCTCCTCTCCACAAGCAGAAATTTCGGCTTTAATTTTTTCAATCTGGGCACGCAGTTCCTCTAACTTCTGCATTGTTTCTCGCGATGCCATCTTTGGACCACAGGCGAGCGTAAGGGCACACAGTATTGCCCCTATTCCCAAAATAATTTTTTCCCTCATATTTTTTTAAATTATTAAAAAGGGAATTGAACCCGTATAAAAACATAGTATATAATAAATCCTTAAAAAAGCTTTTTTCAAATAAAATATGGATCTTATACAAAGGGTCTTTCCAAAAAATAAATCCCGTCCTCTTGATAGGGACTTAAAAACCTTTGAGATAGATGAGGATGTGCTTTTTGACCTTGAAAAAATTGCTATAGGAAGTTTTACTCCCCTTGAGGGATTTATGAATAAAGAGGAACTTTCAAATGTGGCAGAAAAAGGAAGACTTCCTTCAGGGTATCCCTTTACAATTCCGATTTTACTCCAGATTAAAAAGGAAGAAGTTAAAAAAATTCCACATAAAGGAGAAATTTTACTTTCCTTTAAGGGTAAAGTTTACGGATTGGTTGAAGTGGAGGAGGTATTTGAGTTTGATATAGATTATTTGGCAAAAAAGGTTTTTGGAACAGATTCAGAAAAGCATCCAGGTGTAAGGCTTTTAAAATCAAAGGGAAATTGTGGAGTAGGTGGTAAAATATGGCTTTTTGAAAGACCAAAACATCCTTTTTCAGAATATGAACTTACTCCTTCAGAAACACGAAAAATATTTAAAGAAAGAGGTTTTAAAACTGTTTGTGCCTTTCAAACAAGGAATGCACCCCACAGAGCTCACGAATATCTCCAAAGAATAGCCCTTGAAATAACAGATGGACTTTTTATTCATCCTATCCTTGGAAGAAAAAAGGAGGGTGATTTTTCAAATGATACAATTTTAAAAAGTTACAGTATTCTTATAGAAAATTATCTTCCAAGGGAAAGAGTCTTGCTTTCAGGACTTACAACACCTATGAGATATGCAGGACCAAAGGAGGCGGTATTTCATGCAATTGTTAGAAAAAATTATGGAGCAACCCATTTTATTGTTGGAAGAGATCATGCAGGAGTTTCTGATTTTTATGACCCTTATGCTGCCCACAAAATCTTTGATGAATATTCTGATATAGGAATTGAAATCATAAAGGTTAAATCGGTTTTTATATGCAAAAAATGTGATGGAATAGCCTCAGAAAACACATGCCCCCATGATGATAGTTTAAGAGAATATATAAGCATGACTAAAATAAGAGAGGCTCTGAGGAAAAATGAAGTGTTATCTAGAAACCTTATAAGAGCTGAGGTTTTTGAGGTTTTAAAAGAAGAATATAAATAATGTTTTTAAAAAGAAAAAGGAAAAAAATTTTTATAATAGCCCTTGATGGTGTTCCCTTTACCTTTTTAAAAGATTATTCTGAGAAAGAAAAAGTGCCTTTTATAAAAGGTCTTTTTAAAGAGGGTTCCTTTAAAAGAATGGAATCTGTTTATCCGACCCTTTCCTCTGTTGCCTGGACAAGTTTTTTGACAGGGAAAAAACCTGGTTCCCATGGCATTTTTGGTTTTATTGATATTAAAGATGACCTTTCCCTTTTTATTCCTAATTATAAAAATGTAGGAACAAAAACCCTTATAGAAATTTTTGCAGAAAATAAAAAAAGTGTTTGTCATATTAATCTTCCAATAACTTATCCTCCACCAGAGATAGAAAATACTTATTGCATTTCAGGTTTTATAGCCCCAAAGCTTGAAAAGGCCTGTTTTCCTTTTTATTTGAAAGATTATCTTTTAAAAGAAGATTATATAATTGACCTTGACCCCTGGATGGCAAGGGAAGAGGAAAAAAGGGAAGAATTTTTTAAAAGGCTTTTTTTTGCAACAGAAAAAAGATTTAAAGTTTCTCAATATCTTTTAAAAGAAAAGGAATTTGACCTTTTTATTTTACACATAATGGAACCTGATAGATTGTTTCATTTTTTTATAAAGGAAGATGAAAAGCTTGAAAAATATTTTAGATTTCTTGATGAGAAGTTAAGGGAATTTATTGAAAGAAATGTAAAAGATGAAGATGAGCTTATACTTCTTTCTGACCATGGTTTTGAAGAACTTAAAAAAGAGATAAATGTTTTTCCCTTTTTGAAAGATAAAGGATTATTTAAACTTGAAAGAGAGGGTTCTGAAGAAGTCAGAGAAATAAGGGGGGATTCAAAGGCATTTACGATGTCACCAGGTAGAATTTATCTTTTCAAAAAGGAAAGGTTTTTAAAGGCAAAATATTCTGAAAGGGAAATAAAGAAAGAAGTTGAGGAATATTTAAAAGAGTTTTCAAAGTTTGAAGGAATAAAGGGTTATTTTGAAAAGGAGGAAATTTTTGGAAAAGAGTTTATAATAAATGCTCCTGATTTTTTGATTATTCCTGGTAATGGTTATGATTTGAGGGCTGATTTAAAAAATAAAGATATTTATGTTGTTTCACCTCTTAAGGGAACCCATACCTTTGATGATGCCTTTTTGTTTATAAGAGGTAAAAAGATTTTAAAGGATAAAGTTAAACTAATTGACCTTGCTCCCACAATTTTGAGTTTATCCGGGATAAAGGATAATTATGATTTTGACGGAGAGGTGATAATATGAAGGAAGAGGAATTGAAAAATTTAAAATTTGTATCAATAAGGGAGAGGGAAAACAAGTTAAAAATTTCTGATTTTATAAAGGAAAAAAATCCTGTTAAAATTTCAGATTTTCTTGATTATTTACCGCGTGTTTTTAGGGCAGAGGATTTAAGGGAACTTGTTTCTGCTATGAAGCTTGCGAAAAAAGAAGGAAAGCCAATTTTGTGGATGATGGGTGATGCGGTTATAAAATGTGGTCTTTCTCCTTTGCTTTCAAAACTTGCAGAAAAAGGTTATATAACATGGCTTGCAGGACAGGGGGCTGTTTCAATTCATGATTATGAAATTGCTATGTTCGGTGAAACCTCTGAATTTGTTGAGGAAACAATAAAAGAAGGTAAATTTGGGATGACAAGAGAAACCCTTGAATTTTTTGATAAGGCACTTAAAAGGGGATATAAGGAAAAAAAAGGAATGGGAGAAATTATTCCTGAAATTTTAATGGAAGAAAATCCACCTTATAAAAATAAAAGTCTTATGTGTTTATTAAAAGAAAAAAATGTTCCTATGAGTTTTCATGTTGCAGTTGGAACTGATATAACTCACATTTATCCCTTTTTAGAGGGTGATGAAGTTGGTTTTACCACACTAAAAGATTTCAAGAGATTTGTGACATATTTATCGGAGTTTGAAAGAGGAGGAGTGATTATTAATATTGCTTCTGCTGTTATAATGCCCGAGGTATTTTTAAAAGCTTTATCAATTGTGAGGAATTTAGGTTATAAGGTTTATAACTTTTTTGCATGTAACATTGACCAGATACAGCATTATAGACCCATGCAAAATGTGGTTTTAAGACCTACAAGGGATGGTGGAAAGGGTATAGCAATAACAGCAAATATAGAGATATTTTTGCCTTTACTTGGGGCAATTCTTTTGTCTTCAGAATAGTTTGCTAAGGGTTTTAATTTTTGGTCTTTCTGATTTATTGGGAAGGAGTCTTTATAAAAAATTAAGGGAAAAAGATTTTGATATAATTGGTTTTTCAAGAAATAAAAAGGAATGGTTTTCTGAGGAGTTTCATTTTTTTGAAGAATTTTTTGAAAAAGATTTTGAAGGTGATTTTTATGTTTATTTATCTGCAATATCAGGTGAATTTCAGGTGGAAGAAAATTATTTTAAGGCGCTTGAAATAAATGTTATAACTCCTTTGAAGATATTGGAAAAGATTAAAAAGGGGCATTTTATTTATATTTCTTCTGCAAGTGTTTATAAGGAAAGGTTATTTCCTGAGGAGGAAGATGCTGAGTTTCATTTTTCCCTTTATGGTTCTCAGAAATATGCAGGGGAGGGTCTTTTAAAGGTATTTGCGAATAAAAGGGGGATAAGGTTTACTTCTTTAAGATTTCCAAGAATTTATGGTCCTTTTATGCAGAGGAATCCTGTTGCGGATTTTTTGATTGCTTTAAGAAATAAAAAAAAGGAGGTTAATTTATATGATGATTTTTCAGCAAGATATGAATATATTTTTTCTTATGATGCAGGGGAGTATATTATTAAGATAATGGAAAAAGGCATTGAAGGGATTTATAATGCAGGTTCAGGGCAGATTAAATCTGTGGAGGAAATAAAAGAGATATTTGAGAAAATAACCGGGGAAAAATTTTATATAAACTTTATTAAAAGGAGAAGGGGAGTTGATGTAATTAATTCTGAAAGAATTCAAAGAATTTTAAGGATTGAGTTTACTGATTTTGAGGAGGGTATAAAAAGATGTCTTGAGGAGGAGGGCTTAATTAAAAGGTAGTGACTAATTGAATTTTAAAAGCTTGATTTTCAAGCGCTTAAAGAATCTGATTGTTAAACATGGGTTAAGATTAGTCTCTCAAAATTGTTAAAAATATTATCAAAGAGATAATTCCCGGGATTACAAGGACTCCCCACATTACAACAGGTTTTGATATGAATAGGTCAAGGACAGTGCCTCCATATAAGGGTCCTGTTGCCCATCCAAGCCCTTCCGCGAATCCCTGAAATCCTATATATATACTTTTCTTTTCAGGCTTTGCAAAAATGGTGGTTATTGTTGTAATAAGTGGTAAAGTAAGCATCTCACCAGAAGTAAAAATCAATACGGAAAGTGCAAAAGTTTTAAAATCCTTTGCAAATCCAAAAGAAAAATAACCAATTACGTATAGAATAACCCCGATTAAAACCCCTTTTTTAATTCCGATTCTTTCAGCAAATTTTGTAAAAATTACCTGTAAAAAAACAACAGAAAAACCATTGATACTGAATAGATAACCAATATAGGTATTGGAGAGCCCTTTTTCTTTTGCAAAAACTGAAAGGGTTGAAATAAGTTGCCCTATGAGAGAAAAAAGAAGATAGATTCCAAGGACATAAAAGATATATCTCTTATCTCTGATAACTTCTTTTATTTCCTTTAAAAAGGAAGTGTTTTCTATTAAAGGAATTTTTGAGTATGAAATTCCAAATTGAATTAAGGGTAAAACAAGAAGTGAAAATATTGCAGATATAGAGAATAAAAGAAGATAAGAAAAGGAAGCAAGAAAACCACCTATGGCAGGTCCCAAGGCAAAGCCAAGATTTGTTCCTATTCTCACTATACTATAGGCATAAGGTCTTTCCTTTTCAGGAATTGCTATTCCTATATAGGAATCAGAACCTATCGCAAAAAAGGAAAAGCCCAAGGAGTTAAGTATGAAACCTGTTAAAAATAAGAAGGGATGAGCTTTAAAGATTATAAAAATTGTGAAAAAAGAAAAGGCAAAAAATCTTGATAAAAGAGCCAGGCTCATAAGATTTTTACACCCTATTCTATCTCCAATATAACCTGCAGGTATTCTTGATAAGGCACCTATTAAAGAGGCAGTTCCAACTAAAAGCCCAACAATTTTCATCGGTATTCCTCTGACATTATAAAGATATATATTTAAAAAGGGAATTGAAATTGAAAAAGCCGCTGCTGAGAAACCTCTTGAAAGTGAAATAAAAATAATATCTTTTTTCATTAACTTTAAATTAATTTCATTATTTCTTTATATTTTTCTATTCTTAACTTTTCCCCTTCTTTTTGAATAAGCCAGGTCATCCAGCACAGTTCTACTTGTCTTTTTCCCGTCTCCTCTGAAATCCTATAAACCTTTTCAATAAATTTGAAATTATCTTCCTCCCTCTCTAAACCTGCCTTTTCAAAAATTTCATTTATAACCCTTTTAACTATCTTATCGGGCATAACAGTATCAACACCTCCCATCATTTTGAGATACTGAAAGGTTATAAGTCCTACTCCCTTAATTTTTCCTATCGGGTCCTTTTTGAAATTTTTATAATCTGCATTTTTTGCCCATAATCTGAATACCTCCCTGTCACTTAAATTCCTTTCCCTTTTTAACCTGCATAAATAATCTGCAATTTTTTTTATTACCTCCCAGGACCTTTTATTTTTCCATATATGAAATGCTTTTTTATAATCAAAAGAAGCTAAATCACATAAATCTTTTATAATTCCCTTTTGCACAAATTCTTCTTTGAACTTTATTACCTTCGGAACAACTGCTGTAAAATAATTAAGACCTATTGATGTAAAAGCAGCATCAACAATCATTAATGGAACAAGACCTTCCCATCTTTCTGTTCTTAAACACCTGTCACAATATTCTTTTAATTCAGGAACCTTTGAAAAATAAAAATCAAGTAATTCTTTGAGTTTTTCCTGCATCTTAAATTATATTTTATAAAAATCCCTAAAGTTCTATCTCATCTCTTTCAATCCTAAAACCTTTTTTAAATTTTAACTTTTTTATATTTTCAATTGCCATATCATACTCTCCTTTCTTTAATAGGTTTATAATCTCTTCAATATCTTCTTTTTTTTCCTCACTTTCTTCAAGTTCAAAAGAAAAGCTCCCTTTCCCCTCCTCAAATATTAAAATCTCTTCTCTTTCGCTTTTTTCCTCAATTTCAGGCTCTGCTATAATATCCTTTAAAAGAGATTTTGAAAGTTCTTTTAACTTGCTTTTTATCTCCTTAATTAATTTCATAATCTATTTTAACACCAATAAGAAAACTATTTTCAATTCCTTTTATAAAAACTTTTGTTATTTCACCCTTTTTAATTTCATTCCCCTTAAATTTCACCTTAAATCCATATTCAGAAAGCCCTTTTAAAAATCCATCTTCTTTTTTTTCATATACAGGTTCAAGTATGTTATTTAAAAGGCTTTCCATAAATTTTTTTCTTTTGTTTTTATCAATTTCTTTAAGGATTTCCATTCTTTCTTTAACTTTATTTGGTTCAATTTCCTTTAACTTAGCTGCTTCTGTGCCCTCTCTTTTTGAATAAGAAAAAATATGAAGATAAGAAAAGGGGGA
>FWWL01010027.1_pt1 | contig 11161 bp, 10 predicted proteins | sample 2228331 | NCBI WGS metagenome assembly FWWL01 (sample SAMEA103939775, study PRJEB20133) | metagenome
TCGCTCCACGAACTGCTTCCACTCCGCCATGGTGCGGAATGTTTCGTAGCGCCGCCCGGCGAGGCAGACGGAGCGGATCGCTTCGGCGCCCGCCTCTTTCGCCATCTTCACCAGGCGCTCGAACGGGGCGGCGTCGTCCTCCGGCAGTGGCGCCAGCAGCTCCCAGTACATTCCGTGCTTGTCACAGAATTCGCGCACCTGCCGCAGATATTCCGGCGACGCGTCCTGCGGCAGTGAAGCCTGCACGCCGCCGAAGCCCCCCGCGTGCGCCAGCTGCAGGAACTCGAGCGCCGTCCGCTGCGGGCGCCGCACGGCGAAGGAATCGGGCGACACTCCCAGCGTCGTGCGCTCCCGCGGCGCCTGGGCCATCGCCGCCGCCGCAGCCAGAAACTCGCGCCGCCTCATGCCAGCAGACTCCTCAGAACCGCGTCCCAGGGCTTGCGGTACGGACGCTCGAGCATCGCATTCGCCTCGCGGTCGTTCACCACCTCTTCCTTCCGCGCGTCCCAGACGAGCTTCCGCCCCAGCTTCATCGACAGGTTCGCCAGGTGGCACGCCACACTCACCTCGTGCCCGTCTTCCACATCCGCCACAGGGCGCTTGCGCGACTTCACGCAATCCAGGAAATGCCGCGCGTGAAGATCGATCGGCTCCGGCGACGCGCCCTTGCCCGAGCGAGGCTCTGCATACGGCTTCGGCTCGATCTTCTCCGCTTGCGGATGCCCTGCGGGATTCGACCACGGCGGAATGGCGCTCTCCGGCGCGATCCTCAGATCCGGAACAAACTCGAACGCCCCGCGCGAAACCGCCAGCACGCCCTGCGTGCCGATGAACTGCACGCCGGCAAGGCTCGATGCCGTGCCTGTGGAAGCGCGCCTCGACCCGCCCGCCTCGCGGAACGATCCCTCCACCAGCACGCCCTCGTACTCCCAGATCGCGTCCTGCGTGTCCGGCGTTTCGCCGTCGTCCTCCAGCGCATACCGCCCGCCCGCCGAATACGCCGTCTTCGGCGCGCGCAGCCCCAGAATGTAATGCACCAGGTCCAGATCGTGCGCGCCCAGGTTCGTCATCTGCCCGCCCGAATAGTCCCAGAACCAGCGGAAATGGTACAGCCCGCGGTGCGGCGTGTAGGGGCGCGCGGGCGCAGGTCCCAGCCAAAGGTCATAGTCGAGCCCCGGCGGAGGCTGCGTCGCCGCCGGGCGCCCGAAGCCCGGCATGATGTTCCGGTATGCGCTGAAGCGGACCGAATGAATCTTGCCCACGGCGCCGGAACGCACGAGCTGCAGCACCTCCGGCAGGTGCGTGTTGCTGCGCCCCTGCGTGCCCACGCAAACCACGCGCTTGTGCCTGCGCGCGGCGTTCACCATCCACCGCCCCTCGCGGATGAACAGCGTCATCGGCTTTTCGACGTAGACGTCCTTGCCCGCCGCACACGCCATCATCGTCTGCAGCGCGTGCCAGTGGTCGGGCGTCGAGATCACCACCGCATCTACGTCCTTGTCCTCCAGCAGCCGCCGGAAGTCCTGATATCCGCGCGCTGCGCCGCCGCACATCTGCCGCGCCTGTTCCGTGCGCGGGGCATAGACGTCGCTCACCGCCACCAGCGCCGCATCCGGAAACTTGAGGAAGTCCGCGATGTGACGCAGCCCGATCAGCCCGCAACCGATGAATCCCACGCCCACGCGATCGTTGGCGCCCGCCACGCGGTCCCAGCCCGCCGCCGTCATTGCACCCAGAAACGTTCGTCTGCTCTCCGGCATATCCGGAGAGTCTATCACCGCCGCGCCGCCGCAGCTTCAGGAGCGCGCGTCGTAGCCGCGCAGCCGCCGCGCCCAGATGTTGCGGTAGCGCACGCGCGTGTCGTGGTCCTGCAGCACCAGCGGCTCCTCCGTCCCGTGTGGCTCATACGCGCGCACCGTGCGGTGCGCCATCTGCCCGATGATCTCCTGATGATGATGCACCAGCACGCCGTTGAACACCACCGTCACATACGCCGGCTTCGCCAGCTTCCCGTTCTCGAACCGCGGCGCCTCGAAGAAGATGTCGTAGACGTTCCACTCCCCGGGCGCGCGGCACGGGTTCACCATCGGCGGCCATTGCCCGTAGATCGAGCCCGCCTGCCCGTCGGCGTACGTGGGGTTGTTCCACGAGTCGAGCACCTGAATCTCGTACCGCCCCATGATCACGATGCCCGAATTGCCGCGCCACTGCGAGTCCCCGTCCAGCTCCACGGGCGAAGCCCATTCGATGTGGAACTGCGCGTCGCCGAACTTCTCGCGGCTGATCAGATCCCCGGTGCGCCCCACGCACTCGACGTATCCGTTCTCCACCTTCCAGCGCGCCGGGAGCTGCTTGCCGCGGTCCGCGCCGCGCCCCATCTGATACCACTGCGAAAGATCCCGCCCGTCGAACAGCACGATTGCGTCTGACGGCGGATCGCCCGGCTTCGCGCCCGGCGTCACAACCGGGGGGCGTGGACGCTCGATGTCATGCACCTTCCATTTCTGTCCCGGCAGTTGCGGCGTATCGGAATATCCCAGCGGCGCAGTGCGCCACTCGCGCTTCGGATTCTGCTGCGCAAGGGCGGGCAGAACTCCGGCAGTTGCGAAAAAACGTCTCCGGTTCATGGCTGCAACACCGCCGAGTCTATCAGAACGCGCCCGTCAGTCGCGCCAGTCCGCCACCCAGATGTTGAATTCGTACCGGCTCTTCGCCTGCCAGTCGGAGGAGAACACCAGCTTCTTGCCGTCGGGCGAAAACTCCGGGAACGACACAAAGCCGTCAAACCACGTCAGCCGCTCCAGCCCTGTGCCGTCGGTGCGGATCCAGTACAGCTCGAACTTCCGCCCGTCGCAGTTGTGCAGGTTCGACGAAAACACGACGCGTTTGCCGTCGGGCGTGAATGTCGGCGCGAAAGCCGCGCAGCCGGTGCGCGTCAACTGCCGGACGTTGCTGCCATCGGCGTCGGCAATGAACAGCTCCATCCGCATCGGCTCCGTGAGATTCTCCTTCAGCAGCTCGCGGTAGCGCCGCATCGCCTGCTCGTTGTCCGGCGCCGTGGCGCGCCACACGATCTGCTTTCCGTCCCGCGAATAGACGGCGCCCCCGTCGTAGCCCTCCCGCTGCGTGATCTGCCGCTTCCCGGATCCGTCTGTTTTCATCCGCCACAATTCCAGATCTCCGGAGGCAAGCGACGTGAAAATGATGTTGCCCGTGCGAAAATTCACCGTTGCTTCGGCGTCATATCCCGGACTGTCGGTCAGCTTTTTCACAATTTTTCCCTCATCCGTCGCCAGATAAATGTCATAACCGGGAAACACGCCCCACACGTAGCCCTTGCTGCGGTCTGGCGGCGGAGGGCACGCCTCGCCCGCCTCGTGCGTGGACGCATACACGATGTGCCGGTTGTCGGGCAGAAAATAGCCGCACGTGGTTCTTCCCTTCCCCGTCGACACCAGCCGCTGATCCGAGCCGTCGGCGTTCATGATGAAGATCTGGTCGCACGCAAACGGCGGACGCGTCGACTGGAACACCAGCCGCTTGCCGTCAGGCGACCAGTATGCTTCGGCGTTCTGCCCCCCGTCGGTAAGCTTCCTGAGGTTCGTCAGGTGCTTCCCCTCCGGCGGCTGCTGCGCGGCGGCGGAAAGAAAAAGGCACACGGAAAGCACGAGAGTGCGAATCATGGAAATTCCCAGCTTGAATCTACTATTAAACCTCAGGCGCGGCCCTCGAACAGGTTGCGCCCTTCCACCAGCGCGCGCATCTTCCGGTCCGCGACGCTGCGCTGCAACATCCAGAAGCCGCAGTCGGGATGCACGTAGTGGATGCGCTCCGCGCCGAGCACCTGCGCCGCGTGCTCGATCCGCTTCGCGATCAGCGACGGCGCCTCCACCTCGTTGTCCTTGATGTCCACCACGCCGAGCCCCAGGCCGATCCTTGGATCCAGATCCCGGAACGCCTCCAGCTCCCCGTAGCCGCGCCGCGCGAACTCCAGCACCAGATGATCCACGTGCAGCCCGTTGAGGAACGGCAGCAGGTCCTTCCAGAAGCCTTTCTGGATCGTCTGCCCGCCGTAATTCCCGAAGCAGATGTGCATGGCGCGCGTCACCGGAATCGCGTCCAGCACCCGGTTCAGCGCCGGCAGCGCCCACTCGGCGTCCTCGGGGTGGCCGCTGATGTTGGCCTCGTCCAGCTGGATCACGTCCGCCGGAATTCGTGAGAGCTGCTCTGCCAGAACCTCGGCGATCGCCATGCACAGCTCCGCCCGCGAACCGTAGTACCGGTCGGTCAGCACCTTGGCCAGCATATGCGGTCCAGTGCAGGTGAACTTCAGCGGCTTCTGCGTCAGCCCGCGCGTGAACTCGAAATCGCGCGGCAGGTTCAGCACGCCGGCACCCACAGGGCCCGTCACGATCCCCGCCGGATCCGTCCGGTACGCCACGCCGGCGTCTTTGCGGAACGCCTCGAGATCCTCGAGGGAGAACCGCGTGCGAATGCCGTCCATCCGCGAGATGAAGTAGTCGATCATCCCGTTGGTTTCCGGATGCCCGGGATCGAAGCGGTTCAGCTCCCCGTCCGCCACCACGTCGATTCCCGCAAGCTCCTGCGTTTTCAGCACCACCATCACCGCATCCCGCAGCGTCGTCTTCGCCGTGTCCCCCACCAGCCAATGCGGAACCGGATAACTGCCCACGACCGTCGTCAGGATTGCCATGCGCGCCATTGTAGCCGATCGGCGGGAAACCGGGCTTCGCTACAATGACTGTTTGCCAAGCGTTACCGTCGTCGTCCCCACTCTGCATTGCGGCGAAAACCTGCGGCAATGCGTGGATTCTTTGCTGGCGCAAACCTGGGAAGATTTGCTGATTGTGGTTGTCGACAATAGCGGCAGTGGTGAAGCCCGGCGGATTTTGCCGCCCTCGCCGCGTCTGCGCGTGCTTGAAAATCCCTTCAATGCGGGTTTCGGCGCCGCCGTCAACCGCGGGTTCCGCGAATTTCCCGCCGACTATCTCGCTACGCTCAACGACGACGCCGCCGCCGCGGACAACTGGATCGAGCAGCTCGTGCAGGCGCTCGAGAACGATCCTTCCGCCGGCATGGCCGCCTCAAAGATCGTGATCGCCGGCACAGAACGGCTCGACTCGGCGGGCATGAACCTCGCCCGCGACGGCAGCAGCCGGCAGCGCGGGCATCTCGAGCCGGAACGCTTCCACAACGAAGCCTGCGAGGTCCTTCTGCCGAGCGGCTGCGCGGCCATTTACCGGCGCGCCATGCTCGAACAGACCGGGCTCTTCGAGGAGGACTTTTTCCTCTATTGCGAGGACACCGATCTCGGTCTCCGCGGCCGGTGGGCAGGCTGGCGCTGCCTTTATGTGCCGGAAGCGCGCGTCGCGCACCGCTACTCCGCAAGCGCAGGCGCCGCCTCGCCCCTGAAAGCGTGGCTCGTGGAACGCAACCGCCTGCGGCTTGTATTTCGCTGCTTTCCGCCCGGAATGGTTTGCGCGAGCTTCGCCTGGGCAGCAGCCCGCTATTTCTGGCACGGGGTCGATCTCCTCTTCGGCCACGGCAAGGCGGCCGAGTTCCGCCGACGCGAAGGCAGCGCCTGGCGGCTGCCGTGGCTTGTGCTGAAAGCGCACCTCGATCTCGTCCGCCATCTGCCGCGCCTGCTGGCCCAGCGGCGGCGCCTTTGCCGCGCCCGCCGGATTTCGCCGGGCCAGTTCCGGGCGTTGGTGAAAAGATTCTCCATGCCCGTCCGGCAGGTGGCCTCATGGTGAACGGCGGCCGCACCCTGATCCTGATCCCCGCCTTCAACGAGGAGGGCGCCATCGGCGCCGTCGTTCGCGAGGTGCGGGAGCTCCTGCCGGATCTGCCCGTCCTTGTGGTGGACGACGGCTCCTCGGACGGCACCGCCTTCGCCGCCCGCGCCGCGGGCGCCCGGGTGATGTCCCTGCCCTGCCATCTCGGGCTCGGCGGCTGCGTGCAGGCCGGCTACAAGCTCGCCTTCGAGCTCGGCTTCGAGGAGGTCGTGCGCATCGACGGCGACGGGCAGCACGATCCCCGCTTCATCCCGCAGCTTCTGAACACGCTGCGCGAATCCGGCTGCGAGATGGCCATCGGCGTCCGCCGCGGCGCCGGCGGCGGCTACGGCACCACGCTGCCGCGCCGCATCGGCATTCTTTGCTTCCGCCTGCTGCTGCGTCCGATCCTCGGGCGTCCGGTCGCCGATCCGACTTCAGGCTTCGTGGCCGTCAACCGCCGCGCCCTGGAAGTTTTCGCCCGCAGCTTCCCGCTTGAGTATCCGGAAATCGAAACTCTCGTCGTGCTGCAGCGCCGCCGCTTCCGCTTCGTCGAGGTGCCTTGCCCGGTGCGCCCGCGCCTCGCCGGGCGCAGCAGCATCACGCCGCTGCGCTCGTTCTATTACGTCGTGCACGTGCTGCTCGGCGTCTTTGTGAACATCCTGCGCCTGGACGCGCGCCGGGCTGCGCGCGCCGTCGGGGAGACTCTCCATGATGGTTGAACCGCTCGACATCCTCGCCATCCTCAGCGTGCTGTTGTTGCTCGTCGTGCTCCGCGCGATTCGCCGCGAGCATATCCGCGTGGAGCACTCCGTCAGCTGGCTTGCCGCCGCGCTGGCCCTGATCGTCCTGTCCCGCCTCGGCCCGCAGCTCGAGGCCGCCGCCGGCGCTCTTGGCGTCCGGGACCCCTTCCTGCTCCTGCTGTTCCTCATTCTCATCGTCTTCCTTGGCGTCTTTTACCGCTTCTCCCGCATCGTCTCCGAGCTGAAGGACATGAACATCACGCTGACGCAGCGCGTGGCGATTCTCGAATTCCTCCTGAGGGAGAAAGATGGCTCGGCGTAAACACACAGGCGCGCCGGCAGCCGTGGCGGCTCCCGCTGCTGGCAAGGCCGCCTCGCAACCGGCATCCTCGCACCGGTGGATGATTGCCGTCCTGCTGGCTGCCGCTTTCCTCGCCTACTCTTCCGCTCTGGATGGCCCCTTCCTGTTCGACGACCGGGGCTTTCAGGAGATGCTCGCTTCCTCGCCCTCCTGGAAGTTTCTCGCCGCGCGCATCGCGCGCTCCGTCACCAACATCAGCTTCCTTGCCGAATCCGCCATCGCCGGCATCCACCCGAAGAGTTTTCACTTCACCAACATCGCTCTGCATCTTCTCAACGGCTTCCTCGTCTGGCGCATCCTGGAGACGCTGCTCGCTCTCCGCGGATCTCTTTCGCAGACGGACCGTCTCGCCGCCGCCGCAGGCGCAGGCTTTTATCTCCTCCATCCGCTTCAGACCGAAGCGGTCGCCTATATCTCCAGCCGCTCGGAAGTGCTCTGCGCCTTGTTTGCCTACTCCTCGTTCCTCCTGTTCCTCCGCAGCCGCGAGATCACCTTCCCTCGCGCGCTTGCCATCACTGCCCTTCTCGCGCTCAGCGCCCTGAGCAAGGAACCGGGAGTCGCCATGGCAGGCGTGTTCCTCCTGTTCGACCTGCTCCTGCAGGATCCTCCCGGCTTCCGTTCCCTGTTGCGGCGGTGGAAGCTTTATGTGCCGCTCCTGGCTGCCGCCTCGGCGGTGGGCATCCGGCTCTACCTGATCCTTTCGCGCGAGGGCACCGCAGGCACCACGGGCAAGAACAAGCCGCTCGATTATCTCCTCACGCAGTTCGAGGTCATCTGGCAGTATTTCCGTCTTGTCGTTCTGCCCGTCGGGCAGAATCTCGACCATGCCTGGCCGGTGGCCAAGGCGCCGGGTGACGCGGGCGTCTGGGCTGGCGCCGCCGCGCTTGCCTGCCTCCTGGCCGTGCTGTGGCGCTACCGCAAACAATATCCGCTGGCTTTGTTCGGACTGCTGTTCCTGCTTGTGCTCCTCGCGCCCACCTCTTCTATCGTCCCGATCGACGACGCCATGGCGGAGCGCCGCCTGTATCTCGGCTCCCCCGGCGTGGCGATGATCGCCGTCGAATTCCTCCGCCGCCTCCGCCCCGCCGCCATCGCCTCCGGCGCCGCAGCCGTCCTTCTCCTCCTGGGCGCCCTCACCTGGCAGCGGGCGAAGCTGTACACCGCCGCCATCCCGATGTGGGAAGACTCGGTGGCCGTCAATCCGAAAAACAGCCGCGCCTGGTTCCACCTCGGCTTCGCCTACTACGAACAGGGCCGCTGCGCGGACGCCGCCCGGGCTTACGAGAAGGCCGCCTCCACGGCTGCCGCCCCGGATTACCAGCTTCTGGTGAACTGGGCCACTGCGCTGGAATGCTCCGGGCGCATGGATGAGGCCATCGCGCGGATCCGCGAGGCCGACAGGCTGGAACACCGCGCCCAGGGTCTGGCGATCCTCGGCCGCATTTACGCCAAGCAAGGCCGCCTGGACGAAGCGCTCGAGGTGCTCAATGAGGCTCTCCGGCTCGACCCGATGGAGGTGAACGCGCTCGTGTTCCGCGGCAATGTCTACCTGCTGCGAAACCAGCCCGCCGAGGCGCTTTCCGACTACGAACAGGCGCTTGGCATGAACCCGTCCGACTCCGCCGCCATCGTCGGCCGCCAATCCGCGCTCCGCGCCCTCGGCCGCAGCCGGTGATCCCATGCGCATCGGCATCAATGCGCTCTACCTGATTCCCGGCGGCGTCGGCGGCACCGAAACATATTTGCGCTGTCTTGTTGCGGCGCTAGGCCAGGCCGCTGCCGGGCACGAGGTCGTGGTCTTCACCAACCGCGAAACCGGCCCCCTCGGCCGCTTTCCCCGCGTGCAGCCCGTCCGCGCCCGCTGCCGCCCCTGCCGCATCCTTTACGAGCAGACCGCCCTGCCTCTTGAGGCCGCGCGCTGCCGCATCGACGTCCTGCTGAATCCCGGATTCACCGCCCCCCTCGCCTTGCATATCCCGCAGGCGACCGTCTTCCACGATCTTCAGCACCTGCGGCACCCGGAGTTCTTCCGCTGGTTCGATCTGCCCTTCTGGCGCCTGCTGCTGTGGGCTTCCGCTCGCCGTTCCACGCGCCTGATTGCCGTGAGCGAATCCACCCGGCAGGACTTGCTCCGCTTCTACGGAAGAGACGCCGCCGTCATCCCCCACGGGGTGGAAGACGACTTCTTCGCCTTGGCCGAAAAGCGCGAGCCCTCGGACTTCCTGCTCTATCCCTCCACAACGCACCCGCACAAGAACCACGAACGGCTCCTCCGCGTCTTCGCACGCCTTCGCGCGGAATGGCCGTCCCTGCGCCTCGTCCTCACCGGGGTGCCCGGATTCGCGGACCAACGGGTGCGCCGCCTGACTCGCGAGCTTCACCTCGAAGGCGCCGTCGAGCTGCGCGGCTGGATTCCCCGCCCCGAGCTGATCGAGCTGTACCGCCGCGCCGCCGCCTTTGTCTACCCCTCGCTGTTTGAGGGCTTCGGCATGCCTGTGCTCGAGGCGCTTGCCGCGGGGCTGCCCGTGGCATGCAGCGCCGTCGAGCCTCTGCGCACGCTCTCGGGCGGTTTCGCGCTGCTGTTCGATCCGCGGAACGAAGAGGAAATGCTCGCCGCCCTGCGCGCCGCGCTTTCCGGCGCCGCGCCCGCGGGGGGCGCCGCCTATGCGCGCCGGTTCACATGGCAGCGTGCTGCGGAGCTCACGCTTGAGGTGCTCGAAGACGCCTACCGCAGGAAGTCCTCGAGCTGAAGCCGCGCGTCCGTTTTTTCGTCGCGGTATTTCACGATCACCGGCGTATACAGCGACAAGCCCCACTCCTTGCCCGCCCCGCGCGTCACCGCGCGCGAGCCCGCCACCACCACGGCTTCTTCCGGGATCACCAGCGGCTCGTCGTCTTTCGCCGTGAGGATCTCGCCCCGCACCAGATCGTAGACGGGCGTCGAACGCGTCAGCACCACGCCTGCTGCCAGCACGGCGCGGCGCTTCACCACCGTACCCTCATACACGCCGCAGTTGCCCCCGACGAGCACTTCGTCTTCGATGATCACCGGCAGCGCCCCCACCGGCTCCAGCACGCCGCCGATCTGCGCCGCCGCCGAGATGTGGCACCGCGCGCCCACCTGCGCGCAGCTGCCCACCAGCGCGTGAGAATCGATCATCGTCCCCTCGCCCACCCATGCGCCCACGTTCACGTACATCGGCGGCATGCACGTCACTCCCCTGCCCAGATACGCGCCATCGCGGATCGACGATCCGCCCGGCACGATCCGCACCCCATCCTCCGGCTTCAGGCGCTTCACCGGGTAGGTCGACTTGTCGAACCACGGCTGCCGCGCCGCGTCGATCGACATATCCACCAGCGCGCCCATCCGGAAGCCCAGCAGAATGCCCTTCTTCACCCAGGCATTCACGCGCCAGCCCGTGGGGCTTGCGGCATCGGGCTCCGCCGCGCGGATCCGCCCCGCGTTCAACGCCTCCTTGAACGCCGCAAACAGGGCGAAATCCGCCGCGCTGTATTGTTCGGGAGGATTCTCGAAAAGCGCTTCAATCTGCTGCTGCATATTCCGGCTCAGATCAACCCCGTCTGCTTCAACACGTGCTCGATCTTCCCCATGCTCGCCTCCGAGGGCGGCACCAGCGGCAGCCTCCACACCGGCTCGATCAGCCCCATCCTTGCCAGCGCCGCCTTCACCGGAATCGGGTTGGACTCGACGAAATTCACCTCCATAAGCGCCAGCCACTGCTTTTGCAGCCGCCGCGCCTCGGCGAAGTTCCCGTCCAGGCAAGCCTGCGCCAATGCGCGCATGGGTGCGGGGATTTCATTGGACGCCACCGAAATCACGCCCCGCCCGCCGAGCGCCGCCAGCGCCAGCGTGATCGAGTCGTCCCCGCTCAGCACGTCGAAATCTTCCGGCACAGTGGCGCAGATCTGCGCCATCTGTGCGATGTTTCCGCTGGCTTCCTTCACTCCCACGATGTTGTCGATCTCCGCCAGCCGCCGCAGCGTCGCCGGCTCGACGTTCACGCCCGTGCGCCCCGCCACGCTGTAGACGACGATGGGCAGCCGCGTCGCGGCAGCGATCGCGCGGTAGTGCTGGTACAGCCCCTCTTGCGTGGGCTTGTTGTAGTAGGGCGTCACGCTCAACAGTCCGTCGGCGCCCATGGCTTCCAGCTCGCGCGCCAGCGCGATCACCTCCGCCGTGTTGTAGCCGCCGCAGCCCGCCAGCACCGGGCACCTCCCCTTGGCTTCCTCGAGCGTGA
>FWWL01003576.1_pt1 | contig 11160 bp, 10 predicted proteins | sample 2228331 | NCBI WGS metagenome assembly FWWL01 (sample SAMEA103939775, study PRJEB20133) | metagenome
TGAGTTAATTCTAGAACACCTCAAGTCCCTTCTATGCATAAGAGAGAGGCTAATACATCTTTTTATTTCAGTCTCTAGTGATGAATACTCTCTGAAAGTGCTTAAGTACTTAGTTGAACATGAGATACTCGCTCCATACAGAAATGACCCAGAAACATTTTTTCGACAGATTAGGCCTTATTTGGATGCAGAAGTAATTATGGTAAATACAGACTTGCATTATTTACTAGAGGCCGCATGTTCAAAAAGCATATTTCTAGAATTTACTAGGAACCGTATTATTAAACGGTTAACTAAAGAACTCGAAAAAAGCTTCGAGCTGCATACACAAAAAAATGAAGTAGAGAAACAAGAAAACATATGCAAATTCTCTCACACACTTTATTCAGCTTATGTGGAATTGATTTCTAAAGAACTACTCTGTCCAGAACCTGATATAAGAAGAGTCCTAGTAGATGCGTTGCATGAAGCACTCTATGGCAAAAACTCACCATTATACCGAGCAGCTCTAAAGAGCGGTATCCCAAAAAAGCTTCTAGAGGAAAGGCTTGTGCACCAACAGACAGAGGATCCAAAAACCAGAAGCCTGATCGCAAGGCTTGCAAATATTTTAAATAGAATTAAAGTTCTGAAAAATCGAATGCAAAGAAACTGAGCGTACAAATTATTAAGCTCCTCATCCAATATAATTAATGGGAGGGGATATTATGGACGGACACGAGGAAGAAGTAGAATTCACTTATTTCATAAAGGACAGGTTAAATAAATACATTGATATTGCAGTCGACGTAGTAAGTAGAGATGAAAGAGTTATATTGGCTTTTTATGTCGATATGAAGCAAATAAACAAAATAATGAAAGAGTTAGGTATAACTCCTATGCTCTCTTGCGAAATAGTTTTGAAGCTAAATAAAGAAATAAAGAATGAACTCTTATCAGAACTTTCGAGTAAACTGAATGAGATATTTGAAGAAGTGATTAACTCTTACGAAAATCAAAAAGAGCCACACTTACCTGAAAAAAGATCTATAAGGCATCAACTTATGAACGCATTTAATGATGTAAAGGTTAAAGAAGCTTTTGTAAATTCCTTCTGTTCGGCATTTAGCAGAGTTCTATCAAAAAAACATGAGTTAAGAAACATATCTGAAGAAGCTCTAACCAGTAGGCTCATAAAAGAGTTACTTAAAGAGCTCTACGATAATAGTAGCTCGCCTTTAATCTTGGTCTCTGGTAAAGTAAGCGAATTAGAGCCCTTTGTTCAAATAGTTCTGAACCAAGAGAGTAAGAACTTATTCATAGAGTCGCAAGCACATGAGAACTCCAAGTTAAGAAAAGCACTAGAAACGCTTAAAACGCCTTTTCAGAAAGTACCTAAGCTGAAGAACTAGAGCTTCTTTTTGTTTTTCTTGTTTAAACGATCTTCAACAATTTTAAAGTTTTTTGTATGTTTTAGCATTAATCCTGCCTCGGTAGCTCAGTTGGTAGAGCGGCGGACTGTTAATCCGTAGGTCGGAGGTTCAAGTCCTCCCCGGGGCGTAGCTTAGAATGTTCTCTTTTGCCGTATATGAATTCACCAAGCCTAAGCATTGTGCTTCCTTCTATGAGTGCATCTCTCCAGTCTCTGCTCATGCCCATCGAAAGAACAGGCAGCTCCACTGAAAAATCCTTTTCAAGATTGTCCCGAAGCTCTCTTGCGCTTCTAAAAGTATCCCTTGAACATTCTCCAGGAAAATTTATTATCATGATTCCCATTACATTCAGCTTTTTGGCCAAACAATGTTCCAGAAGCTCTCTTGCTTCTTCAAAAGTGCAACCGTTTCTATTTTTTTCTTCTGTGCTTTTTAGCTGGATTAGATAATCTATTTCTCTTAGGTCTTTGTATTTACAAATAGAATCTACTTCTTCTTTTCTGGCAAGGCTCTGGATCATCCTGAGGTTTTTTATACCTGCCAAAAGCTTCAACTTGTTTCTCTGTAGCCTGCCAATGAAATGGAACCTAATTTTTTCCTTGAGCTCAGGTATTTCTTCAATGAGCTTAGCTTTTTTAACTAGCTCTTGAGCATAGCTTTCTCCTATATCCAACAGCCCTGCATGATAAGAATAGATTATTTTCTGAAACGGCTGGTTTTTTGTGATTCCTACTATCTTAATCTCAGCGGGATCTCTGGATATGGCTCTGCAGTATTCTCTTATCTCAGCGACCTTCTGCTTTATCTTTTCAGCTACGCTCACAATAAACACTATGTAAGAATTGCTGAAAAGCCTTTTTACCATTTTTTGTGGTTCAGAAGATACTTGAAGATTAAAACCCCGTCCCACAAACGCAGCTTGCTGGCCCCACGACGTTTCCTGTAGGTTATGGGCACCTCAAATATATCTATATTGTGCTTTGCGCACTCAACATATAGATTTGCTTCGAGCTCGAAATGATTGGAATCTACGCTCAGCATTTTATAAACTTTTCGAGAGAAACCCCACATTCCGCTGCAAAGGTCGGATATTTTTTTGCCGTAAAGAAGGAATGCAGAATACCTAAGGAAGTGGTTTCCTATCAGGTTGATCAGGTTCATACTACCCCTCTCAAAATGTCCGCGTATCCTGGAGCCTATTACTACATCGTTACCGGCTTTCAACTTAAGATAAACGTTGATTGCATCTTTTGCTAAGTATGTTTGGTCTGCATCAAACATTATCAAAAATTGAGAATCTATCTCTTTCAGAGCACGTGCAAACGCCTTTGCCTTACCTCGCTCAGGAAAATTTATCACTCTTGCTCCGTTATTTCTTGCTATGGCCTGCGTAGCATCGCTACTCGCACTGTCAACCACAACAATCTCATATGAAACATTAATGAAGTTCTGTTTGATGTCGTCTATCACACTTTGAATGTTCTGCTCCTCGTTGTATGTCGGTAGTAGAATGGTCAGCTCTGACATATAAATCAATTAATCCTAAACAGGAAAAACCCTTCGTTACTGAATACCAGAGAATATCCTTCTGAATTCAGGTACTGCTGGAGCTTCATATTTGCGTTAGAACTGTTTTTGTAAGCAACAATACAAGAACTGTCAAATATGAGATAGTCATACATCCTACTCTTTAGAAACTTTCTGACTTCTTCAGGATTTTTTGTATATGCGCTCTGCTTGAATAAGAAGTATTCTCTGTCCCTAACAAAATCAGTCATCATGTCCATACCTGCTATTACCCCATCTGTATTGCATAGAGTAAAGACCTTTGTGTTTCTCGGTAGCAGATTTGGAAGTTCTGAGTAGCCAGCTATCTCTTCGTTTGATGCGAAACCATGCGTTGGCCAGTAAGCGGTTTGCACCCTGTACTTCTGTATACCTGATGTTACTATCATTCCCAGTACTATAGATCCTATGAGGAATATAGTCATCAGCTTTTTTCTAAATATTCTCGTGCGTCTTAGCACTACTATGAGATAGTAAATCCCGTATGAGGCAAGCATAGCAACAGGTATTGCCAAGAAGACCCAGAACCTGTGGGGGAAAAGCTTAACAGGAAGCGCATTTCCTTGCACACCGATTATGGAAAACACAAGAGCGGCCAATGCAAAAACCAACCACGCATCTCTTCTCCCCTCTTTCATCGAAGCAATGGCACACGATAGACCAAGTAGGGCAAATGCTGTCATTAAAATCCCGATTCCTATTTGTTGATCAATCTTGCCTACTTCGCGCGCAAATATGAAATCATCAAGTGTATAAACCACACCCCCGGAAGTGTCTTCAGTTTTGTCAGTCAACAACCCCGAGGTTAAACCTACTCCTTCAAGTGTTCGCTCTACACCGAACTTGACAAATGTAGGCAGCCAGTAGAGCACCATGACAATCAACAGGCCTAACATTCCAGCCATTAGTGGATATCTGACTGTTTTGAACCCTTTTTCAATGACGATTGAACAGAGAAGAAGGAGAACAAATGGGATAAATACAATTGCAGTCGACGGTTGGCTGACTCCGAGTGCAGCAATCACAATCCCTGTAGGCAGAATGAAATTCTTTTCTTCAGATACTCTCCAGACAGAATAGAGAGATAGTATAAAAAAAATCATGGCAATTGTTTGCGCCCATATGAAGTGAGACATAAAGGCAGGCATGACCAAGAGACAGAATACAGCGATTAAAGCGATATCTTTGCTGTTGGTTATCTTTGCAAAGAAATAGTATGCAATTATGAGAGTTACGGCAACAAAGAATGCATTATAGAACTTTAGAACAAAAGATATAGAGTCATGAAACTGTGCAAGCACGCCCATGAGCACATTGTATGCAGGAGGATAAGGCTCTATGTAGAGTCGAACAAAAACCTCTCTGTCAAAGTAGGTTGAGAAGCTCATTCTTTCCCTTACAAAAAGCGTACCCAATGCGTGGTTCCAGGGGTCTGTGTCTTCAAGATAGGGATATCTAGTAGCTCCGTAAAAGTACACATAGAAATTGAGCGCAAAAAACAAAATCACGAGATAGAGATGCCAGTTATTTTTGATCGAGAGATCAGGCAACTCAAGAGAGATGCCTTCTCTTTTGAATACGTAATACAATGCCAGTAAGCTTATTCCTAAAAAAACCATCCAATGGAGAGGTATTCCCACCAGATTCAAAGCCATCGAGATTACTGTAAACGCTGCCAAGCCGTAACCAAAAGCATTCAAACTCTTTTCCCTGGTAAGTGCATAACCTAGTGAAAACATTACAAAGAGTAACCAAAGCATTGATGGAAGCAAAACCACCAAAATCAATGAGGCAATTACGAGGACTAACAACGTTTTTTTTTCTACCTTTATCTTACTTTGTGAATTATCTGATCGATGCTCTGTTGCCGAAGTCATGAAGATATCCTTACCCAAAAGGGGTTTTAATTGTTTAGTCATTATTAATACTCTGAAGGTTGACAGCAAATGACACATGTTTGCGTCTATTCAATCACTAAGTTAGACCCTGCTTTCTTTGAAAACATCAGGAACTATCTTTCAGAAGACTATACAATGTTGGTTCTTTCCCCAGAAGAAACCACTGAGAACCTAAAATTCCCTTCAAAAACGTTTTATTTTACTCAAAAAAACATATCAGATGTCTTTGAAAACGAGTTTCTGTGCAGAACAGAACCCAAGATGAGAAACGCTCTGTTGCTCCTCAGCCATGCACTTAACCCAGAAGAAAACGCAATATTCTTTTCTACACGCGTGCGCCTGGAAAATACAACGATCTCTACATATGAACGTGCATTTTGGCGCTACAAACTCGTAAACGGTTTCTGCTACGGAGCTACTGCAAGTGCTCCCTACACAATGGTCAAGTTTTTCCAGATGTTGGAAGCACAAAGAAACGAAGAAGAACTCCTCCAGTTTTTGAGAGGCAATGCAGAAACTGTAGCGAGAGAAGATGTCTCATTGCACGGCCTTTCAGGGATGAATTTTGGGATAGCCGGAGAGCTGAAGTGCACTTCACACTTCTCTCCCCACGATGGTTTTTCTGACCATTTTTATGAGTTTACAGTTCGTTTGTCCAATCCGACCATGCATTTCATGGATTACTCAACACAGCGAGAAGAAATTCCCGTGGTGTATCTTAAACCATCTATGAACGGCACAAGTTGGTTGATCGACAGCTATCTCAGCTTCCTGAAATATGCATTGATTGAGAACTACTTCTACTTCAAGTTGACTGGGTGTATACCAAAGCTCATAGAGAACAGACACAGCCTCCTCAAGATAGATAAGTTTGAAATAGAAGAAATTGCCAAGGCAATAGCCATAGAGAGCGGATTGAATCTTTTTAAGCAAGCGGTAGAATATTATCTCGAAAAAACTCAGCTCCACGAAGAAGTGGCTAAAGAACTAAAAAGAGTGCCAAGCATTTCCACTAAAGAATTCCTGCTATCTGAAGAGCAACTCGATAGAGAGTGGCAAGTTTATCAAGAAGAAGGCAGAAGGTTCTACTCTGTTTTCAAATCGCTTAAAAGCGAACCTGACAAAATAAGGCGGAAGCTAAAAGACTATCTATATGAGGTTTAAAATATGCCAGTAAGAGAATCCTTGGTACAGATATCTTTAGATGATTCAGAAAGGATTTCAGGGGATCCTCATAGATTACCTAATTTTGCGGTAAAAAAGCTGGAGAACGCGCAGTACGGCATAGTAGGAAACCATTCTGCGGTGCAGATATGTCCCTGGACGAAAAAGAGCCTACGAAATAAAGGGGAGTGCTACAAATACATCTTCTACGGTATAGAGACACATAGCTGTGCTCAGATGAGTCCTGCTGTGCTGTGGTGCTCTCTGAACTGTGCCCACTGCTGGAGACCAATGGAGTTTATGAAGCGCATAGACATAGATCCTGCAAGAGTCGATCCGCCAGAAAAGATAATTGAAGGCGTTCTCGAGCAGAGAAAAAAACTGCTGTGTGGGAATCTTGGGGATCCGCGAACGAACAAAGAAAAGTTCAAATATGCCTACGAAAGATTCCCTTCTCACTGGGCAATCAGCCTGTCAGGAGAACCAACACTCTATCCTCGCCTTCCAGAGCTCATCAAGATACTTAAGTCACGCACTGAAGTTAAAAGCATTTTCTTGGTATCAAATGGAGAAGAAGTAGAGATGTACAGACGCCTGATCGAGGAAAACGCACTTCCGACACAGCTCTACATCAGCATGATAGCATCAAATGAGAAACTATTTAAGAATTATGCACGGTCTGTTTATCCAGACGGCTGGAAGCGTTACCTTAGCTCACTAAAGCTGATGAGGAAAATGAGCTGCAGAAAGGTAATCCGACTAACTGTATTAAAAGGCATAAACGACTCAGAAACATGCATAAAAGAATTCGGGGGTCTTCTCTCGCTTGCGCAACCCGACTTCGTAGAGGTAAAGAGCTATATGTTCATCGGTATGTCGAGAAAGCGTTTGAAGTTCGAGAACATGGCAACGCATAAAGAAGTTATCTCTTTTGCCAATAGGTTGCTCGTTTATTCTCCAAACTATGAATTCAGGAACCAGAGCATAGTTTCTAGGATAGTATTGCTGAAAAATAGGTCTTCAACGTGGGAGGATAGAATAAAAGATGTAAACGGTTAGGCATTTTTTTGGCAAAAAAAAAAGAAGTAATATTAATACCCAAGAAACAGAGTATGATATGGTTGGGAAAAGGGCTCAAGCCTCGCTTGAGCAGGTAGTGGTTTTTGCCATCGCTTTAGTAGTAGTCACTATAGTAGTTTTTTTGGCAATGGCATCTACGAGCGATAATGCTGCGTCAGCTGTTGGCAGAGAAACCATAGACAAACTCAGTCGTACCTCTGAATACGTAAACTCTCTAGGACCAGGTACAAAGACAGAGGTCTTGATAGAAGTACCAAAAGGTGCAAAGTACCTAAAGATCGATAACAACATAATCCACATGAAGCTCGTTTCTTCAAGCGGTCAGGAATATGATATTTATTCTACAGTAAAAGCAAACGTTTACGGAAACATCCAGCTTTCTGAAGGAAGGACTAAGCTGACCGTAGAAAAGCTTGAAGACGGAAGAGTTCTGATAAGCGCAAACTACTTACTCTGCCATCCTGTCAGCATAATAAAAACTGCAACCCAGGGGAGCTCTGTTTCTTTTGATATGCTTATCAGCAACGTTGGTCCACATGCGATAACCCACATAGCTGGTTCTTCTGGCGGACAGCTTGCCCACTATACATCTCTCAATCCGGCATATATAGATCTTCTTCAAGTAGGTGATAGTAGGATTGTTTCAGTGGTAATAAATGTACCTGTAAATTTAGATCCTGGTAGCTACAGGACAACCATTAACTTTTCATCAGAAAACGGCATTTCTTGCAGTTCTGAAGTGGCTCTTTTCGTGACAAGGGTATTAGGCATGGATACTGAAGGTCCGTTGGTAAGTTCACTGATAACAGAGCCTTCAGAACTCGATCCTTTCACTCAGGTAAATGTTTTTGCTACTGGAGATGATACCACTACAGGAAACAGCAACATCGCAATGTGTCAGATAGAGATCGACCACAGCGGTATCTGGATGGACATGCTTCCGGTTGAAACAGAGTACAATACCTTACCTGTGCAGTCCGTTATGTATTCTCTTGGTATGCTTTCTCCAGGCAGACACACCGTTAAAGTCAGGTGTATTGATTCCGCGGGTAACCTGGGCCAGGAGAGAGAACTAGATTTAATGGTCATAAGTGATACTGAAGGACCGTTGGTAACCAGGTTAGAGCACTTACCGTCAACTGTTTATCCAGATACCATTGTCAGCATATTTGCTACTGGAGACGATACATCTACAGGAAACAGCAATATATCTATGTGTGAGATCAGAATCGATCAAGGCAACTGGTATGAAATGATGCCAGATGGCTCAGACTACGGAACATCTCCGGTGCAAGACACGGCTTATACCATCAGCAGCCTCTCTGTGGGTACCCACCTGGCAGAAGTCAGATGCAAAGACGTGCAAAATAACATAGGGCCCATACAATCTCACCAAATAAACGTCATAGCTCGCGATAGGGTCGGACCTATAGTGAAGAACCTAACTGTTGTGCAAACTATAGACGGACGGAGCGATGTACCTTTCTATACTACGAACATTAGAATAAGAGCCATAGGAGACGATACATCTACAGGAAACAGCAATATATCTATGTGTGAATACAGAATAGACAACTCACAGTGGAAGCAGATGAATGCAGTTGGCTCTTACAATACATCCCCAGTCCAAGAGATAACAGTAGACATAAGCTCTGTGACACTTGGGCCTCACCTGATAGAAGTGAGATGCATAGACGAGAAACAAAACATTGGAGAGATTGCTTCAAAACAGGCCAAATTTACAAAGGACATTGCTTTCCTCATCGTGAGTAACCCACTCAACTCCTACGAGAGACGTTGGATAAACTGGTTTGCTTCAAACCCAGTCTCATCGGCAGAAGGCTTTTCATGGTCAAAGGATTATATATGGTACGGAAACGTAACCAACAACCAGAGCTTCTCCCTTTCAAACTACAAGATAGTAGTAATGGCTAGTTATGTTTATTCTAATACTGCTTTCTACAATGCGCTCAAGAACTATAAGGATACGCAGAATGGATACATTGTTTTGCTAGGGGCTTCTATGTACAAAGGCGTAGCAGGCCTCGGTATAGGCACTGGTGATGCCATGCTCAGCACAACCAAATCTATTAAGATAACTGGTTCGCACTACGTCACACAGGGTTTCTCAATTGGAAGCACTGTTACAATCGCAAGTTCTTCTGCATATGTGAAATACCATACGCAACCAAGCGTACCTGTTTATGCTACCTACTCTTCATACTCATCGAGAAAAGTCTTATTTAATGGAAACAGAGTAATCGCATGGGGTATGGAAGACCCATTGCTATCAACGTCGCAGGGTAATACCATTAATATACGGGTATTTGACTATGCATTGCTCCAATCGCAGATTAGAGACCAATGATACGTGGTGATATGAGCTGAAAGCACAGTCAGGCCTTGAATTTTTAGTAGCAGTAGGTCTCTTACTTTCTTTGCTTTCAGTAATGGTAATAATCTACGCTGTAAACACGAGTGAAGCAGAAACGCACGCAACATACCTAGAAGCAAGAGACACATGCTCACGCATATCTTTTCTGATCAACACGCTTTCACTATTTGAAAACGCGAATTATTCGCTCAAACTGAGCGATTCCATCAGAGGTAAGCCATACAGAATAAAGATACACTCAAACGCATCGACTATTGCAATTATGCTGGATAAAGAAATTGTATTCTGCACGTTTCTTCCAACTATAATTGAAGACGAACAAGGCACTAATATCTTTGACCTGTCTTGGAGCTCAAATTGGACTAGAAACGGCACAAAAATAATTGTGGGTGCAAACAATGACTAGTAAAAAAGGTCAAGCAACAACGATAGACCTTGCAGTTTCTCTCTTGCTTTTCGTGGTACTTTTGAGCTACGTTATCTACTTCAGAGAAGACGCTGTGAACTCGAAAAACGAAGTAGAAAAAAAGATGCGTTTTTACGAAGAGCTAATTTCTCTAAGCGATTCTCTGATTCTTTCAGAAGGGATTCCCACCGACTGGGATGTAAGATATTCAGAAACAGCAGACGTAAAATCCGTTCTGGCTCCAGGTCTTGCAAAACAAGCTTATGTTCTTTCCAGAGAAAAACTGGCCAACCTCTCATCTATGAATTACTCTCAGCAAAAAGCATTCCTTAGGACCTACTACGGGTTCTTCCTCACGATAAGAGACCTAGAAGGAGACCTAATATACAGCATAGGCAACTACAGCCAAAATAGTAGGTATATCCAAGGTATAGAGAGATATGCAGTTTATGATAACACCCCAGTTAGAGTGAGGTTGTATCTCTATGAATAGCAGGCCGCTCAAAGCTTTTGTGTTTTCAATCGACTATTTGATAGCGCTGATGCTATTCGTATCTATAGTTTATGCCGTTCACTATCTGAGCGCAAGCACTTCAGCACCTATATCAAATTCATTGCTGATGAAGAAACAGGCACAAGATATATTAGCAGTTCTCCACAAGACACATAGCCTAGATAGCTTGAACCAGAATACCTTAAACTCTTCTCTAAGCTCGCTCATCGGAGATAGGCTTAATTGGATGCTGAACGTAGAATACTATAATTACTCAGGAGGTTTCGAGCTAGTAGGGAACTTCTCTGTCTCCAACACCGCTACTGTGAGCAACAACACAGTTACTGCCCATCGGACTTTTGTGGTATATCAGGAAGGTAATCCGAGATATTACGGACTAGCAAAGTTGATTTTATGGCAGTAATTAATCAAAAAAAGCATTTTAGAGGACTCGTTTACACAGTTTCGATCTATCTTCTGCTCTCAGTAGTAATCCTCTTGTATTACGTCGTCACCTCCTCATTGAGAAACTGGGTTTCAGGCCCGTGTTGCTGCCATTTTTACCGAACGGTAAACCTCAGCATGTCAAAGGCTTCTTACGTGATTTTGCTAAAACAGCAAAAACAGCCTCTGATTTTTTAAATCAGGTAGCCGCTTTAGGCGCGCCATTGCTGGGCTTAGATGCTTCGTTAGTGCTGGTGTACCGCGACGAGTATGTCAAAACCTTAGGTGCAGAGCGTGGCGAT
>FWWL01003297.1_pt1 | contig 11154 bp, 12 predicted proteins | sample 2228331 | NCBI WGS metagenome assembly FWWL01 (sample SAMEA103939775, study PRJEB20133) | metagenome
CGCAGACACGAGAATAATAACCAAAATTTGAAAGAAATAATTAAAAAAATATTTTGAAAAAGATAAATTACCAAAAAGAGAAAGCGTATAAATGATAAATAAAAATCCTAAAACTAAAATTGCTCGCCATAATCTGGTTCTAATTAAAAAAGTAATAAAAAAATAAATCATTAAAGTAATAAAAAGAATATCTAAAAGATCCTTAAATTGAAAACTGAAAAAAAATTGTTTTAAATTAAGACCCATACTAGAAATTCTCTTTTTAATTTAACAATTAATAAATAATTTGACAAATAAAGATTTCTTGAATTTAGCCTTCTAATTAACTAAAATAAAAGAGTTAAAATGATTCAATATTTTATAAAAACTATAAAAGATAAAAGAATTAATCAAATCCCGGAATTTCAAAATGGTTGTTTAGTTTATGTGGTTAATCCTCCAGAAGAGGAATTGATTTTTTTAACTAACAAATTCTTTCTTGATTTAAATATTTTAAAGGATGCCCAAGATCTTTATGAAATTCCAAGAATTGAAATTAAAAATAACTTTAAATATGTCTTTTTAAGAGTTCCAGATATTGCTACTAAAGAATTAACTACTCATCCTTTTCTTTTTGTCATCTCCCCTAATTTTACTTTGCTCCTTTCTCAAAAGAAATTAGAATTTTTAGAAAAATTCATTATCCAAGAAAATCTTAACACCACTCAAAAAAATAAACTTTTTCTTAATCTTTTATCAAAAATTTGCGAAGTTTATAATGATTCAATCGTGTTTATTAATAAAGAAATTAGAAAAACTGGATTAGAAATTGAAAAAATTAAAGAATCAGATATTGAAAATTTTGTCCACTACGAAATTTCTCTTCAGGATTTTATGAATGCTCTCGTTCCTATTAAACATATTTTTAACAATCTTCTTCAAAAAGGTTATTTAGAATTATTTGAAGAAGACAAAGAATTAATTGAGGATTTAATTTTAAAAATTAATCAATTAGAAGATATTTCAAAATCAAATATTAAAAATATCACCCATATTCGCGAAGCCTTTGAAATTCTTCTTAATAACAAAGTAAATAAAGCAATCAAAATCTTAACCGGTTTAACAATTATTTTTGCCGCTCCAACTTTAATTGCTAGTCTTTATGGAATGAATTTAGAATTACCCCTTGCTCAAAATCCTTTTGCTTTTTGGATTATTATTATTATCAATTTAATTATTATTTTAATTCTGGCAGTTATTTTTAAATTTTTGGGATGGTTTTAATTTTCAGCTTATAAATTAATTTTTTAAAATCCGCTCCTTCTCTTAAAATTTTAATTTGCCTCCTCGTTAAATCAACAATTGTTGACGGCTGAGAGATTAAATCACCTTGATCGAAATAAAAAACTTTTTGATTGAAATACTTTTTTGCTTCTTTAATATTTTTTGCTGGTTGATATCCTTCCCAATTAGCGCTTGGAGCAATGAGTGGTCCAGAAATTTTTAATATCTTTCTTATCACTCCTTGATAAGGAATTCGAAAAGATAAAGTTTTTGTTCCTCGATGAAGATAAAACAAATTTTTTGAGGAAGCGGATAAAATAAAACTAACTTTTAAACCTTTAATTTTTTCGATCAATTTTTTTTGCCTTTGAGTTAATTTAATTTGAAATTTTTTTAATTCTCCGATATCTGAAATTAAAATAATACAAGGTTTTTTAGGATTTCTTTTTCTTAATTTATAAACCCTCTCAACTGATTTTTTATTAAAAGCGGAGGTGCTAAGACCGTAAAGAGTATCTGTTGGAATAACTCCAATAGCCCCCTCTTTTAAAAGCAAGGCGGCTTTTAGCCAATTTAAATCTTCTCGATGATGATAACCACCAACGAGACCATTATTTTTTATCACCCGATGACAAGGAATTTTAGGGTCTTTATTTGCGGCTAAAATATTAGCAACGGCCCGCCAAGATTTTTCTTGACCTAATTTTCGAGCAACCTCTTTATAACTCAAAAATTTACCTTCAGGAATTTGAGAAACAATTTTTAAAACTTTTTCTTTAAAATTCATTTTTTGGACAAATCTTTTAAATCAGCAATCACCTCTTGGGCGTGTTTCTCGGGATTAACTTTTTCATAAATTTTGAAAATGAACCCTTGAGGATTGATTAAAAAAGAAGTTCTTTGAATTCCTTTAATTTCCTTCCCTAAAAATTTTCTCTTTCTCCAGACTCCATATTTTTTAACAACTTCTTTTTTCTCATCAGCTAGTAATGGAAAATTTAATTGATATTTTTTAGCAAATTTTTTATGACTTTCAACAGAATCGTTACTAATTCCTAAAACAACAGTTTTTAATTTTTTAAAATCATCGAAATTTTCTCTTATCTGACAAGCTTCCTGAGTGCAACCGGGAGTATCATCTTTTGGATAAAAATAAATCAAAACCCATTTCCCTCGATAATTTGAAAGTTTATGAAAATAACCCTTTTGGTCTTTTAACTTAAAATCAGGAGCTTTTTGGCCAATTTTTAATTTCATAATTTTATTTTACTTCCCCCTTTAACCAATTTAAATAATTCTTATTAATTTTTTTAATCTCAATTAAGCCAATAAAAGGAATAGTATAGCTATGCAATCTTTCAACTTCTTTTTTAATTTTTCCATAATATCCTTTTAAAGTTTTAACAATTAAAACCGTTTCCTGATCTTTGATTATTTTTCCTTGCCACCAATAAAAAGAATTTATTGGAAAAATATTAACACAGGCAGCTAATCTTTTTTGAACTAAATATTGACCTATTTTTTCTGCTTCTTTTTTATTTTTACAAGTGATATAAATAAAAATCATTTTATTTTTGACTTTCTTTCCTTTTATTTCTTAAATTTTGAAGTTTTTCAAAAATATTTTTAACTTCTGAAATCAATACCGTTTTCATTTGACCTAAAAGCCTAAAACTCCCTTCACCAAAAGTTTTTTCTACCAAACGAGCAATAGTTAATAATTTTCCATTAAAATAAGCTTTAAAAAATTCATTAAAGACAGCTTCTTTATTTGGGTATTGATCCGAAAATTCTTTTTGAATTTCTTCACAAAGATAATTAAGAACCTTTCTTTGATGATAAAACTCAAAAATTCTAATATTATTAGAATTTTCAAGATCAAAATTAAATTCATAATTTTCATTAATCCAAAAAATTTCATCCTCAGGAAAATTAAAGATTATAGATAAATCTTTAATCAAAAGTTTTGCTTTTTCTGATCGAAGCCATCTTATTTCTTCAGTAAAAATTTTATTTTCTATTAATTGATTAAATAATCTTTTGCCAATTTCAGCGGTAATAGCTTCATCTAAACCTAAAAAATAAGCTTCTATTTTTGGAGAAGTTGCTGGCGGAAAGACTCTTACTCCTCTTCGATAAGACCATGGTTTTAATTCTTGATCAACAGAAAAAGCAGCATAACTTTTAAAGTGTAAAATTTCATGAAGAACAAGATTCATAAAAGGAATTAAATAAAATCCCCCTTCTCTTTTTTGAACTCTGGCAATTTCAGCAAGTAAAATAATCCACTGATTATAAGGATCAGTATAACCAGCCAAAAGATCTTTATTTTTCTCGACCCAAATTTCCTCATATTTTTTTTCCTTTTTTTCTTCATATTTCTTTTTCACTTCTCGATACAATTCTTCTGAAAGAAAACCTTGCTTAAAACCTTCTTCAATTTCTTTCAATTTTTGATTTATATAATTTTTATAATTTTCTTCTAAATCCCTTTTATATTTTTCGGAGGTTGGAGGAACAAAATATCCTATATTTTTCACTTCAATTAAATGAATATTTTGGGAAGAAACGTCAATTGGTTTCACTCCTAGATTTTTCATAAATTTAGAAGTTGCCTTATTAACAAGTTCAATAATTTTTATCTCTTCCTTTGTTTTAGAAAGTTCGTATTTTTCAAGGAATTTTTTTTGTTCAGGAGTTAAAAAAAGATAATGATTCAAGAATCTATTTTTAAATAGGTTTTTTAATTCCTCTTCTTTTTCTTTTGAAATTTTTCCAACAATTCTAAATTCTGGTGTTTTTTTCATTTATATAAATTTTGATAAATTTATATGACCTTTTTAAAATAAATTATCTAAAATCATCATTAATAAAAAACCAAACATAAAACCAACCGTTGAATAATTAGAACTTTCATTTTTTTGAGCTTCGGGAATAACTTCTTCAATAACTACAAACATCATTGCTCCAGCCGCAAATCCTAAAGCATAAGGTAAGAGTGTTTTAGCTAAAAAAGTTAAGAAAAATCCTAAAACAGCTGAAATTGGCACTACTAAACCTGAAAGTTGGCCATAAAAGAAACTTTTAAATCTCGAAATTTGCTCCCGGTAGAAAGAAGTTGAAATGGCAAAACCATCAGGAATACTTTGAATCCCCATTCCTAAAGTTAAAGCTAAAACCGAAGCTAAAGTAATTTCTTGGATATTTAAAGAAAAAGTTCCAAAAAGAACCCCAATAGCCAAACCTTCTGGAATTTTATGTAAAGTAATGGCTAAAAATAATAATAAAGTCCTTTTCCAAGAAGTTTTAATTCCTTCCGAAAGTTCTAACGGAAAACCAAGATGAAGATGGGGTAAAAGATTATCAAGGAAAAGAAAAAATAACATCCCCAAGAAAAAACCAAGGGCTGGCGGAAACCAAGGAAAACTGAAACCTTCCTTAGTGATTTTAAAAGCCGGAAGAAGTAAAGACCAAAAAGAAGCCGCGACCATAATCCCTCCAGCAAAACCTAATAACCAATCAAAAACTTTCTGATTAAACTTTTTCATGAATAAAACTGAAAGAGAGCCTAGAGCAGTACAAAACCAGGGAAATAAACCGGCAATTAACGATTGGAAACCTGGATGAAAATTTTTTAATTCTAGCATATTAAAATCAAATTCTTTAATTTAAATCTTTTTCAATCATTTTTCTTTTTAATTTTTTTAAATAATCTTTGAAAAATTTCAATAAAATCTATTCTATCAACGACGATTTCTCCTAAAAAGGCAAAAGGAAGAGCAATTAAAACAATGAGACCGAAAACTTCCCAAGTAATTGAGATTCCCGAAGTCACTTTGACGGCGATGATATCCTCAATCACTCCAATAATGACACCAAAGATTAAAAATTCTAAGAAAACTTCTAATCTTTTTAAATTATTTTCTTTCATTTTTTATCATTTGAAAACTTTGAAAATTTTCAATTTCTCAATTTTTAAATTTTATTTCAAAAAATTTTGAACAACCTTTTCGAGAGATTCGTAAGAAAGATAACCAACTAAGGGGTAACCATTAATAAAAGAAAAGGGTGTTCCATCAACACCTAAAGCAATTCCTTGAGAAAGATGATTTTCAATTTTGTCTTTATATTTTCTAAATTCAACACAATCTTCAAATTTTTTCAAATCAACGCCTATTTTTTCAGCTATTTCTTTATATAAATTTTTTTCCATTTTTTCTTGATTTTTAAAAACACTATCAATAAATTGCCAGAAACCTTCATCACCTTTTTGCTCCCAAACACATTCACTCGCCTCAGCTGCCGGAATAGCTTCTGGGTGAATACTCGAGATAGGAAAATGACGATAAATCCACAAAATATCATTAGGATATCTTTTCATCAATTCTTTTAAAGGCTCATGAAAGCTTTTACAAAAAGGACATTGTAAATCTGAATATTCAACAAGGATAATTTTGCCATTTTTATTACCTTGAAAATGATCATCAGGACTCAATTTTAAAATTTCTTTTTTTACTTCTTCAGAAACAACGGCTTGGCCTTTTTGATTTTTTAAAGAAGAATCGTTATTTGATTGACCAATAAGAGCAAAATAAACAGCCAAGGCAATCATTAAACCGGATAAGAAAATAGCTATCGGGATTCCGTAATATAAAATTTTTTTATTTTCCATAAATTTTTATTTATATATTATATTTTTCGACCTCTTTATTTATTCGACAATAATTGTCCCTCGGTATTGAGGATTTAAATGATCATGAAAATTCCAACTTCCCTTTTTTTCAAAAATAAAAGACCAAGAATCACCTGGTAAAATTCCTCGACAGGCATCAAAAGCAGAATTTTCTAAGGGTGTCCCACAATGCTCAAAAAGAGTCGTCCCGCTATAAACGGAATGATTTGGATGAACATCAGAAGCTGGCCACATTGGTTGGGAGCTTTCGTTTTTAAAAATTACTTTCTCGCCAACTTTGATTTTCAAAATATTAGGAGAAAAACCTTTGTCAGTATAAACGATAATATTTAATTCTTGATTAACTTGATTATCTTCCTGAGTAACTTCAGCGATTAACTGAGAAGATTCCTCTTGAGAAAAATTATTTAAATTAGATGAAAAATTATCCTCTAAATTTGAACTTAAGTCTTTTTTTGAAGGAAAGATGAAAAAGAAATAAAGGCTAGTGAAGATTAAAAGAAAAAATAAAATTCCTAAACCTAACCAAGTTTTTTTATAACCCATATTTAAATTTTATCAAATTTTAAAACTAAAATCTGCTTTTTAATAATTTCATTTTTTCTTTTATTTTTTGCTGAGCTAACTCTAAAGCTACTTTTCTTGGATTTTTCTTTAATTTCAAACTTTTTTTCATCACTTCAAAAGTTGATTTAATTATTTTTTTTTCTACTAATTTAAACATATATTTCGGATTATAACCTCGATACTCAGCATAAGAAGAAATTACCCCACCAGCATTGGCTACAAAATCAGGGACAATTAAAATTCCTTTTTGATAAAGCTCATCCTCAATCTTTTCTCTCATAGGAATATTACCAGCCTCAACAATAATTTTTGCCTTAATTAAATCTTTATTTTTTTCATTAATCACATCGGTTACGGAAGCAGGAATCAAAATATCAACCGGTAAAGACCAAAAATCTTCGTTTTGAATAACATTTTTCTTAAAAACATCAATTAAAAAAAGGTTTTTTTTGATTACTTGATTAATATTTTCTTTATTAAAACCATCTTTTGAATAAATAGCACCCTTTTTATCAGCTAAGGCAACAACTTTTGCTCCTAACTGGGTAAGAAATTTATAAGTAAAACTCCCAACATTTCCAAAACCATGAATAGCGACCGTGGCTCCTTTTAAAGAAAGATTTGCTAAAGAAGCAACTACCTTTGTCGCCTGAGCCACACCAAAACCAGTACTTCCAAATTCATGAGGAATTCCACATTTTTCTCCTTTTTTACCAAATTTTAACATACAATAATTAGCCGGTTTGCCCGTGGCCGCTCGCCAATTATTAACGGCTTCTACAAACCATTTCATTTCTCGCTCACCAGTGCCAACATCTGGACCAGCGATATATTTTTTAACTAAAAAGGGTTTCAAGGCTCGAGCAAAACTTTGAACAAAAACTTTCTTTTTTTGAAAACTTCCTCCAGACCATTTTATTCCCGACTTAGCGCCACCAAAAGGTAAATCAACTAAAGCATTTTTCCAAGTCATCGTCTCAGCTAAACGGATAACTTCTTCTTCGTTAACATCAGGTGTCATTCTTAAACCACCCTTACCAGGACCTAAAACGGTATTATGAATGACTAAAAATCCCTCTAAACCTAGTTTAACATCTTTTACTTTAATGATATATTCCGGACCAAAATTATCATTAAAAATTTTTTTTGTCATTTAACGAAAACAAAGGTATTTTAACAATTTAAAAAAGGGTCTGTCAAATTTTAAAGATATGATAGAATAAATATAAAAATTCAAATCTTGTTCGAAGCTCATGAAAATAAATAAATTCTATTTTATATTAATTCTTAATTTACTCTTTCTTATCTTTTTTATCTCTTTTTTCTTCAATTTTAACAAAAATTCCCCGAAAATATTTCTTTGGGCTTGGGAAAGGCCAGAAAATTTACTTTTTATTGATAAAAATATCGGTGTGGCTTTTTTTGCTGGAATAATTACTTTTTCTGATTCTAAAACTTTTTTTAGACCCAGGTTACAACCTTTAATCATTAATCAAAAAATAGCTCCGATTGCGGTCATTAGAATAGAAAATAAAGAAAAGAAAAATCAATTAAATAATGATCAGCTCTCAAAAGCAGTCGCTTCCATAGTAAAAATTTGTTCCCAGGATAAAATATCAGGTTGTCAAATAGATTTTGATGCTCGAGATTCGGAAATAAATTTTTACAAAGAATTAATTTTTAAAACCAAAAAACTTCTTCCAAAATCAATCCCATTAACGATCACTGCTTTCGTCTCTTGGTGTCATCTTGGAAGCTGGCTTGAAGATTTACCTATTGAGGAAGCAGTACCTATGTTTTTTAGATTGGGCGTTGATGAAAATTTAATAAGAAATAATTTAGTTGGCGAATCATTTATGAAAGCAAAAAAATGTCAAAAATCCATCGGTATCTCCATTGATGAACCTCTCCCTCAAACTCAATATTTAAAAAATCGAAAAATATATATCTTTAATCAAAATCCCTGGCGATCTGAAGATTTTTCTGATATCATAAAAGAAATAGAAAAATTAAATTAAATGAAACTATCAGAGATAAAATTATCAATTTTTCTTATTTCAACTTTTTTCTTATTTTTTTTATTAATTGAACCTATTTTTGCCTGTGGACCATTCTTTCCTCGTTATATTTATACCCCCGAAGAAATTGAAAAAGAAAAAAACCCTTTTATTTTTGTTGAAATAAATTCTTTTCTTAATTCTCATTATCAAATAATTTCTTCAGGCTGGAACCCTCAATATCTTTATCCGGTTTATCGAGAACTAACCAATAATAAAATCAGCCAACAAGAAAAGGAAGAATTATCTCTTTATTATCATCAAAAATTTTTTGATGTCTTTCAAAAATTAGATCAAGCAATTACTTCTTGGAAGGAAGCTAGAAAATTAGTCACTCAAGAAGATGTCGAAATTGAAACTTACAAATGTGAAAATTATAGTTGTTATCTCAATTGTCTTCCTGATTCTTTTTTAAATGCCGCTAAGACTTTAAAAGAACGAAGTCAAGTTTACAATCGCCAGGAGTTAAAAAAATGGTTAGAAGGTCAAGATCATGTTTTTTCAAATTGTGGAACACCAAAAAAATTAAGTTTCTGGCCATCTGTCTTAGCAGCTTCTTTTCAACAATTAGAAAATTTAAAAGAAAAAAGTTTATTATTTGAAATTCAAAATTTCTCATTAAAAATTCTCACTAAAATCAATAATTTTTTTCATAATTTATTTTCAAAAACAATAATTAAAAAATCAGAACCAAAAATAAGCTCTCAAGAACTTTTAAAATATGATCAAGAATATCAAAAAGGAGCAAGTTATTTTTATAAAGGTAATTTTGAGGAAGCCGAAAAAATATTTAAAGATATTTCTCACAACCAAAATCATCCCTGGCGAGTTTATGCCGCTTTATCTTTAGGAAGAGTTTATCTTCGAAAAGGTCAATTTGAATATGAAGAGATTTTAAATAAAAATCGGAACATTGAAGAAGCTTCTCAAGTTCGAAGGTTTTATTTAGAAAAAGCTAAAATTCAATTTGAAAATATTTTAAAGGATGAATCTTTAAAATCAATTCATGAGGACGCTAAACTTCTTCTTAATTATATAAACTTCCGAATCGATCCTGAAAAAAGATTTCAAGAAGCTGAAACAATTTTATTAACCTCCCATAATCCTCAAGAAATTATTTACAATCTTGAAGATTTTTCTTTACTTTTTTCTCAATTTAAAGATAAGGAAAAATTTATTTTAGAAAATGGCGATTTTTCGAAGTGGCTTTATGTTTGGCAAAATCAAAATCAAAATAATTTAGAACTTGCTTTAAAAAATTATCAACAAACTAAATCCTTACCCTGGCTTCTTGCTTCTTTAAAATTAATGACTCCCCAACATCCTTTAAAAGATGAAATTATTAAAGAATCTTTAAAAATTCCCAAAGAATCTCCGGCTTATTTAACGGCTAATTACTATCGTTTAAAAATTTTAATTAATGAAGGAAAAAATAAAGAAGAAATTAGAAAAGATATAGATAAAATTCTAAAAACAATTCCTGATGAATTTTCAATCGCCAAAAATTATTATAATAATTTAAGAATGTTGATTAGTCAAAATCTAAAAGAAAGTTTATCCTATTCCTTAAGAAGAGTAATTGGGGTTGAAACGGATATTAAATCAAATTTCTCAGAAAAAGTTTATTTAATTGATGGAAAAATCAAACAACTTTTCAATGAATTTTTACCTTTAGAAAAACTGGTTGAAATTGCCTCCACTAAAGAAATTTTCCCAAGTGAAATTATAAAACAAATACGTTTAATCACTTTTGTCAGAGCTTTTTTATTAGATAATTTTGAAATTGCTGAAAAAATAGCTCATCTTTTATCTTCAACTGATCCAATTTTAAAAGAAGATCTATCAGATTTTCTCCAAGCTAAAAGTTATGAAGAGAAAAAATTTGCCGCCGTTCTTTTCATTTTAAAATATTACCGATTAAATCATAAATTAGATTCAAATTTTGATGAAATATTAGTAACCAATAGCTCAGTAAAAGAGAAAGATGTTTTTCGAAGAAATTGGTGGTGTCCTTATCTTTATGGTGGTGACTCTTATAACTTAGATCTTTTAAAGAAATTTCTTTCTCCTTGGGAAATTGAAAAAGCTAAATTTGAAAATGAAAAAATTTATAAAATTATCGCCCCGAATTATTTATCAGAAGAGGTGATTAATTATGCTCTTAAAAATCTCAACGATCCCCGAGTTCCCGAAGCTCTTCATTTAGCGGTCATGGCTACGCGCTTTGCCCAATGCCGAGATGAAAAAACAAGTGAATTTTCTAAAAAAGCTTTTGAGATTCTTCATACTCACTATCCTAATAACTATTGGACTCAAAAAACCCCTTATTGGTACTAAAAATTGAAAAGAATTTTCATCAAACTTGGCTCCGGTGGCAGGACTCGAACCTGCAACCTTCTCGTTAACAGCGAGCTGCTCTACCATTGAGCTACACCGGAATTTTTTTCATTATAACAAAAAAATTTTAAAAAGCAAATAATCACTTTTTAATTTGAAAATTTTTCAATTTTAAATTATAATTTTAAAAATATACCCCCCGTAGCTCAGCCTGGTAGAGCAACTGCCTTTTAAGCA
>FWWL01010029.1_pt1 | contig 11154 bp, 10 predicted proteins | sample 2228331 | NCBI WGS metagenome assembly FWWL01 (sample SAMEA103939775, study PRJEB20133) | metagenome
CGGTCGTGTCGCTGGGTAACGGCAAAGACACACTGTTTCTTCAGAAGCTGGCACAGGTAGCGGGGGGGCGATTCTATCTCACTGAGCGTGCGCGCGACCTTCCGCGCCTGTTCACTGCCGACGCCAGCATCATGCTTCGCTCTGCGATGGTAGAAGAGGTGTTCATCCCCAAAATCATGTCGGGCGAGGAGATGCTTCAGGGGATCAATTGGTCTACAACCCCGCCTCTGCTGGGCTACGATTTGACCTCCGACCGCCCGCTCGCCCGCACGCTGATGCGCACTCACAACGACGACCCCTTGCTGGCGGTATGGCAGTATGGGCTGGGCACTTCGCTGGCGTTCACTTCCGATGCGAAGGGACGCTGGGCACAGCGGTGGCTTGGCTGGGGTGAGTTCGCCCCCTTCTGGACTCAGGTGGCGCGCTCTATCCTACGCAAGGGCGGACGGCTGGACTATCAACTCACGGTGCGTGAGGAAGGTGGCTCTGCGGTCATCGAGATGCAGGCGTTTACTCCAGAGGGCGAGCCTATCAACTTCCTTCAGCCCGAACTGCGGGTTGCACCTCCCGACGGAGAGGGGTTCACCCTCACCCTCCAGCAACAAGCCCCCGGACGCTATACAGGGCGCTTCCCCTTGCGTGGGATTGGGGATTACCTTATCACGATGATTGAGAAGGAGCCAGACGGCACGACGCGCACCCTCACGCAGGGATTCGCAATCCCCTACTCGCCTGAATATCGCTTTTCACGGGCGAACCAGCCGTTGCTAACCCAAGTGGCAGAGATAACAGGCGGAAAACTGAACCCCGCACCGCAAGAGGTGTTCCGCACACCCCGACGGATTGGCAAATCGGTGCGCGATATGTGGCGTTCCTTCTTGTGGCTTGCGCTCATGCTCCTGTTGCTGGACATAACCTTCCGCCGTGTAGTGATTACGCCTGCCGAGATAGTGGCGGTGGTGCGGAATGGCGTGCGTCGCTTACGCATAGGGCGTGCTCCACGCACAGAAACTGCCCCTACTGCCACCGCGCGCCTGCTCTCGGCGAAGGGGCGTGTGCGCTCGACGCTCTCGGAATCGGCTCCTGCGCGTTCACCTGATGCCGAGCCTGTATCCGCTTCTGTACAAGCGAGCATCGCCCCTTCCACAAGTCCTCCCGAAAGCGCGCCAGCACCGAAGCCTTCTCCCAGTGGCTCCACCAGCGACACTCTCAACCGCCTGCTGGAGATTAAGCGCAAGCGCGGGGGATGAGCTACCTTTTCGGCTCTGCGCGCTCCTGAAGCCCCAAAGCCCACCGAATCCCGCCTAACAGGTGCTGTTGATACTCTTGGCTCTGCCACACATCGAGCCGATGCCCCAGCGCAGTGTAGAAGACCCGCCCTTTGCCATAAGCGTGGCACCACGCAAGCAGGTAGTCGCCCGGTCGATTTGCGTTCGGAGTGCCATCGTCGGGATGACGGTCTAAAGAGAGTAATACCTGCACCTTATCCCGATGGTTCTCTTTAAAAATGTAGATTTCGTCGAACACGACCCACTCTGGGGCAAGATGGGCAACTGCGGGATGGTCGGGTTTCTCGACCTTCGCCACGACTTTCGTCTGCCGACCGTGATACGCAAATTGCCCCCGCACCATCTCCAGATACTCGGGGCGGTTGTGGTAGGTATCCGCCGCAGCGTGGATGCCGATAAACGCCTTACCCTCTTTTATCCAGTTGAGAAAAGCCTGTAGGTCGGGAATGCCAATATCGCCTGTGGTGTTGAGGAAGACCACCCCGTTGTAGTTGCGCAAAAACTCGGGGGTGAGCATTTTCTGCACCTCCTCGGCATTCCGACAGTAGTCCACGGTGAAATCGCCACTGGCTTCCCCAATTTGCGCCAGAATCTTCTCACCCAGTTCGATCGAGTCGGCGTGGCGGAAGCCGGCAGTGTGCGTCACAACAAGCAGTCGCTTGCGGGTAGTATCCATCTTTTGTGCCTCCTTCTGGGAATGAGCGAGCGCATCTCCACTCAAGAGCAGGAGCAAGAGCATAAGCGTTGTGTACATAAGCGTACCTCCCTTTCGAGGTTGTGGGGTGCGGTCTGCTGGGAGGAACCCAGCAGACCGCAGAACGGCTTATTCGATGGGTCCTCCGCCCACTCCGAACTGCTGTTCGAACCAGCGTCGCCCCATCTCCATCATCTGGCGCTGTTGCTCAGGTGAAAGCGACTGCCAATACTCGAACGAGAGGCGCATCCCCTCAAAAATCATCAGGTTGCGCAGTTCGGGGTCGGCATTCATCCAGGCGTAGAAGCCCTGTTGAATCGCCATGCGTCGCTCTTCGGGCGACATCTTTGCCAGCAGGTCGAACATCTGCTTTTGGAGTTGGGCGTACTGCTCCTGTCGCGTTCCTCGCAGGGCTTGGGTAGTCGGCTGGGCGCGTGGGTTCAAGATGACATAGACAGGCGTGGTGTTAAACACGGGTTGTGACTGCTCGAGATTCTGCTCGAAACCAGGCATCACAGGGTAGTTGCCCGCATAGAAGTGGAAGGTGTTAGCGCGTGGGTCGACCACAATCACACCGCCCAGTTCCATCGTAAGGATGGCGCGCGTTGCCGAGAGGAGTTGCTCATCTTTCGGCTCCGCTCCAAACACCTTATTCGTATAGACCTTTCGCCAGACCGCTCCTGGAATTTGTGCCACCAGCGCATCCAGAGCTTTTTCGAGGTTCTCTTCACTGATTGGGCGTACTTGTGCTGTCAGGGCAGGGTCTGCTACTATTCTTACAGAGAACTTTTTCGCCAACTCTTGTACTGCCTGAGTGAGGGGCACGCGCTCCTCTTGTTGGGGTGCGTTCCTCTGTGCCCCAGAATCTTGCCCATAGGCAATCAACACCGCCAAAATCCCCACTACGATTGTTCCGCTTCGCATTTTCGGTGCCTCCATCTGTCAGTTTGGCAGGAATGCCACAACCCCCGCCGAATAGATTGTACCACACTGCTGGCGAATGTGCTATAATTGATTCCCAGACAGTGCGAGGCACTATGGCAGGAGTGGAAAACTATGGCGATGACACGCAAGTCGATGGGGGAATACCTCCTCGAAAAAGGTCTTATCACGCGTGAGCAACTGGAAAATGCCCTTCGCGTGCAACAAGCCACGGGTAAGGATTTAGCGCAAATCCTGATAGACCAAGCAGTGGTGAGCGAACGGGATGCCTACGAAGCGAAAGCCTACGAGTTGGGCTTGCCCTTCGTAGACTTAGACCGCGTGACGCCCGAACCGAGCGCGATTAATGTGCTCAAAGAGCATATCGCGAAACGCTACAATGTGATTCCTGTCAAAAAAGAGGGGAATGTGCTCTATCTGGCGATGTCGGACCCGAATAATGTGATGGCGATCGACGATGTGCGGGTGAACTCGCGGATGGCGGTGATTCGGCAGGTGCTGGCAGCGCCGGGGGCGATTGAAGATGCGATTCGCAAAGCCTATGGCGGTTCCGCTGTTGCTGGGGACGGCGCTTCGGCGCCAACACAAGCAGGCGCAGGCGAGATTGCGCGCCCTGTTGACTTGCGAGCCAGCGTTGCAACCGACATCGCTGCGTATAGCGCACGCGGAGATGCCGAGGAAGATGAGAAAGCCGTCCTTCGGGAGGCAGAGGAAGGACCGATTGTACGCGTCGCCAACACCATTATTCAGCAGGCGATACTGGAACGCGCCAGCGACATCCATGTCGAACCCCAAGTCCGCAATGTGCGTATCCGCTACCGCATCGATGGCGTACTCCACGAGGCGCTGAGCCTTCCCAAGTATATTCAAGCACCGCTCATCTCCCGCTACAAAATTATGGCGGAGATGAACATAGCAGAAAAGCGACTTCCTCAGGATGGTCGCATTCCCGTTCGCTTCCAAAACAAAGAGTACGACCTTCGAGTCTCGTCCATCCCTACCCCCAACGGCGAGAAAATCGTAATGCGTATTCTGGATAAAACCAGCATTCTGATTGGGCTGAACAAGCTCGGCTTTACCCCTGAAACCCAAGCGCGCTTGGAAGAGCTGGTCATTCAGCCCCAAGGCATGGTGCTCTCTACAGGTCCTACAGGTTCAGGAAAGACCACAACCCAGTACTCCATTCTCCACAAACTGAACACCATCGAGAAAAACATTCTGACCATCGAGGACCCGATTGAGTACCACCTGCCCGGTATCGCACAGGTACAAGTGAACCGTAAAGCAGGGTTGACCTTTGCGAATGCTCTGCGCGCCTTTTTGCGCCAAGACCCCGACATCATCATGGTTGGTGAGATGCGCGACCTGGAGACGGCAGAGATTGCGATCGAGGCGGCACTCACAGGACACCTCGTGTTGTCAACGCTCCATACGAACGACGCGCCCTCCGCCGTGATTCGTATGGTCGATATGGGCGTGGAACCCTACCTGATTGCGGCGACCGTCACGGGTGTGTTAGCACAACGCTTGGCACGGCGCGTCTGCCAACATTGTAAAGAACCGCGTGAAATCCCTGCTTCCGACCTGCGTGCCTTCGGATTCCAAGTAGAAGACCCCGACCAGATTGTGACCATCTGGGAAGGGGTTGGGTGCGACCACTGTCGCGGTCGCGGATATGCAGGACGCGTGGGCATCTACGAACTGATGGTGGTCAACGCCGAAATCGCAGAGATGATTGTACGCCGTGCCCCGCTCTCCGATATCAAGGAAGCAGCAAAAGCAAACGGTATGAAAGAATTGCGGGAAGACGGACTCATCAAGGTGCTGGAAGGCATCACCACACCCGATGAAGTGCGTCGTGTGGTCTTCACTGCAGGTTTCTATTGATATTCCATTATCACAGGAGGTCTGAAAATGATGAACATGAATAACCCTGGACAACCGATGCAACCTTCGAACGGAGGTAGTATCCCGACTGCAACGCCCGCCGCTCCTCAGGGCACGGTGGCGCAGCCGCGCAGTCTCGAAGATACCCATATCGACGAACTGCTCTATATCGTCACCGAAAAGGGCGCATCCGACCTACACCTCTGCCCCTTTGTGGAACCCGTGATACGGGTGGACGGACAGTTGATGCGCCTGAACTTCGAAAAAGCAGCGCCCTCCGAAACTCAGCGACTCATCTACGATATCCTCACAGACGAACAAATCCAGCGGTTCGAAACCACCTTTGAGCTGGACTTCTCGTATAGCCTTCACAAGGTGGCACGGTTCCGCGTGAATGTCTACAAGGATAAAGGTGCTGTGGCGGCGGCGTTCCGTCTCATTCCTGCCCGTGTGCCCACCATCCGCGAACTGAACCTGCCCCCTGTGCTGGAAGAGCTCACCCGCCGACCGCGAGGATTAATCCTGGTGACGGGTCCCACAGGGTCGGGGAAATCGACCACGCTCGCAGCGATGGTCAACCAAATCAACAGCGAACGCAGTTGCCATATCATCACAATTGAAGACCCTATCGAGTACCTGCACACCCATAAGTTCAGTATCATCAATCAGCGCGAGTTGGGGCAAGATACCAAGTCGTTCGCAGCGGCGCTTCGCTCTGCCCTGCGTGAAGACCCCGATGTTATCCTCGTGGGCGAGATGCGCGACTTGGAAACCATCCAGCTCGCTATCACCGCAGCCGAAACAGGACACTTAGTGTTCGCCACCCTCCACACGAACAACGCTGCGGAATCGATCGACCGTATTGTGGATGTGTTCCCGCCCGGTCAACAAGAGCAGATTCGTATCCAGCTGGCAAACAACCTGCAGGCAATCATTAGCCAGCAGTTGCTTCCCCGTGCAGGACAACCGGGGCGCGTGCCTGCAGTGGAAGTGATGATTGCTACCCCTGCCATCCGCAACCTCATCCGTGAAAATAAGACCCACCAAATCCATACCATGATTCAGACCAGCGGTCAGATGGGCATGCAGACGATGGACCAATCTCTGCGCGACCTGTACATCAAGGGCTGGGTGACTTACGAGGAGGCGATGTCGCGGGCGATTAATCCCGACGAACTGCGCAAGATGATCGCCCCTACTGGCGCAGTGCCTGGCGCGCCTGCAGCCCCTGGTCGCGGACGCTAAACGGAGGAGACGATCGATATGCCGTACTTCAACTACACCATCCGAGATGCGAGCGGGCAAACCCGCACTGGCAGAGTTGAGGCGGAAAATGCAGAAGCGCTGCGCAAGCGGTTGCAAGAGGAGGGCGTGCAGGTTATCGAAATCTCGGTCGACCGCAAAGCCCCTCGCGTGCCTGCAGGCGGATATGGAAGGGTCAAACTGAGCGACCTTGCCATCTTCGCCCGCCAGTTCTCCACGATGCTCGATGCAGGGGTGTCGCTGGTGCGTTGTCTGGATGTTCTGCAACAGCAGACGAATAACGCACGCTTGCGTAAGATTTTAGTCGACCTCTCTACACGGGTGGAGTCGGGTGAAAGCCTTTCGCGCTCGATGGCGCGCCACCCGAAGGCATTCAGCCAACTGATTATCGGTCTTATCCGCGCAGGAGAGGTTGGTGGCGTGCTGGAAGAGTCGCTTCAGCGCATTGCCCACTTCCTCGAAAAGGATGTGGAACTGCGCCGGAAAATCCGCTCTGCACTCACCTACCCCGTGATCGTACTGCTCGCTGCGATTGGAATCGTGATTTTCTTGGTGTCGTGGCTGGTGCCCCAGTTCGCTTCGCTGTTCCAAGACCTCGGCATCAAGAACATGCCAGCACCCACCCAGTTTCTCATCGACCTCAGCGCGTTCATGACCCAACGATGGTACATCCTGATTATCTCGCTTATTGTGGTGATAATCGCCTACAAGCTGTTTGTAAGCACGCGCGTGGGGCGACGCGTGGCAGACCGTGTGAAACTTCGTATCCCCGTGTTCGGACCGCTTCACCACAAGATTGTGATGGCACGCTTCAGCCGAACGATGGGCACTCTGCTCACCTCGGGCGTGCCTATCTTGCAGGCACTGGAGACAGTGGCAGGCGTGGTGGGCAACGCTGTGGTCGCAGATGCCGTGATGGAATCGCGCTCACGCATCCGAGAGGGTGAAAAAATCGCCGATCCCCTCCAGCGGAGCAAGATGTTCCCGCCTATGGTGGTGCACATGGTCAGCGTTGGCGAGGAATCGGGTTCGCTCGACCACATGCTCAATAAAATTGCGGACTTCTACGAGAACGAGGTCGAGACCACGATTGCCAGCTTGACCGCGGCGATTGAGCCTGTGATGATTGTGATTCTGGGCTTCATCGTCGGGTTCATCGTCATCTCGATGTTCCTGCCGATGATCGAGGTGATTTCGAACCTCAGCCAGAACCAGCAATAAGTGAATGTTCCCTGCGTGGAGCGTTGTGTTTGGCGTTGCCTTCGGGGCGGCGGTAGGCAGTTTTCTGAATGTGCTCATCTACCGTCTGCCCCGAAGGCTTTCTATTGTGTTCCCTCCCTCTCACTGTCCCACTTGCCAGCACCGCCTCAGTGTTGTAGACCTCATCCCTCTGCTCAGCTACCTCGTTCAGAGAGCGCGCTGTCGCTATTGTAAGGCAAAAATTCCACCTCGCTACTTTCTCGTGGAACTTTGGAATGCGACCCTATGGGGCTGGCTCTGGTGGGAGTGGCTGGTGGCAGGAGAACTCCCGTTGCGTTTTGTGTTCTATGCACTCGCCTGCTCTATTCTTATTGCGATTTTTTTCATCGACTTAGAGCATTACATCATCCCTGATGAGTTGAACGGTGTGCTATTGGGGCTGGGACTGCTCCATGCAGGCTTTCTGGCTTCACAATCGGTGCCGTGGGAGTGGGCATCGCTGGGCGTACTGAACCTGAACAACGCGGTGAAGGGAGCACTGATGGGCACGCTGATATTCTGTGCGATTGCCATCGTGGGGCGGATTGTGTTCCGACGCGATGCGATGGGGCATGGCGATATCAAGCTGGTGCGCGCAATGGGTGCGCTTCTGCTTCTGCCTGGCATGCTGGTGGCGTTCGGACTGGCGGTAGCAGGCGGAGCAGTTCTCGGCGGGCTATGGGCATGGATGCGCACCAAAAGGCTCGCTATTCATGCAGAAGCCACTAACGACCACGACCCAGAACCTGAGCCTCCACCCGAACCCATCGGAAGCCTCCTCCTGATGTGCCTGATTTACACTCTGTGGATAGATATTCTATTTCTGCTCTTGCCTGCTCGCTTGCAGAATCGCATCTATACCGCCTTGGGACAGCCCTTAGAGGAAGAGGAGGAGTGGGAAGCATTCACCGAACAGCCCACCACCCTTCCCTTTGGTCCGTTCCTTGCCCTTGCGACGATGGCGGTCTTGTTATGGGGTGGTATCTTTTCGGATTGGGTACGCGCCTATCTGGAGTGGTCGGGATTTTAGCGAGCCATCGGGTACTATATTCGGTATGCGTGCAGTTCGTTTATATGAGTTTGGCACGGCGGATAAGCTGGTTTACGAGGAGAGCGTTCCCGAACCTGAGACCCAACCTGGCGAAGTGAAGGTGCGTGTGCATGCGTGTGCGTTGAACCATCTGGATATCTGGGTGCGCAACGGCATTCCTGCTTATCAGACCCCCCTCCCCCACATTTTGGGGAGCGATGTGGCAGGCGAAGTGGTAGAGGTCGGCAGTGGGGTGAAGTCTCTGCGCCCGGGCGACACGGTGGTACTCTATCCCATTCTCTCGTGTAGGCGATGTCGGTATTGTAAGCGTGGGCGCGAGAATCTTTGCACTGAGGTGAAGGTCATCGGTGCCCACACTGCAGGAGGCTATGCGGAATATCTGGTTGCTCCTGAGCGCAACTGGCTTCCAAAACCGCCTTCACTTTCCTATGTTGAGGCGTCGGCAGTGCCGTTGGTATTCCTGACCGCGTGGCACATGCTGATGACGCAAGCAAAACTTCAGCCGGGTGAGTGGGTGCTGGTGATGGGAGGCAGTAGCGGGGTTGGCAGTGCGGGCATCCAGATTGCGAAACTGCGCGGGGCGCTGGTGATTGCCACCGTCGGGAGCGAGCAGAAGGCGGAAAAGGCGCGTGAACTGGGCGCAGATGCCGTCGTCAATCACCATGACCCCGAATGGTGGCGTCAGGTCAAAGAGTTCACGGAAGGTGAGGGCATCGATGTTGTGTTCGAGCATGTTGGGCAGGCAGTGTTTGAAACCTGTGTGCGCCTGCTAAACAAAGGGGGACGGCTTGTGACCTGCGGCGCCACCACGGGCGCAACCGCTCAGTTCGACATTCGCTATCTGTTCAGCCGAGAGCTGGAAATCTACGGCTCGTACCTCGGCACACGAGCAGAGTTAGAACATCTGTTAGAGCATGTAGAGGCTGGACGCCTGAGACCGATAGTGGACAGCGTGTTCGACCTCTCGGAAGCGCGCCTTGCCCACGAGAAGATGGAGAGTCGCAACTTCTTCGGCAAGATTGTACTCAAGGTATAGACCGCTCACCTCGGAGTGGAGCGTATCGAGGCAGAGGTGGAGAACCTCAAAAAACAGGTGAACCAACTCACTTCCAGTAGTCCCCCCGGAGAGGCACTGGCGATTTTGGAGGCGCTCTGGCACCTCAAGGATGCTTCTACCCCCTCCCTCTCGCTTCAAGAGGCTCGCGAAAGCCTTGCACAAGGCTTAAAACCCAACTGGGCAAGTCGCCAGATAATCAAGAGCCGAAAACCCTTCCTGATAGGGCTGAACTCTCTCGACCTTGAGCGAGAGCCACTATCGAGCGTAGCGTCTGTGTTCGATTCGGAGCCATAGCGCAAATTCACAACCTGACTGGAGAATAGCAGTTAGCGGTCTACCGCGCGGTGGTGGAGCTGGTCAAGAATCGCTTGGTAAAGGCGAAGAGTGTGTGAAACTGTGGTTAGGGTATGATTGAGTGATGAGCGGTCTTGCTGAACTTCAAGAACGCGTAGAGCGTATCGAGGCGGAGGTGGAAAACCTCAAGAAACAGGTGAGCCAGCTCACTTACAGCGGTCCGCCCAGAGAGGCACTGGCGCTTCTGGAGGCACTTTGGGGTCTCAAGGACGCCCCTGCCTCGTCCCTCTCGCTTCAAGAGGCTCGTGAACGCCTTGCACAGGGCTTGAAACCCAACTGGGCAAGTCGCCAGATAATCAAGAGCCGAAACCCTGCTCGGTGAGGGCAACACTTGTGTTGTACTAAGGGACGCTATGAACGAGAGGACCATATGGCTCTATCTGGATCCCAGTGCGTGGGTCAAGCGATATGTCGCCGAGCAAGGCAGTGAGGTCGTGGACGGGCTCTGGGAGCAGATTCTGCAGGGAAAAGGACGCGGGTTTTGCAACTGGCTGGGTTTCAGTGAACTGGTGAGCGTCCTGCAAAGATGGCGGAACCGACGCGAAGTGTCGGGAGAGGCGTTCCTGAGGGTTTTTCGGCAGTTCCAACAGGACTGCGAGCAGGTAGAATGGTGTCCACTCACCTGGGGGCAGATTCAGGCGTCGATAGTCCACATCGAGAGGCATAATCTGAACGCAACCGATGCCTTGCATCTGCAAGTAGCCATCGAGCAGGCTCATTCTGGTGTGGGGATAGTTTGGGTCGTGACTTCAGACAGGCGGTTGGTACGCGCCTCACTTGCGGAGGGGCTGAACTGTCTAGACCCTGAGCGAGAGCCACTATCGAGCGTAGCCTTTGTGTTCGATTCGGAGCCATAGCGCAAATTCACAACCCGATTCAATAAGAGCCGTTAGCAGTCTACCGCGCGGTGGTGGAGCTGGTCAAGTCTATGGGCAGAATGCCCAAGCCACGAATTAGCCTTTTCTCAAAACGCGCCCTACGCGGGCGCCTGTGAGCTGCCCGTCCCGAATCGTCCACCGCCCGTTAATCAGCAAGTGCACTATCCCTTCCGAAAGGCGATGGGGTGTCTGGAAGGTGGCGAGGTCGCGGATGCGGGCAAAGTCGAACACCACGACATCGGCATAAGCACCAGGCTGAAGCACGCCTCGGTCGGTTAGCCCCAAGCGCGCAGCAGGAAGCCCCGTCATCTTGAAGATGGCTTCTTCCAACGAGAGCAAACCCAGCTCACGCACATAGTATCCCAGCACGCGTGGGAAGGTGCCATAACTGCGAGGGTGAGGTCGCTCATCCTTATGGCGGTGGGGGTCGTATCCCAAGCCATCGGAGCCAATCATGGTCAAGGGGAACTGCATCACCGTGCGCATATCGTCTTCGCTCA
>FWWL01010030.1_pt1 | contig 11152 bp, 9 predicted proteins | sample 2228331 | NCBI WGS metagenome assembly FWWL01 (sample SAMEA103939775, study PRJEB20133) | metagenome
CGTCGTAGGGCAGGCGATCCGGCGCGGCGTCCGGCCCCCCCAGTTGCCGCGCCAGCCACTCGACCGCGCCGCCCGCGGCCTTCAGTCCGGCCTTGAGGATGTATTGGCCCGGCAGGACGTGGGCGTAGCAGGCGTAGCCCGCCGCGGCCATCTTGGGGGTGGAGGCGAACTCCGGGACGACGCACGATACAGCCTGGGCCGTGCCCGAGGAATCGGCCACGACGCCGGGCCGATACGCGCCCACGGCAAACGCCGCGCACAGGTGATCGTGTCCGCCGAGCGCGCACGGCGTCCCGACCGGCAGCCCGGTCTCGGCCGCGGCGGTCGCGGTTATCGCACCGATAATCGTCCCGCCCGGTTGCGGCCGCGGAAGCTGCTCGCGGCGCAGACCGACCACATCGAGGATGCGATCCGACCAGTCGCGACGCGATTGATCCAGCGCCAGCATCCGCGACGCCTGGCTCAGGTCAATGCTCCGCTCGCCGGTCAAGCGCCAGAGGATGTAGTTGGGCACGGGCAGCCAGGTCGCCATCCGGCGGGCCACCTCGGGCCAATGCTCCCGGATCCATAGCCACTTGCTGACGCCGAACGACGCGCCGGCGCGCTGCCCGGTGATGGCGTGCAGGTCGGCCTCGGAGATTTGCCGTTCCAGCCACTCCGCCTGCGGTTCCGATCGTCGGTCGTACCAGGCGATGATCGGACACAACGGTCGGCCCGCAGCGTCCAACAGCACGCCCGCCTCGGCCAGGCTGGCGATGGCGAGGCCGGCAATCCGTAGGGGCGAGGTCGCCCCGCCCGCGACACGGGACGGGGAATCCCCGCCCCGACATTCGGCGACCACCTCCCGCAGACACGCGCAGACTGCCGTCCACAGCGCCTCCGGGTCGTGCTCGCTGCGGCCCGCCGCGGGATGATCGGTGGGCGTGGGCCGGCTGGCGAGCGCGATCGCGCGGCCGGCGTCAGGATCGTAGACCACAGCTTTGATGGTGGTGGTGCCGATGTCGAGACCGAGCAGAAGCATGGTAAATCAGCAGATCGGCAAATGGCTGTGCTTCACCTCACCGCGCGAAGGCGCGGAACGGGTTGTCACAGGTCAGCTTGCGGATCGTGGCGTCATCCACGCCGGCCGCGGCCAGTTTCGGCAGGAAGATCTCGCTGAGATAGGTGAAGGGCCGCGGCGTGCCGCCGGCCGGCTGGGCCGGATCGTACCAGCCGCGATCCATGCTGAGCATCACCTGGTCGCCTAGGCCGGCGTCGAGCATCCGCAGCACGCGCTCGACGTAGAACTCGTCGCTCTGCCCGCCGCCGATCCCGTCGTACTCGATCCACGCGCCGCGGCGGGCCAGCGCCAGGTTGACGGCAAAGTCAGCTTCGTTCTGCGCGTGGATCCAGATGAAGCGTTGGGGCGTCTGGCCCACGCGTTCGATGATGTCGAGCTGATCGGCGACGACCCGGCCGCGGATCGTGTGGCTGCCGATCACTGCGCCGGTCGCCAGCGAGGCGCGCGCGGCCGCGCGCAGGATCTTCGCCTCAACCGGCGTGATGCCATCGTCGCCCGCGCTGAGCTTGATCCAGCCGGCCTGCACGCCCGTGCGCGCGATCTCGCCGGTGAGCTCGTCCTGCATCCAGCGCGCCAAGACATCCTCGTTGGCGACACGCGCCCACGCGGGCACCCACGGCTCGCGATAAATGCCGGTCGGCACGACGAGCGGAAAGCCGGTCGCCGCGGAGAACGCCTTCAGGATGTCGGCCCGCCGGCCCACGCCGACCGCGCTGCACTCCACCAGTGCGGTGATGCCGAGCGCCTGGATCTTGCTGACCTCCGGCCCCATCAGCCGGATCACGTCCGCCGCGTCTCCCTGGGCATAGCCAGGCTTATCGGGCGTGCGCAGGTCCACGAAAATGTGCTCGTGGGGCAGGATCATGCCGACTTCGTCAGCCCGCTTCGGGCCGAGAGTGGTGATGAGATGTGTCATAGAATCCCCCTGGCGCGTGAAGCGTGAAACGTGCGGATATCACGCATCACGCATCACGTTTCACGCATCACGTTTGACGTTTCCCGCCAGCCAATTCAGCGCGGCGGCGTAGATGATCTCGTGGCCGCCGTCGAAGATGGTGATGCGAGCTGTCCTGCTTTGGCGGCGAAAGAGGACGCGTTTGTCCCCGTAGAGCGGATCGGGCCAGTCGCCGGCCAGGTGGGGCGGGACGGCCGCGTGCTCGACGAAGTGGGCGATGTCAGCGTCGCTGATCTGATCTTCCGCCGCGGCGACGGCGTTGAAGGCCCGCAGCGCGTGGCCGACCGGCACGCTGCCCGTGTGACCGTCATGGATGCCGGCGTTGATGTCGAGCGGCGCGCCCAGGCCGGGCCGGAGATAGGTGAGCGGCGAGCGAGCGCGATACTGCACGTCCACGGCCGGGCTGCTGCCGGGTGCGCCGCCGCACACCTGCTCCAGGTCGTCGGCGTAGGGCCGGCCCGCCGCGCGGCATTCGGCGTGCCAGGCCGCCAGGTCGGTGATCGGGACCCAGGCCGAGACGCCAGCCCAGAGATCGGGGGCGCGGCCGGCCATCAACAGGGCCATGTGTCCGCCGCCCGACACGCCGACCAGGTAGATGCGCCGGCGATCCACCGGCGCGTGCCCCGCGGCCCAGGCCGCGGCGTCCAGCACATCCTGGACGGCCAGATCGGAGCCTGCCGCTTCAGGCCGGCAATTCGGCCCACGGAAGCCCGGCGCGATCAAGACCCAATCGTGGGCGATGCACCACCTGGCATACGGGATGTTCATTTCCTGATCGAAGTCGTACGACCAGGTGTGCAGCGCCACGAGCAGCGGCCGCCGCCCCGGCGCGGCCGAATCGTAGAACGCTGCCGGCTGCTCGCTGCCGTCCGCGCGGCTGGAGATCGCAACGATCTTAACCTCTGGAGGCCAACCGGTCATTCAAGAACCTCAATCATGATCCACAGCCAACCATCAATGCCTGGCGTTCGGCACGCCGCCCCTCTCCTGACCCCGGTCGCCTGACTCCTGATTCCCGTGGATCTTGCCGCGCGCCAGCGAGGCGAAGACGCCGGCGAAGCAGGCCACAGCGAAGATCGAGAAGGCAAGCCGGGCGCTGGCCAGAAAGGCCGGATACTGCTGCGGCGTGATCTGCACGCGGCCGATGACCAGCGCAAAGATCAGCGCCGCGATGCCCAGGCTGAGCATCATGCCCATCGTGCGCATCGTGGCGACCGTGGCGGACGCGACGCCGTACCAGCGCCGCGTCACCGAGCTCATCACCGCGTTCGTGTTCGGCGAGGAGAAGAGCGCGAAGCCGAAGCCGAGCAGGATCAGGCACAGCACGATGTACCAGAACGGCGTCGCTTCGCCGAGGAAGGTCAACAGCGCCAATCCGGTCGCCGTCACCGCCATGCCGGCCGACGACACGATGCGCGACTCGATCCGGTCGGAGAGCCGGCCGGTGAGCGGCGAGAAGACCGCCTGCACGATCGGCTGTGCGATCAGCACGAGCCCTGCCTCCTGGGGCGTGCGCGCCTTGATGTATTGCAGGTAGAGGCTGAGCAAGAAGCCGACCGCGGCCGTTGCGCTGTAGTTGATGAGCGCGGCCAGATTGGAGAGCGCAAAGCCGCGGTTGCGCCGAAACAGATCGAGGTTGAAGAGCGGCTGAGCGGCCCGGCCCTCCCAACGCACGAAGCCGATCCCCAGCGCGAGGCCGACGACGATCAGGCCGGCGCCCTCCGGCTTCGGCAGGAGCGACAAGCCATACATGAACGACACGATGGCCGCGGCATACACCAGCGCGCCGCGGCCGTCGAAGCCCTCGCCGCGCGCCTCGGCCCATTCGCCCTTCATGCGCGTGACCACCAGCGCGATGGAAAGCAGGCCGAGCGCGGCGCCAGCCAGGAAGATGCTGCGCCAGCCGAGGGCCTGGGTCATCACCCCGCCCAGGAACGGCCCGACCGACAGGCCGGTGTAGACCGCGGCCGTGTTGATCCCCAGCACGCGGCCACGCTCATTGGCCGGAAAGACGGACGTGAGGATGGCCGTGCTGGTGGCGAACATCATGGACGCGAATATGCCCTGCACGAACCGCGCGGCGATCAGCATCGTGCCCGACGACGCCAGACCGACCGCCAGTGACGCTGCGACGTACCCGCTCACCCCGGTCGTGAAGATGCGCCGGCGGCCCAGGATGTCGGCCAGCCGGCCGACGGGCAGGAGCGACATGGCGTTCGCCAGCGTGTAGGCCATCGCCACCCAGCTCAACAGAACGGCGTCCATCGCGAACTCCCGGCCGATGGTCGGCAGCGCGATGTTGGTCGAAGACCCCATGAAGGCGGTCATAAAGACGGAAACGGTCGTGATCAGCAACACGACGCGATGGTCAGTATCTCGCATGTTCAATACCCCGACGACTTATGCATCATCCACGTCCGGCACGCACGCCCTCTTATGCGGCGGCGGGCCATTCCGGGCAGCGCACGGCTACCCCGCGGCGCAGGTCGGCGTGACATTCGTCGCAGCGCATGCACTGTGTGATCTCCGCGAGGCGGCCCTCGCGCACCTTGCGCGGCCATTCCGGGTCGGCGATCATGCCGCGGCCCACGGCTACCAGGTCGGCCCGGCCGGCGGTCAACACCTCCAGCGCACGCGGTACTTCATCCAGCCGATTGACGGCGATCACCGCCGCGCCGAGGCCCATGAACGGCGCCGCGCGATCGCCGGGCGCCTCGTGGCTGGCGGGCGAGATGTCCAACACGTCCACGCCCGCCGCCACCAGCGCCCGGGCCAGTTCCAGGCTCTCGGCGATGCCATAGCCGAAATCATCGCGCACAGGCGTGTGGCGATAGAGCAGCAGCATCCCGGCCTGTTCGACGATTGGCCGAATCGTCGCAATGATTTCCAGCGCCAGCCGCATGCGGTTGGCCAGCGAGCCGCCGTACTCGTCGCTGCGTTGATTGCGTACCGGTGAAAAGAACTGATTGAGCAAATAGCCGTGCGCACCGTGTGGCTCGATGCCGTCGAAGCCGGCCGCTGCACAGATCTCGGCGGCCAGCCGATACTGTGCCAGCAGCTCGCCGATCGCCTCGCGTGAGAGGTCCATCGGCGTGGTGGGCTGCCCGCGCCAGCCGGGGAAGACCTGGATGGCAGCCAGGGCGCCACCCGCATGGATGGCCTCGACCAGCGGCCGCAGGTTCTCAGCCGTGAACTCGCGGCCGAACCGGATGCTGTCGCTGGCCTCGACGATCGCCAGGCCGACCCCGCCGGCCGCGCGCTCGCCATACCATCGCCAGGCTTCAGGCGTCGTCAGCCCGCGGTTGACCACCATCGGCGGCAGGACGATCCGGTTGCGCAGAGTTTTGTGTTTGATGGTCAACGGCGTAAAAAGCGGTGCGATATCGTTGTGCATGTCCATGATCCCTCGTTTCAGAGACGGATAGCGTCCGCCCAGGCGGCGCCGATCTTCGACGCCAGAATGTAACTACTCAGGCCCTCTATCCCTCTTGCCTCTTTTCCTCTGCCTTGCGGGGAAAAGGGGTGTGAAGGGTGGAGGTGGCGGCCGGCTTTGCCGGCCGCCACCTCCCTTCTCGACAATTATCTGAGAGGTCTCGCCGCGGCGACGCCGCGATGATCGGTGCGGCCGCGCAAGAGCCACCCCTCGATCGTCGTGACGTACAGCGTTTGCAGGTCGTCGTCCCCGAAGGCGCAGTTCGTGGGCCGGTCTTCGGGCACGGGATGGGTCTCCAGCACGCGGCCGTTCGGCGCGAACACATAGATCATCGGCCCGGGGCCGCTCTGCCGCCAGCCGGCCGTGGCGATGATGTTCCCCTCGGCATCTATCTTCATCCCATCAATGCCCCGGTGCGGGTAGAAGTTGTGCAGCACCTCGTACGGGCCGAGCGTGCCGTCATCGCGGATCGGATAGGCGCGCAGCTCGCGCTTGTTGCCCTCGCCGTAGTGGCTCTGCGCCACGTAGAGCGTCTTTTCGTCCGGTGAGAGGGCCAGGCCGTTCGGCTTGGTCGTGTCGAAGGTCATCCGGCGAATCGTCCAGCGTCCCTCAGATGTCGGATCGAGGCGGAAAACCGACTCGTGCCCCAATTCCAGATCATCCGTTTTATCGCCGTAACGCGGGTCGCTGAACCAGACCCGACCGCGCGAGTCCACGATGATGTCATTGGGGCTGTTCAGCCGCTTGCCCTCGAAGCGGTCGGCCAGCACCGTCAGCGAGCCATCCGGGCTATAGCGCGTGACCCGCCGCCCACCGCCTTCACACGCGTAGAGGTAGCCCAGGTGATCGAGGCATAGGCCGTTCGTCTCATGTGTGTCGGTGCGATAGACGCTGCACTGACCAGAGCGGGGGTCGTAGCGCAAGATGCGGCTATTGTAGATATCGCTGAACAGCAGCCCGGTGCCGTCCCAAACCGGCCCCTCGGTCAGAGAAAAAGGCCCGGCAACCCGTTCGAACACCCATTCCATGGATCACCTCCTATACGTTCAAAGCCTGGATGATCTCCTGGCAAAATTCCGGCAGATCGTTGGGCACGCGGCCGGTGACGATGTTGCCATCGCGTACAGCCGGCACATCCAGATAAACGGCGCCCGCGTTCACCAGGTCATCGCGCACCGCGCGCACGCCCGTGACCTGACGCCCCGCCACGACGCCAGCCGAGATCAACACCCACGGCCCATGACAGATAGCCGCCAGCACCTTGCCGGCCTCATGACAGGCGCGCGTGAGCGCCAGGGTCGGCTCGTGGCGCCGCAGATAATCGGGCGCGAACCCACCCGGAAAGAGCAGACAGTCCACCCGTTCGGGCCCCAGCTCCTCCAGGTTGACCATGCGATAGCGGGGCCCGGGCGGCATCACCGGGATCGGCACCGGATGGCCGAAGCGGCCCGTCACCGGCTTATTCTCCAGCCATGGCCGCGGATGGGTGCCGATAGACACTGCGCTCACGAGGACCTCTGCGCCTTCCTCGCTCAGCCGCAGGATCGGGTAGAGCAGCTCGATGTCCTCGTATTCCTGAGCAACGATGATCGCCACGCGTTTGCCAGCCAACCGTGCAGTCATCCAATCCTCCTCCTGATGTGTAATCACCTTTTGCCTCAGATGAGGCGGAACGAAGAAGCCGACGCCGACCAGTGTACTCCTTCTGTGAAGGTGTGTCAATCTGTGACCCGCAATGAGCAATTGGATTCGTGCGGCAGAGTCGCTTCTTTGACGCATCCATTTAGCCCCACCCCCCTGTCTCCTCCCCCTCTCCTGGCCTCCGTCGGGCGAGGGGTGAGACAGAAAGGGGTTGACGGACGGCTTTGCCGTCCGCCAACCCCCATTCTTCACACCCTCTTTCTCCCGCAAGACGGGGGAAAGAGGGCAAGGGAGATAGAGGACCTGAGCAGTTACTTTTTGACATTTTCGTCCAGGCATGGTATGTTAAACATAAAATTGATAAAGATTATCAATATTCGCCTGCGCAATCTCCGCCAGCTGCCAGCGGAAGTCACGGGGCGTCAGTTCGTTGTTTCATCGGAAAACGAAAACATCTTTCGATTTTTGGATCACGGGAGGCTTGTATGTCAATTGGTGGGTCTATGTTGCGATGGGGGGCGGTGATAGGGTTGCTGATCGCGCTGACGAGCTGCTCCCCACCGATGGTGCCAGCGCCTGGGTCTCGCTCCGGCCAGCTTCCGGCCGTTCTGGCCGCCGAGAGCTTCCTGGCCGACATCGCGCAAAACGTCGCGGGCGACCGCCTGCAGGTGATGTCGCTCATCCCGATCGGCGTGGATCCGCACGGTTTTCAGCCCACGCCGGCCGATGTCAAGAAAGTTGCCGACAGCCAGGTGCTGATCGTGAACGGTGCGGGTTTTGAGGAATTTCTGGACGAGCTTCTCCAGAACGCAGGCGGCGAGCGGATCGTCATCGAGGCGGCAGCCGGGTTGCAGCCCCGTCAGCGATCCGAGGCGGAAGATGTCCATGAGGCAGATCGGGGTGAAGCGCATGCCTACGAGGTAGACCCGCATTTCTGGTTGGACCCGCTTGCGGTTATCACCTACGTGGAGAACATGCGCGATGGTCTCAGCAGGGCTGATCCGGCCGGCCGAGAGGCATATACACGCAACGCAAACGCATACATCGGTCGGCTCAGAGAGCTGGATCAATGGATCGTGGAGCAAGTGGCGCAGATTCCCGAGTCAAGGCGCAAGCTGATCACCAACCACGAAAGCTTCGGCTATTTCGCGGATCGTTATGGCTTCCAGGTGATCGGCGCGATCATTCCGAGCGTCAGCACGGGGGCCTCACCGTCAGCCCGAGAGCTGACTGCCTTGATCGAACGGATGAAAGAGGCCGGTGTGTCGGTGATCTTCCTGGAGACCGGCAGCAGTCCGCAGTTGGCCCGCCAGATCGCACAGGAGAGCGGTGTTAAAGTGGTGACCGGGCTATACACGCACTCGCTCACTGACGCCAGCGGCCTGGCACCGACCTATATTGACATGATGAAGTACAACGTCAAGGCGATCGTGGAGGCGTTGAAGTAGGCACGCGTCGCAAGCGGGGTGGGAGAACAGGGCGCGGCCGACGCAGATGATGCCGAAAACGCAGACAGAATCTGCCAAGAGGCGCGTCGGTCGCATCTTTCGCAGGCGTGGCAACAGGCGCGGCCTGCACAACCGGGCAGAGTCGCCGGAAAGCCTTGCTGATTGCTGTCCTCCACGTGATATCCAGCCGAGCGATAGACGATTCTTGACAACATAGACAACTTACATTACACTCATGCTTACCGACCGGTTGGTAAGTAACCCCAAGACAGAGAGTGACACATGTATCCGTTCCTTCTGATCCTGCATTCCTGGTTGCGGTGGATCGTCGTGGTTGTGGGCCTGCTGGCCGTTGTGCGCTACGTCGTGGGCTGGCTGGGCCGCCGCGAGTGGCAGCCGCTTGACGGCCGGCTGGCGGCCATCTTCCCGGCGCTGCTGGATATGCAGCTCCTGGTCGGCCTGCTCCTCTACTTCGGGTTCAGCCCGATCACGACCGGCGCGCTGCGCAACCTCGGTGCGGCTATGGGCAACGCCGTCGTTCGCTTCTATGCCGTCGAACACCTCTTCCTGATGGTGGTGGCGCTGGTCATCGCGCACGTGGGCAGCGTGCTGCTGAAGAGACGCGCTGCCGAATCGGCGCGTTTCCGCGTTGCGACGCTGGCCTTCGCGCTGGCGTTGCTCCTCATCCTGGCCGCCGTGCCGTGGCCGTTCGTGACCGCAGGGATGAACCGGCCCTGGTTCCGCCTTGGGTAGCTCATGCGCGACACATACCCATCGGCCGAGGCGCCGGATGTCCTGGCGCGCATCATGGAGGAGGCGACCAACCTCTTCGTGGCGCGCGGCTATCGCGGCATCTCGATGCGGGAGATCGCCGAGGCGGTCGGCATCTCGAAGGCCGGGCTGTATTACCATTTCGCCGATAAAGAAGATCTGTTTCTGGCGATCCTGACGGCCAGCCTCGACGCCGTGGCACAGATCGCCCAGAGGGCATGCGACCTGAACGCGCCCACGCGCCGGCGGATCGCCTCCATGCTGCGGGAGCTCCTGGCCTTGCCGGCCCATCAGCGCGCGCTGATCCGGCTGGCCGGCCAGGAGATGGTGCATCTGAGCGCCGAGGCGCGCACGGCCTTCGAGGCGGCTTATCAGCGCCGGTTTCTCGGCCAGATCGAGGCGCTGCTCCAGGCCGGCATCGCTCGCGGCGAGCTGCGGCCCGTCAACGTCCAGCTCGCCACCTGGCTGCTGCTCGGTATGGCCTACCCCTTTCTCGCGCCCGACCATCCCGGCGAGGCAATGGACGAAGTGGTGGCATTGATCGTCTCCGTCTTTCTCGACGGATTGAAAAGCGAGGCATTGGCTTGTGATACGCAATCGTAATCTGTGGATCATGTTCTTTACGCTGGTCGTGATGATGCTCGGCTTCGGCATTATCATCCCGATCATGCCGTTCTACGTCACCCGGCTGGGTGCCAGCGGCAGCACGCTGGGCATGTTGATGGCGACTTTCTCGATCATGCAGTTCATCTTCGCGCCGGTGTGGGGCAGCCTCTCCGACCGCTTCGGCCGCAAGCCGATCCTGGTGGTCGGCGTGCTGGGCAATGTGTTGACGCAGTTGATGCTGGGGTTTGCGACGCAGTTGTGGATGCTGTTCGTGGCGCGGGCGCTCTCCGGCATCCTGTCGTCGGCCGCGCTGCCCACCGCCATGGCCTATGCGGGCGACAGCACCGGGCACAAGGATCGCTCCTCGGCGATGGGGATGTTGGGCGCGGCGATGAGCGTGGGGATGGTGCTGGGGCCGGGGATCGGCGGGCTGCTGGCCGGCGCTTCGTTGTCCACGCCCTTCTTCGTGGCGGCCGGGCTTTCCACCGTGGCCCTGCTGCTGGTGGCCATCGTCCTGCCCGAATCGTTGCCCGCGGAACGCCGGACGCGCGAGCGGGGCGTGCGCGGGCCGCAGGTGCGAGCCATGTGGCAGGCGTTGCATGGGCCGCTGGCCTTCCTCTTCTTCCTGGGATTCCTGCTCAGCTTCGGCCTGGCGAATTTCGAAGGCGTCTTCGGCCTCTACGCGCTGCGCCGGTTCAACTACGGCCCGGCTCAGGTGGGCAGCGTGATGATGGTCATCGGGGTGGTGTCGGCCATCGCCCAGGGCGTGCTCACCGGCATCGTCACGCGGCGGTGGGGCGAGCTGGCGGTCATCCGCGCAGCACTGTTGTGCACCGGGGTCGGCTTCGTGGTCATGTTGACCGCCACCTCCTTCCCCACGATCCTGTTGACGGTCGGCTTCTTCGTGCTCAGCAACGCCATGATCGGGCCGAGCGTGGCCGCGCTGATCTCCAAGCAGGCCACGGCCGGCCAGGGGATGACCATGGGCCTGAACAACGCGTTCATGAGCCTGGGCCGGATCGTCGGCCCGGTGTTGGCCGGCACGCTGCTCGATGCTGCCTTGAGCCTGCCCTACCTCTCCGGCGGGCTGATCTTCGGGGTCGCCTTCCTGGTGAGCGTGTTCAAGCTGCGGCCGCTGCAATCGGCGACGCGGCCGGACGTCCGGCCGGCGGCCCAGCAGCCGGTCCAGATACAGCGTGAACGCCGGCCCGTGGCGCTTGGCCAGCGGCGCGGCCGGC
>FWWL01010032.1_pt1 | contig 11149 bp, 9 predicted proteins | sample 2228331 | NCBI WGS metagenome assembly FWWL01 (sample SAMEA103939775, study PRJEB20133) | metagenome
CAGGGCACGGCAGCGGACATCATCAAGCTGGCGATGAATGAGCTGGACAGGCGTCGTGCTCCAGGGCGTGGTCGTGGGGAAAGCCGTCAACCGATGGGGCGAGATCGCCGTGAGCCGCGCGGCCCTGCTCATGACTGCGGTGGGCTACCTGCTGGTTACGCGGGCCACAAACCTGCTAACGCTCATCCTCTTCGTGGCCGTGCAGAACTTGGGAAGCGCGTTTCTGAACCCCTCGCTGTCGTCCTACGTGTCCAAGCGCGCCGACAGCGGACAGGGCACGGCGATGGGCATCCAGCAGTCGTTCATGAGCCTGGGGCGGGTAGCGGGCCCGCTGTGGGGCGGGGCCGTCTTTCGCATCGGATACCACATGCCCTACTACACCGGGGCTGTCATCATGCTGCTTGGGTTCCTCGGCTCGCTTGTCTTCCTGAACGGTGCGAGGTTGGCCGCCACACAGCCCGCCCCCGAACGCAAAGCATAGAGGGTAACGGCAAGGAGTCGCGCATGAGAGTTTTCCTCACCGGAGCGCTGGGGTTCATCGGCAGGTACGTGGTCGCCCGCCTGTTGCGGGATGGGCATGAACTGGTCTGCCTGGTGCGCAAGACGAGCGACCCCGCGTGGCTTCGCGAACGCGGGGCGATGGTCGTCATCGGCGACGTGCTGGACAAGGCATCGGTCGTCGCCGGCATGAAGGGATGCGACTGGGCCGTTCACCTGGCGAACCTGTACTCGTTCTGGCAACCGGACAAGCGGCTGTATGCTGCCGTCAACATTGACGGGACGCGCAACGTCATGGAGAGCGCCCTGGAGACGGGCATCGCCAAAATCGTCCACATCAGCACGGCGGCCGTGTACGGGAAGCCTGCCCAGTGCCCATTCACCGAGGAGACCCCCGTGGGCCCGGTCCGGTTCAGCGAGTACGCGCGCACCAAGTACGCAGGGGATTTGGTCGCGTGGGAACTGCACGAGAAGCGCGGCCTGCCTCTGGTGGTCATCTATCCGGGCGTGGTGCTGGGCGCGGGCGACCCGAAATTCACGGGGCTGTACATCCACGACTTTCTGCGGGGGCGCATCCCCGCGACAGGCTTTGACGACGCGGTGTTCACCTACGTCCACGTGCGCGACGTGGCCGAGGGCATCGCGCGGGCGCTGGCGAAGCCGAACAACATCGGGGAGACGTACCTGCTGGGCAAGGAGCAACTGTCCAATCGGCAGTACAGCGCCCTCATCAGCGAACTTTCGGGCGCGCCGATGCCCCGGCTGCACCTGCCCGGGCCGGCCATCATGGCCATCGCCTGGGTGCTCACGCGCATCGCCGATGCGGTGAAACGGCCGCCCGTGTGGGCCATGTCGCCCGACCGCGGCTGGGTGATTTCCCTGGACTCCATGCGGACGACGCGCGAGGGATTCCGGTTTGACGGAAGCAAAGCGGAGCGCGAACTAGGGCTGTCCTACACGCCCATCCGCCTGGCGTTGGAAGAGGCTATCGCGGCGTGCCGCCAAGGGCTTGAAGCGCCTGCAGGGCCGCCGCGTCGTTCGGATTAACGGCCAGCGCGCGCAGGTACGCCGCGCGGGCTTCCGAGATGAGGCCCGCCTGGGCGTACAGGTCGCCGGTCAGGCGGTGCGGCAGGGAGTAATCCGGGTCAAGTTGCGCGGCCTCATCCCACGCGCGCAGGGCTTCTTCGGCGCGCCCGTGTCGCGCCAGGTACACGCCTCGGTAGGTGCGCACCGCCGCATACGAGCGGCGAATCTTCTTCACCACCGCATCCACGTGAATCGTGCCATCGGCGAGGCCCCGCCCGCGCACGCCCGCCCTGTCAAAGGGTTGGAACACATCGTCCTGGCGCAGGGCGATGGTAACGCCCAGCGGGACGCCGACCCGATCGCTTCCCACTCCCGCCTCCATGTCCAGACCCACATGGGCGGGCCGGCCCTCGCGAATAAAGGCGTTCAGCAGGGCGATGTACCGCTCCTGAATGGTCGCGGCGTCGTAGGGCAGGCCGTACTCAAACCGGTACAACTGCTCGCGGTAGGCGTCCAACTCGGCGCGACACCCCGCGACAAGATCCGGATACCGGCGGGCGAGGTAGTCCAGGTACCACGTGCGTCGCACCAATTCCACGTCAATGACGCGGGCGTCGGGGCGTCGGCCCTCCACATGCTGAAGGTACAACAGCGGCGAGTACACCTGCCAGTCGCGGGTGAGGAACGTCGCGTTCGGCTCCAGTTCCGCCAGCGCCTGGGTCGCGTAGTCCTCGGGCAGGTGCAGGCGGTGCTTGTCGGACTGCCGCCAGTGGAGCCCGATGTTCGCGACGACCAGCGCGGCCAGAAGCGCGTAACCGAGCGGAAGGTACGAGGCTCTGGTGAGTTGCCTGCGCCCCTTGCGCGACGGAGCGCCGGACGTGCCGCCGAGCCACGCCAGCCCCGCGTGCGCCCCCCACGCCAGCCACAGCGCCGTTATCAGGAACGTGGGCAGATGGTACGCGTCGCTGTCCTCGGCGATGTCGTAGTGCGCTGCGAAGGCCACGTCCGCGAGCACGACAAGCGCACAGAAAAGCGCCGCCCGTCGGTCGCGCCGCCACATCGCCGCCAGGCCCCACAAAGCCAGCAGAAGGCCCATCGGCGTGAACTGCCCCCACCACAAGCGCAGGCCGAAGGCCAGGTTCGCCAGCATGGCCGACAGGGGCACGGCGAACAGATTGACGTGGTACTGCCTGCCGGTTACATGCCACCAGAACCGTTGCAGATTCACCGGATTGCCCCAGTTTAGGAGCGGTTCCTGCGCCGCGCGAATGGGCAGATACGCGTAGAGCGAGAGGCCGGCGGCCAGCCCGAGCGCTGCCGCTAGCCAGCCCTGCTTGAGGGCCTGCCTGTTTTCGCGCGTGGACAGGAGTAGGAACAGAATGGCCGGCGCGAAGACCAGCGTCATCACGTGGTGGTTCGCCAGGCCCAGGCCGAAGGCAAGGCCCGCCGCGGCCCACATCCATCGCCCACCCCCGCGCAGGGCGGCAAATAACGCCCACAGCATGGCGACCAGCACCGCCATCTGGAGCGCGTACACCTCGGCGACGGTGGCCCAGTTCCACAACGTAATGCCAAAGGCCAGGCACAAGGCAGCGCAGCCGGCCGCCAGGGCGCGTCCCGGTTCCATGCGGGACGTTTCCGCGCTTGAGGGGCGTCCTTTCGCACCCGCGCGCGCCTCCTGGCGGCTGGCCCTCTCCCCTGGCAGGAGACGCCACGCCAGCAGGAAGAAAGCCCCGACCGCCACCGCCGCCCAGACCGCCGACATGAGGTTCAGCCGCCAGGCGACGGAGCCAAAGGGGAGATGACCAAATGCCCAGCCAAGCAGGACGTACAGCGGGAATCCAGGGGAATGGGGAATGCCCAGCGTGTAGTGCGCGACAGCAAGTTCGCCGCTGTCGGTGAATCCCACGCGCGACGCCAGCATCAGCAGGTAGACCAGGAGCGTACCGCCCGCAACCGCAACCGCAAGCAGGACGACGCGGCGAGAGGACATAGGCTCACTCGCCAAGCACCTGGATAATCACGCGGCGGGATCGGGGACGATTGTCAAAATCCACCAACACGATCTGCTGCCACGTACCCAGCATAAGCCGCCCGCCCTGCACAGGAACGGCGACAGACGGCCCCAGGAGGGCAGCCCGCACGTGGGCATAACCGTTGCCATCGCCCCAGCGGCGATCGTGCTGATAGACAGCCCCTTCGGGCGCGATGCGTTCCAGCGCCGCCCGCAGGTCGGCGTGAAGCCCCGGCTCGTCCTCAATCGTGGTGATGGACGCTGTGGAGCCGGGCACGAAGACCACCGCAACGCCGTCCATAACGCCCGCCTGGGACACGGCGGACTGGACGCGGGCCGTGATGTCCAGGATGTCGGTATGCCCGCGCGTGTCCACATGCTCCTCGGAGACCACTACCCGCATGGCCGCCCTCCGAAGTTATGGCAGCAGGGCCCTCAGTCGGAACCAGTCCGTGCCCCCGATGACGTTGCACAGCAGGATCAAGAAGATGATGAGCAAGATGATCCCGCATCCGCAGCCGGTGCAAGACGCGCCGCGGCCAAACCCAAACCGCTTCTCCAGCCAGTCAAAGGCCGCGGTGAGCAGGAACATCTGCAATAGCCCTTCAAGGCATCCCCGTCGTTCTCTCATCTCCGCCTCGCTATGCTTTGCCGAGCGGCTCCACGATCAGCCGCACGCGCAGTCCTTCGGGGAGTGGCACGCTTTCCAGAGGACGGAACACTCCACCTTCGTAAACGGCGCTCAGGGTAACGTTGGCCAGAACCTCCTCGCCCTCTATCACCAGCACGTTGCTGCACACCTCGCCGATGCTGAGGTAGCGGTGTCGGGGAGCCAGGGCGCGCAGGGCCGCCAGGACGCTTTCGGGCGCGTTGCGGTTCACGGCATAGGCCAGGAGTTCGGGCTTGGTGGCAGGGAAGCGGATGCCCTCCAGCGCGCGGTACACATCCAGCGAGCACACGATGCTCACGTTGTCGCACACCGCGCCGATGTCCTTGAACTCTACGCCATCCGGCAGGCTGTTAAGCGAGATGAGGACGGCCTCGGGCGCGTCGCGCTGGGTCGCGTAGGCGATGATCTTCTCTTTCGTTGCGGGAAACTCCAGGCCCTCCAAAGCCTCAAAGATCTCTCTGCTGCAGTACAGTGCCATAGGCCACCTCCTTCGCCGTGATGCCGCCAGTATAGCGGGAAACAAGACAGGCGTCAAGGATTCGCGTCCCCCTCCCACGCACCGGAGTGGGGATGGGTGGGGTAGAGCGGCACGGCAACCGAACGACTCTCGGTTACCCCCGCCCCCAGTTACCCTTGCCTCACAAGTGAAGTGCACCTCACGACGCTCCGACCGTGGTTGCCATCCCTGTTCAATGCATATTGAGAATGGCTGATACCCTACCCCAGCCCCAGGCTTCCGGCCTCGGGCATTCCCCGTACAAAACCGAATCGCCCTCATGCACCACTTGCCAATCCACGCACTTGTGTATATACTTGTGGCGTGCCGAACGATTGAATTCACATCGTTCTCGGGGGGCGTTTGTGGTCGGCTTTGACCTGAGGCTGGTGTTGATCCTTCTGCTCGCCGTCGCCGCTCTTGAAGCCCTGGCGATGCTCGCCTATCGCCTCGGCAAGACGGCGGCCGCCTCCGCCATCACGTTCATCCAACTGTTGGCGCTTTCCGTTGCTTACTTCGGCAGCATCTTGGGCATCTCGCCCGAAAACCGGTTTCTCGTCGGCGGCGTGCTCCTCTCGCTGCTCCCCGCGGCCCTGCTGACGACCTACATCCTAGAGGGAATCCGCGGCGCGCGTGCGATCCTCGCGGGCCTGCTCACGGCGCTGGTGGGGTTCACAGCGACGTGGATGCTGGGCCTGACGCTCGCGCCCGCCTTTGGCCTTCGCCCGCTGGAGCACGCGCCCCTCGGCGCCGTGTGGCTTCTGGGCGTCTCGGCAATCGTGGCCGAGTCGCTGAGCCTCATCACGGTCATCCCCATTTATGCGCTGTTAAGTCGGCGGACGCGCCTGCCGCGTTGGGCGGCCATCGCCCTTACGTTGAGCCTGATTCCCTGCGCTGGTGCCGCCACGCTCCTGGGGGGCAGTCTGTTCTATCCCGATCCGGTCCCGTACTACGGTCTTCTCGGCGCCGGGCTTGGCGCTCGCATCCTCACGGGCCTGTACATCACGCCCGGAGTAGTCCTGTTCCTCCGCCACCGCGCCGCGTCTGAGCCGCAGGCGGGCCCGCTGGACGTGTTGGCCCAGTTGACCGCCGCTCGCCGCAGCCTGGAGCAGGCCGAGGCGCGCTACCAGGCCCTCTTCGCCGCCGCGCCCGACATCATCGTCCTGTGCGACCCCCGCGGGATTATCCGCGACTGCAACTGGCAGGCCGAAAAACAACTCGGCTACAGCCGCGAGGAACTCGTCGGAGCGCCTATCTGGTGCTTTTGGGCGCACGGCTTGCCCGAGCGCGAGGCCGAACGGCGGGTCCGCGACTGGCTCAAGGAGTTGCCGTCGTGCGAGCCTGTGCCGTTTGAGGCCGTTTTACGCCGCCGTGATGGCACCACGTTTCCGGTTGGCGTCAATCTCACTCGGGTGGCGGGACCTGAGCCTGGCCTACTGGCCGTGGCGCACGACCTGACCCGCCAGTACCGCGACCGAATGCGACTGGAGGGCCAGGTATCCGAACTGAACACCCTGGCCGAGGTGGCCCACATCGCCTCGTCGGCCCAGGATCTGTCTGCGCTCCTGAAGATTTCCGCAGACCGCGTCGCAGACCTTGTCGGGGCCGACGTGTGCTACGTAACCCTGTGGGATGAAGGGCGGCGGGAAATGCGCTTGGCCGCCTCCAGCGGGGCCAGCCACGACGCCGTGCGGCAGTTTCCCCCTGTGCGCGAGGCCGACCGGCCCACGCTTACGCGCAAAGTTCTGGAATTGGGCCATCCGGTGGTGGTGCACGACTTCCCCCACTCCCCGTACTACAAACCCGACCTCATCGTGGGCGAGCCGATCCAGTCGGCGGCGGCCTTCCCCCTCATCGCAGAGGGCCGCAAACTGGGCGCGCTAACCGTCGGCTACTTCAAGCCCCATGCCTTTGCCCCCGAAGAGGCGAACGCCGTAGAGCGCATGGCCAACCTGGTTGCCCTGTCCATCGGCCGCCTGCGTTTGCTGGCGCAGACCCAGGAGCGCCTGAACCAGGCCCTGGCGCTCAACCGCCTGGCCGAGAGGACGGCGCTGACACTGGACGGCCACGAAATCCTGCAAACCCTCACCGATGAGGCCATCGCCGCGCTGGGCGTGCGCCAGGGCGTGGCGTTGGAGCACGACGCGGAGCGCGGGATGCTGACCATCGCGGCGGGACAGCCGAGGCCCGAAGCGCGGGACGTTCTGGGCGCGCGCTTCCCCACGGCGCAACTCCCCCGAATCCGCGACCTGGGCTGGGACCGCAGGCCCATTGTTCTGCCCAACGCGCAGGCCGACGAGCGGCTTGCGCCCCTGCGTGAGGTCATCCGCTGCGCCGGCGCGGAGACCCTCATCTTGGCCCCCATGGAAGCGCACGGGCGGGTCTACGGCATCCTTGCCCTGGACGGGACCGGCCGCGCCCCGCTGAGCGACGCGGAGACAGACCTCCTGGCATCCATCGCGCACTACGGGGCGCTGGCCCTGGAGACCGCCAACCTCTACGCCGAAACGGTCGGACGCCAGCACCTGGCCGAAACCCTGCGCCAAGTCGGGATGGCCCTCGGCAGTACGCTGGATTACGACGAGGTCCTGGGCCGCATCCTGGACGGCCTGACCCAGGTGGTGCAGTGCGACGCCGCCAACATCCAACTCATCCGAGGCGGCGAGGCCCGCATCATCCGAGGACGCGGGTACGACCGGTTCGGCATCGCCGCGGACATGGAAACCCTGACCCTCGCCCTGGACAAGGCCCCGCTTCTCCGGCAGATGGTGGAGACGCGACGGCCGGTCATCGTGCGGGATGTTCTGACCGAACCGCGCTGGTTTGCGCCGGAGGCATGGAGCGGCCGCCCGCCATTCTGCCGCTCGTGGATGGGCGCACCCATCGTCGTGCGCGATGAGGTCATCGGCTTCATCAACGCAGACAGCGTCGAGCCGAACGCGTACTCCGAGCGCGACGCCGAGACCCTGGCGCTGTTCGCGGCGCAGGTCGGCGTGGCCCTGCGAAACGCCCGCCTGTACGCCGAGGCCCACGAACAGCGCGCCATTGCCGAGGCCCTGCGCCAGGCCGCCGTGGCCCTGGGCAGTAGCCTCAACGCCGAGGAGATCCTGGACCAGATTCTGGTACTCCTGGAGCGCGTCATCCCTTACGACGCCGCTAACATTCAGACCATTCGGGATGGGCGCGTGGTGCTGTCGCGCCTGCGGGGCTACGAGCGCATCGGCCCCGACGCGGAGCGGGCCACCCGTGAGGCATTCTTCCGCGTGCACGACGTGCCGAATCTTCGCAGAATGCTGGAGACCCGCAAGCCCCACGTGATTTCCGACACATGGAGCGACCCGCAGTGGATCAGGGTGCCCGGGCTAGAATGGATTCGCTCGTGGGCCGCGGCGCCCATCATCGTGGAAGACGGGGTTGTGGGGTTCATCAACGTGGACGGCACGGAGCCGGGAGAGTACGACGCACGCCACGCCGACATTCTGGACGCCTTCGCCCGCCAAGCCGCCGGCGCGCTCCTCAACGCCCGCCTGTACGAGCAGTCCCAGCGCCAACTGCGGGAACTCAGCGCCATCTACCAAGTGGGCCAGCGGCTTCAGCAGTTGCAGCCTCCCATCGCGCTGGCCCAGGAGGCCATCCGCGCGCTGGCGGACGTCATCGGGTACGAGCACGGCGGCGTGATGCTGTTGGATTCGGAGACAGGCGCGCTGGAGACCGTCGCGCTCATAGAGAAGGGCATGGACGCGCCGAGCCTTGAGGCCGAGATGGAGCGCGTGCGCGCCTATGACATTCGGCTGGGCCGCGGCATCACCGGCTGGGTAGCCGAGCACGGCGAGAGCCTGCGTGTAGATGATGTGCGCACAGACCCCCGCTACATTGGCGTGCGCGACGAGATGATGTCCGAACTCTGCGTCCCCATGAAGGTGGGCGACCGCGTCATCGGCGTCATCAACGTGGAATCGGTGCGGCCCGCGGCCTACTCCGAGTCGGACCAGCGCCTGCTGGAGACCGTCGCGGCGCAGTTGGCGGTGGCCATCCACAACGCGCGGCTGTACGAAGACCTCCAGCGCGCGTACGAGCAACTGAAGTTGAGCCAAGATGAAGCCATGCGCGCCGAGCGGCTCCGCGCCCTCGGGCAGATGGCGTCGGGCATTGCCCACGACTTCAACAACGTCCTGACGCCGGTCTTGGGCTACCTGGAACTGGCGCTGGAGCATCCGGCGATGCCCGACGACGTGCGCGCCGACGTGGAACGGGCGCGGCGCGGGGCGCTGGCCGCCAGCAGCATCGTGGCGCGCCTGCGCGAATTCTACCGCCCCCGCGACGCCGCCGAACCCTTCGTGCCTGTGGACTTGAACCGCGTCATCCGCGAGGCGGTGGACCTGACCCGCCCGCGCTGGCGCGACATCCCCCAGGAACAGGGCATCGTCATAGACACGCGCCTGGATCTGGGCCCGTCGCCCCGTGTCCAGGGCGATCCGGCGGCCCTGCGCGACCTGCTCACCAACCTCATCGCCAACGCCGTGGACGCCATGCCCAACGGCGGCTCCATCGCCATTCGCACCGAGACCGACGGCGGACATGTCCTGCTGTCGGTTACCGATACCGGCGTCGGCATGAGCGAGGAGGTCCGCCGCCGCGCCTTTGAGCCATTCTTCAGCACCAAGGGCAGTCAGGGCACCGGCTTGGGGCTGTCCATCTGCTACGGCATCGTCCAGCGGCACGGCGGCACCATTGACCTGCGGAGCGAACAGGGCAAGGGGACAACGGTCCTCGTCCACCTGCCCATCAGCGCCGAGGCGCTCCCCCTTGGCCAAGACGAGACGCTCCCCCCACTGCCCCCGCTCACCATCCTTCTCGTGGACGACGAGGACTCGGTGCGGGCGGTGATCGGGCGGATGCTGACCCGCGCCGGCCACACGGTCATCACGGTTGGCGGCGGCCGGGAAGCCATCGCCGAGATTCAGAAGCGCCGCCCGGGGGAGATAGACGTGGTGATCACGGACCTGGGCATGCCGCAGGTTACGGGCCGCGAGGTGGCCCGCGCCTCCAAAGCCCACGCCCCGCTGACGCCCGTGATCCTCCTCACCGGCTGGGGCGGGAAGATGGGCCAGGAACTCGGCACCCCCGAGGACGTGGATGCCATCCTCACGAAGCCCGTGCAGACCACAGACCTGCACCGCTCCCTGGCCCGCGTGCTGGGCCTGATGGGGTCGGCCCAGTAGGGCCGCGCCTGCCTGCGGCTAGGCGTCCGGCGTTTCCTTCTGCAATTCGGCCAGCGCGCCGTTGAGCAGCGCCTCCAGTTCCCCTTCGCCCAGCGACGCCCGCTCTTTCCACAGTTCGGCCAGCCGCGCCAGACAGCCGTACAACTGGCGGATGTAGGCCAGCATCCAGCGCGGGTTACCGTCGACGGCGTGGGCCTCGTACCAAGCCTGCAGGCGATTCAGCGCCAAGGCGGCATGGGCGGCCAGGTCGTCCAGCGTATAGTCGGCGGTGAGCGGCTTGGCCTGAGCGGCCGCGATATCGGGGACTTCGCGCGGCGCGCGGGCCTTCCCGCGGTGCGACGCGCACACGGCCTCGCCCCGCATGGCCCACGCGCGACAGCCCTCCACGGCGCAGGGCCGCTTGTTCGCATTGCGTGGCATCGCCGCCTCCTGTCCCAGCCGCCTAATAGCCCGCCGCCCAGATGGCGATGCGGATGAGCAGAACCAGCAACCGGCGCATCATTGCCGAACCCCCTTGCCGTTCAGCCCCAGCAGTTCGGCCGCGTTCTTCACGGCCTCGTAGCCGAACGTGGCCAGCGTAGCGCCCCAAAAGGCGGCCGCCAGCGCGCCCCAATAGTCCGCACCCGTGATCGTGGCCGCGATCACCTCCAGTACCGCCGTGATGCCCAGCACCAGCAACTGCGACCAGTGCTTGTCGGGCAGGTATATCTTCAGCCACTGGGTGAGGAAAATGGCGGCCAGCCCCGCCGCGCGCGGGTCCAGAAACCCCTCGGGGGTCAACAGCGCGTCCATAAGCCCACCTCCGTTTGCGTTTGGGGGAGCATACGCCCGGGCCGGCGGCTTGATAAGGGCGATGCGGGGGGACGGCAGGACGGCATCCCCGAATAGCACGAATGCACGCGGATGGGAATCGTAGGGGCGACCGGCCGGTCGCCCCTACGGGTAACGTCGTGGTTCGCGCCGCGCCAATCCGCGGATGGACGCTAGTACACCCCCACAAACACCACCGGCAGCCAGATGCGCCTCTCGGCCCCAGGCACCCACGTCGGCGTGGGCCCGGGCGTGTTCGTCGGACGCCGCGTCGGCGTGCGGGTTACCGTCGGCGTCCGCGTCGGTGTGAGTGTGCGCGTCGGCGTCGGCGTAAATGTCCGCGTCGGCGTCAGCGTGGCCGCTACCCCATACTCAACCTTCAGCAGATACGGCTCCACCGCGCTCCAACCCCC
>FWWL01008557.1_pt1 | contig 11147 bp, 13 predicted proteins | sample 2228331 | NCBI WGS metagenome assembly FWWL01 (sample SAMEA103939775, study PRJEB20133) | metagenome
GATGAAAGTAAAAAAGACGAGCTTATTGGCACTGCCTTTTGGCTTAAAGTGGCTGGTGCTATTGCAATGATTGGAGTGATAGCCATAGCTATAAATTTTACATCCTCTGATATTTACACAAAAATACTCATTTTTATCATCGCCTTAGGCACAATATTTCAGGCTTTTAATGTTATAGACTTTTACTTTCAGGCAAAGGTGCTGGGAAAATACATAGCCCTTGCAAATAGTATCACTTTAATGTTTTCATCCTTGATCAAAGTACTCTTAATCCTAAATCATTCACCCTTAATCTACTTTGCCATTGCCTATGCCTTTGATTCCCTTATCCTTGCCCTTGGCTACCTTTATTTCTATTTTTACCACCAAAGATCCTTAATTCACCACTCACCATTCACCATTTACCATTTACCATTTGCCTGCTTTAATACGAGTACAGCAAAGCAACTTCTCAAAGACAGCTGGCCATTGATATTGAGTGGACTTGTTATAATGATATATATGCGTATTGACCAGGTAATGATAAAAGAAATGCTTGATGATAGAGCGGTTGGATTATACTCTGCGGCAGTAAAAATAAGTGAGGTGTGGTATTTTGTGCCTATGGTAGTGACTCAATCTCTTTTTCCAGCCATCATTAATGCCAAAGAGCAAAGTGAAGAATTATATTATGCAAGGCTTCAAAAGCTTTATGACCTTATGGTTTGGATGGCGATAGCAGTAGCATTACCTGTTACTTTTTTCTCGAATTGGATTATTAAGATATTATATAGTCAAGCTTATATAGAGGCAGCCAAGGTCTTGATGATACATATTTGGGCAGGGGTGTTTGTAGCATTGGGTGTGGCAAGTGGAAAGTGGTTTATATCTGAGAATTTACAATCGTTAGCATTTTTAAGAACTTTTTATGGCGCCGTAGTAAATGTTATTTTAAATTATCTGTTAATACCAGAACTTGGACCTAAAGGTGCTGCGATAGCAACTTTAATAAGTTATCTAGTAGCAGCTTTTTTGTCTGATTTATTTAATGCCCGCACAAGGAGATTATTTATTGCAAAATTAAACACCATAAACTTAAAGAGAGTTCTATGATAAAAAAAACATTAAAGAAATTTATCCCATTTAGATATAAGAAACAATTACGAAATTTTAAGATACTAGCTTTTGAATATGCACAATACAAATCAATCAAACTAAATTTGTGTGTAGATAAGTTTGGTAATTTTATTCCATGGTATACTTATCCAAGCATCGAATATCTGACTAATTTAGATTTTTCATCAAAGTATGTTTTTGAATATGGAAGTGGTTATTCCAGTTTCTTTTGGGCCAAAAGAGCTAAGTATGTTGTATCTGTTGAACACGACGAAAAATGGTTTAATAAACTCAAATTACAACTATTAAACAATCAAAAATTAATACTACAAAAAAGTCATGAAGACTATGTTAAAGCAATAGCAAAAGAAAATATTAAATTTCATGTAGTTATAATTGATGGCATATTGAGAGATAAATGTGCACGAAATATTAAGTATTATCTTGATGAATCCTCTGAAGAAGGATTTATGATAATTTTAGATAATTCTGATTGGTACACGGAAACTGCAAAATATTTACGAGAGGAATTAAATTTAATTCAAATAGATTTCCATGGGTTTGGGCCAATAAATGATTACACATGGACAACTTCTATATTTTTATCAAGAAGTTTCAATTTCAAACCTATAAATGGAGTTCAACCGAATTTTTCTGTAGCAGCAATTCGTCAGGGAGAGACTAAATGTTAAATGTTAAAAAATTTCTTAAGTCTGTTTTGCCTGAAAGGTGCATTAAAAAATTATCCTATATTAAAAATAATTATTTTGATGGCTATGCCTTAAAGTCCTATTCCCAAGAAGGTGAGGATATAATTTTAAGAAGAATTTTTGAAAACCAAAAAACGGGTTTCTATGTAGACATAGGGGCTCATCACCCAAAAAGGTTTTCTAATACTTATATATTTTACAAAGAGGGGTGGAGAGGAATAAATATTGACCCTATGCCAGGCAGTATGAAGCTATTTAATAAATTAAGACCAAATGATATAAATCTTGAAATAGGTATATCTTCTAATCGTAATAAACTAACTTATTATATCTTTAACGAACCAGCTTTAAATACTTTTGATGAAAAACTTGCAAAAGAAAGAGATGGTAAGAATGGTTATTATATTGAAAAAATAGTTGAAATGGAAACATACCCTTTAGAAGAAATTTTAGATAAATACCTTCCTCCAAACCAAGAAATTGATTTTCTTTCTATAGATACAGAAGGTTATGATTTATATGTTCTTAGCTCAAACAATTTTTCTAAATATAAACCAAAAGTTATTTTAATAGAAGTTTTAGGATACAGCTTAGAGGAAATTATAAACCATGAAATATCCAAATTCCTTAAAAGTTACAACTACATTATTTTTGCAAAAACCTTTAATACAGTATTTTACTTAACAAAAGAATTCTTTAATGAAGTTTTTGGGAAAAAAGACTATGATGAATAAGAATAGTTCATCACCAAACATCAAACATTCAAAATTCAACATTCATCATTCAACATTAAACTTAGCTCCCATCGTCCTTTTCACCTACAATCGCCCATGGCATACAAGGCAGACGGTGGAGGCTTTGCAGAAGAATGAATCGGCAAGTGAAAGTGAGTTATTCATTTTTAGCGATGGACCAAAGCCAGGTAGTGAAGAAAAAGTAAAAGAAGTAAGAGAATATCTAAAAACCATAACAGGCTTTAAAAAAGTCACTATTATAGAACGAGAGAAAAATTGGGGATTGGCGAATAATATTATTGATGGAGTAACAAAGATTGTAAACGAATATGGTAAAATTGTTGTACTTGAAGATGATCTTGTGACAAGCCCTTATTTTCTGAAATTTATGAATGAGGCACTGAAAATGTATAGGGATGAAAAAAAAGTCGCTTGTATTTCTGGATATATTTATCCGATAGAAGGTCTTCCAGATTTATTTTTCATAAAAGGTGCTGATTGTTGGGGTTGGGCAACATGGGATAGGGCTTGGAAGATTTTTGAGAAAGATGGGAAAAAATTATTAGAAGAAGTTAAACGCAGAAAGTTGGAAAAATTAATTGATTTTAATGGCAGTTATCCGTATGTAAAAATGCTTAAAGATCAAATCAAAGGCAAAAATAACTCCTGGGCTGTGAGGTGGTATATTAGCGCATTTTTAAAGGATATGTTATGCTTATATCCGGGCAGAAGCTATATCCAGAATATTGGTTTTGACAAAGAAGCTACTCATACAAAAGGGGATAAGACAATATTTGAGGTTGCTTTGAATGACAAATACAAATTTGAAAAAATAGAACCCGTAGAGAATGCAGAAGCAAGAAAAATGATAGAAGAATATTTAGAAAGAATCAAACCTACAATTTTAAGAAAAATAAAATCAAGGATTATAAAGCTTATAAAATGAAAAAGTTAATAAAAAACTTACTTCAACCTATAGTCTTAGAGTTTTACAAAAAATATAAACATTCCAAATATGGCTGGCATGGAGATTATAAAACCTGGGAAGAGGCTAGAAGACACTGCACAGGCTACGAGGCACCGCATATTTTAGAGAAGGTAAGAGAATCTTTACTCAAAGTTAAAAGGGGTGAAGCAGTTTATGAAAGAGATAGTGTTTTGTTTGATGAAATTCAGTATTCTTGGCCATTACTTGCAGGTTTGATGCTTGCTGCCGCGAAAAATAATGGCAGGTTAGTTGTCCTTGATGTTGGGGGGAGCTTAGGAAGTACTTATTTTCAGAATAAAAAGTTTTTGGATGAACTTGATTATGTAAAATGGTGTGTGGTGGAACAAAAACATTTTGTAGATGCTGGCAAAAAAGATTTTGAAGATGAGCGACTTAAATTCTATTATGATGTGAAAAGTTGTGTGGAAACAGACAAACCCAATGTTTTGTTGTTATCCGGTGTGCTTCAATATATGGAAAAGCCTTATGAACTTCTTGACGAAATTTTAAGATATAATTTTGATTTTGTTATAGTAGATAGGACTCCATTTGATAAAATAAACACAGATAAAATCACAGTTCAAATAGTGCCACCGAGTATATATAGAGCAAGTTATCCAAGTTGGATTTTTAGTTTTGACAATTTTGTTTCTTATCTTAAAAACCGATACTATATTTTGGAAATTTTTGACGCAATTGATGGAAAATGGAAGAATATAGAGTTCAAAGGATTGATTGGAGTTAAAAAATGATAAAAAAGCTCAGGGAAATATATTTAAAAACAATTTAATGCCAAATATAAAAATATAGGAATATTTATCAACCCATATTATTTTGCAAGAAAAGGGCTATATAAAAATATTTATGAACTTAAAGATTTTGTAAAAAAGGAGAGGGGGTTTTTATGATCCATCGTATTACTCATAACAACCAGCTCCTTGCAATCGTTATTCGCAAAGATTTTCAGAAGGATGGTATAGAGTTCTTCACCCCTGATGATTTTTCTCAACAGCTTGCTTACATGAAACGCCCTAAAAATTACGTAATACCTCCTCATGTTCATAATATTGTGGTCCGAGAGGTGCAATATACGCAGGAGGTTCTTTTTATTAAAAGTGGTAAGGTGCGGGTTGATTTTTACGATGACAATAAAAGTTATCTTGAAAGCACAATACTTTATCCAGGCGATGTGATTCTCCTTGCCCATGGAGGGCATGGATTTGAGATGTTAGAAGAATCAGAAATCATAGAAGTAAAGCAAGGTCCTTATGCTGGTGACGAGGACAAAACACGATTTGAACCTATAGATAAAAACAAACTGGAGATAAAAGAATGATTCCAGTGAACGAGCCTTTATTAAATGGTAACGAAAAAAAATATTTGTTAGATTGTATAGAAACGGGATGGATTAGTTTTGAAGGACCCTTTGTAAAAAAATTTGAAGAAGGTATGGCTCAATATGTGGGAAGAAAATATGCAGTTGCCTGTTCCAGCGGAAGCGCAGCACTGGATATTGCAGTAAGGGCTCTTGGGCTTGAAGAGGGTTCAGAGGTTATAATGCCATCTTTTACGATTATTTCCTGTGCCTTTGCGTTAATCAATAGTGGTCTAAAGCCTGTTCTAGTGGACAGTGATTTTTATACCTACAATATGAAGGTAGATGAAATCGAAAGGAAAATTACACCGAAAACAAAAGCTATAATGATAGTGCACATTTATGGATTAACTGTTGATGTGGATCCCATTTTAGAATTGGCAAAAAAATATAATCTTAAGATTATTGAAGATGCTGCACAGATGCACGGCCAAGATTATAAAGGTAAAAAATGCGGAAGTTTCGGCGATGTAAGTATTTTTAGTTTTTATCCAAATAAACTTATTACTACAGGCGAAGGTGGAATGGTATTAACAGATGATGAATCTATCTATGAAAAATCAAAGTTATTAAGAAATCTGTATTTTTCACCTGACCCAGAGAAACGTTTTATTCATACAAATATTGGATGGAACTATCGAATGACAAATCTTCAAGCAGCATTAGGATTAGCTCAGTTAGAAAAAATCGAAGAATTCGTTCAAAAGAAAAGATGGATGGGAAAACTTTATACTGAATTATTGCAGGATATAGATGTAATTAATTTACCAATTCCTAAAACTGATTATTGTGAAAATATATACTGGGTATATGCTATTACACTTAAAAAGGATTATCCTAAAACAGCAAAAGAAGTAATGGAAGAATTGAATAAAAGAGGTGTTGGCACAAGACCATTTTTCTATCCGATGCACAAACAACCAGTATTTAATAAAATGGGACTATTCTTAAACGAAGATTATCCAAATGCTGAAAAGCTTTATGAAAGAGGTTTTTATATACCAAGTGGATTAGCTTTAACGGAAGAACAAATAAAGGAAGTTTCAAAAATAATGCACGAGGTTTTAAATGACCCAATTTGGTGATTTATATTCTCAATACTATGATTTACTTTATAAAGATAAAGATTATGCCTCAGAAGTAGAATATGTTCATGGTTTAATACAAAAATATTCTTTTGATTGTAAAACCATTTTAGATCTAGGTTGTGGCACTGGCAGGCATGACGAGCTTTTATGCGAGAAGGGTTATATTGTATATGGAGTTGATATAAGTGAGGGGATGCTAAAAAAAGCGAATGAGCGAAGAAAAGGGAAAGAAGATAAACTTTATTTTGTGCAATCAAAAATACAGGACTTAGAGTTATCAGAAAAATTTGATGTAATCATTTCTTTATTCCATGTGTTGAGTTACCAAACTCTTAATGAAGAAGTAATAAAATACTTTGAAACTGCAAAAAAACACTTAAGGGAAAAGGGAATATTTATCTTTGATTTTTGGTATGGCCCAGCGGTTTTAACTGATTTGCCTACTGTTAGAGTAAAAAGACTTGAAGATGAATCGATAAGAATTACAAGGATCGCTGAGCCAATGTTGCATCCACAGAAAAATATAGTAGATGTGAATTATACTATTTTCATTGAAAATAAAGAAAACAAATTATTTACTGAAATAAAAGAAATCCATAAAATGAGATATTTTTTTGATCCAGAGTTAGAACTTTTTTGTGATATGTTGGGTTTCAAGATTCTTGCAAAATACAAATGGATGACTGAAAAATCTCCTGATTTTAAAAGCTGGAATGTGGTATGGGTGGTAGGAAACTGAATGTAGCTTGTGTTTTTTTAGGAGAATTAGATAGCGGTGGAGGTTATCAAATTCAAATATCAACAATAATTGAGTTGTCAAAAAAAAAGGACTATAATTTCATTTTTATTGTTTTTTCAAAAAATAATCAAAAAATTCTAAATGAGATTGGCTTAGATGCTGTATTCTATAAACAAAGCATATTTGAAAAATTTTTCAAGTTTATTACTCAACAGAAGTGGTTTTATCAAATATCAAGAAAACTAAAACTTATTACTAAATTTGAAAAGACATTAAAACAGAAAAATATAGATTTAGTATATTTTTTATCGCCTACTTCATTAGCATTGGATTTAGTAGAGCATAACTATATCTTTACAATATGGGATTTATGTCATCGAGATCATCCAGAATTTCCTGAAGTAAATTTTTATCGAAAGTTTGAAGGGCGAGAACAAATGTATGTAGAGGCAACCAAAAAAGCTATTGCTATCATAACTGATTCAGAAATGGGTCGTCAAAATGCTATTAAAAGATATGGACTTGATGAAAATAGAGTATTTTGGGCTTCATTTCTCCCCTCTGTTAATATAAAACCTAAAGGTTATGTGGATGTAAAAAAGAAATATAATATAAAAGAAGATTATATATATTATCCAGCCCAGTTCTGGGCACATAAAAATCATATTTATATTCTGGAAGCCCTAAAAATACTTAAACAACAAAAAATAACAATTCATGCCATTTTTAGTGGTTCTGATAAGGGTAATCTTAATTATGTATTAAACTATGCAAAGAAAATAGGAGTTGATGAACTTGTTCATTATATAGGTTTTGCACCAAACGAAGAAATCTATCACTTGTATAAACAGTCATTGGCTTTAGTTATGCCAACATACTTCGGCCCAACAAATATACCACCCTTAGAGGCCTTTGCAATAGGAACGCCTGTAATTTATTCTGATTTACCTGGTCTGAAAGATCAAGTAGGTGATGCGGCTTTACTTTGTGATTTAAAAAAACCGGAAAGTCTTGCTAATCATCTGAAAGCTCTTATAGAAAGTCCTTCTTTAAGGAACGAATTGATTCAAAAAGGAAAAAGACGATTAGAAGAATTAACTAAAAATAGTATTACCAATGTATTGGATAAAATATTATACGATTATTCCATAAAATTAAAATGCTGGAAGTTATAGAAACTAATGAATGTTTGAGACTTAACCAATTTTTGAATATAGAAGCAAGCGCAAAATTAGGAATTGAGAATTAAAGATGATCCGCGAGCTAAAAACAAAAGGAGGACAAACATGAATTATCCAGCCAGGTTTGAGGAGCATTTCCAGAGGGTAGTTCAGCTTGAGGGAGGCTTTATACTCCATAAAAATCCAAAAGAAAAAGAGATGACCTATGCTGGAATTTATCGTTCTGCCTACCCCAACTGGGAAGGATGGCACTATATTGACAGAGGCGAGATTCCGCCAACTGAGCTTGTAAGAAGATTCTACTATGAGAATTTCTACAAAGCCCTTGAGCCCATTGAAGACGATGAAATCCGATTTAGCATCTTTGAGTTTGCTGTAAATGCAGGATTTAGAAAGGTTATTAAGATTGCTCAGGCAGTGCTTGGTGTAACCATAGATGGAATACTAGGGCCTAAAACCCTTTCGGCTTTAAACTCAGCAAATCCAGAGGATTTCAAAAAGTCATTCCTTATTGCAAGAATTAAGTATTATCTGGAACTCTCAAACAGAGATCCTAAAAGGTATGGAATTTACCTAAGGGGCTGGCTTAACAGGGCTTTTAAGGCAATAACTTAAATAAGGAGGTATTAAATATGAATCTTGTTGGGGTTGGATCTATTGTCAAAACAGTTGGGGACATATTGGATGACCTTGTCACTACAGATAAAGAAAGACTCGAACTTGAGCTAAAAAGATTTGAGATAGAAGCCGAGCTTATTGAAAAAGTGCATGAAATTAATATCGAAGAGGCAAGACATCCATCAATATTTGTTGCAGGATGGCGGCCTGCCATTGGATGGATTGGGGCTATAGCACTTGGTTATCAGTTTGTGGTATATCCACTGCTATTGTGGCTTTGGCAGATTCTTCAAGGATATGGAATAATAGCTAAAAATATCTCTCCACCTCCTGTTTTTGAAGCCGAGGTTTTATGGACAATTATTGCAGGGATGCTTGGTATTGCTGGCCTTAGAACCTATGATAAAATAAAAAGAGTGGATACTAAAAGAGTGGGATAATGGCATAAGTGCAATGCATAATGTATAATGTTTAATGAAGGATTAAAGATGATGGATGAGAGGAGAAAGGAGTATATTTTTAGCAAACAGATTTTAAAAAGTTGGACATCAATTTAATATACTAAAAAAGTATGAAAAAAGTTAAATTAGCATTGGTTATACCATGTTATAACGAAGAAGGGGTTTTAGAAGAAACAATTTCAAGACTCACCAAGATATTGAACAATCTAATAGAGAAAAATAAAATTACAACCGATAGTTTTATTTTATTTGTTGATGATGGGAGCAAGGATAAAACTTGGGAAATCATTAAATCAGCATCGAAAAATAACAAATTTGTAAGAGGTATAAAACTTTCTAAAAATCAAGGGCATCAAAATGCATTGTGGGCTGGTATGGAATATGTTGCCGACAAATGTGATTGTCTTATTTCTTTGGATGCTGATTTACAACAAGATGAAAATAAAATAGAAGAATTTATAGATAAATTTTACAGAGGTGCTGATGTTGTTCTTGGAATCAGAAAAGACAGGCGAACCGATTCCTTTTTTAAAAAAATTACTGCTTTGATTTTCTACCATATGATGCGGTTTTTGGGAGTAAATATTCTCAAAAATCACGCTGATTACAGGTTGCTTAATAATCGAGCAAATAAAGCAATACTTAAATTTAGTGAAGTTAATTTGTTTTTAAGAGGTCTAGTTATGGAAATAGGTTTTAAAACAGATTATGTTTTTTTTGATGTAAAAGAAAGATTTGCAGGTAAGTCAAAATATTCATTCAAAAAGATGTTAAACTTTGCAATAGATGGGATAACATCATTTAGTATTGTTCCCCTCAGGCTAATTAGTGTTTTAGGTATTATGATTTTCATGCTATCAATTATTATGAGTTGCTATATATTGTATGTTGCTTTATTTACTCATAAAGTCGTGCCTGGTTGGGCTTCAACAGTCTTACCGATTTATTTTCTTGGAGGTATCCAGTTGCTTACTTTAGGTATAATTGGTGAGTATATCGGAAAAATCTATAAAGAAACCAAAAGAAGGCCGAGGTATTTTATAGAGGAGGAAACACATAATGAAAACAGTTAATTTTGATAATTATAGTGATAGTTATAATGAAATCATGTGGAGGCAACATAAAATATTTGGAGACATAGAATATTATAGTAGATACAAAATATTGATATTAAAGAATATTTTAGGAACAGATAAAATAAAGATCTTAGAGTTTGGGTGCGGAATAGGTCGAAACTTAAAATATATACGAGAATATTTTTCGGATTCTGTTATTTATGCTTATGATATTTCAGAAAAAAGTATAGCTATTGCTAAAAAAGAAAACCCTGGTGTTCATTTTATTATCAAAAAAGAAGATTTATTAAAAAAAGAATCATATTTTGATGCTATATTTATTGCTGGAGTTTATCATCATATTGCACCTCATCTAAGAGATTAAGTAACAAAAACTATATATAATCTATTGAATAATTCTGGAAAAGTGATTATTTTTGAACATAACCCATATAACCCTATCACACGATTTATGGTTAATACTTGTGAGTTTGATAAGGATGCCGTTTTATTGACAAGAAAAGAACTTATAAAGATATTTATTAACAATGGTTTTAGTTTAATTAAAGGTAAATATTGTTTATTTTTTCCGCCAAGGTTATTGAAAGATACATTGGTTGGATTCCCTTTGGCGGTCAATACTATATTGTTATGCAAAAATAATAATATGTTTGTAATCCCAGAATTAGCTAACTTTGTTGGAATAATGGTTTCGTACTTATTAAAAAATACAATTTCAAAAACAAGAATAAACGTTTCAAGATTTAAGAAGTTTGCATTAAGTATAGGAATTGCATATTTAGCTAATTCAGTTACATTAGTTTTTGTTATAGGTTTTTGTTTATTACTTAATCACAAATAATAAAGTATATATTATGCACTTGGAGGCTATTCAATGTCAAAATTATGGGTATTTAGGGGGTAAACGAAGTGAAATCTTTAAAATTTGTCAACAAACTATACTATAGCATATTGAGCTTTTATGCACTAATTTTAGTACTAAAAGCAAATTTTGGACCAATAGATGATCATAATTTTATTGATACTCTTTTTGTTAATAAAATAATGCCATTTTTTGTATTTCCTGAAATTGGAAGATTTTA
>FWWL01010033.1_pt1 | contig 11147 bp, 9 predicted proteins | sample 2228331 | NCBI WGS metagenome assembly FWWL01 (sample SAMEA103939775, study PRJEB20133) | metagenome
ATTCCCTTTTTAATCTCATTTTTCAAGCTTATCCTGTAAATTCCTTTTTCCATTTCTCCCTTATACAAATTCAAAATTTTCCTTCCTGAGATATCATATATGCTTAAATCTATCTTTTCTTTTTCAGGAATTACAAGCTCAAAAATTAATTTATCCCTTGTTATATTCGGCAAAATCCTTAATGAAAATTCTAAAGGACCCTTTGGACTTAAGGTATTTTCTATTAAATCAAGCCTTGAAATTTGTCTTTCCCCAATAAGGTTGAATACAGACTTAAGGTATCTTCTATTAAATCAAGCCCGAAACTTTCATAATAAGAATAACCAATAAAACTCTTTATAACAGTAAAACTTGGAGGAATTGAAGGAATCATCTTAAGAAAAGTTATACTCCGGTCCTCTACTCTCAAAGTGTCTGTTCCAAGAAATAAAAAAACTGTGTCAGAATATAAAGTTACAGAAACATTTGTTCCGATATAATTTGTTGTATATTTTTGCCAGGTGTTTCCGGATTTTACAGCACACATTAATTGTGGTTGTAATAGAATTTTTTTTTACATAGAATACCCATATTTTACCTCCGACATATTCAAGGCATGGACTTTCGCCTTTATCAATAAATTCAGATGCCCAAGTAAGACCATTACCTTGTGAAAAGGCGTAATAGACTGTGTCATTTCTTGTGTATACGCAATGATATTTATTATTTTTATAAATTATTAATGCTTTGCCAGAGGAAGGGGAAAGAGAGACATTCCCAGAAGAGATTAAAGGACAAGTTGTAGCCCATGCAGAGTCTGAAAATTGAGAAGGAATATCATATTTAAAAGCTCTTACTTTATAAAAATAATCTTGAAATCTTGAAACAGTATTATCAGAATAAGTGACCTGCCCTTTTCCATGCCCCTGAGTAGAATAATTTGTAAAGTTGGCAATATGTCTCCAGATGCCATCAGCTCCTTTTCTCCATATTTCATAACCATATTCACAATTTGAATTATCTTGCCAGGTTAAGGTAATTGAGTTGTAGGGATAGGTGGAATTTGCCACAAGATTAAATGGAGGATTTAAAATATTCGGTGTAGCAGCAACAGTATCAGAGAAATTTGAATATTCGCCTGTTTCTATTTTTGCTCTAATTTTATATACATAGGTAACATTAAAGTTTACCTCATTGTCAACAAATTCTTCCACATTTGCTCCGACTTCGCGAATCCATTCTCCCCAGAGTCCTTCAGGTTTTTTACGCCATATTTCAAATCCTTGTTCATTTTCAAAAAGATCATCCCAAGCAATTTTTATAAAGTTTGCTCCTATTTCCGATACACGGAGATTCCAAAAATCCGGAGGAACGGAGGTTACAAATATCTCACTTTGATAAGGTTTAAAATTATCTTTAAATTTACTCACTAAAATGTTATATTTTCCAGAAGGCAAATAAACAGGAACATTAAAACTCGCTTCTCCTTGGGTATTTGTGACTTTTATCTCCTCTAACACACCTTCTTTATAAAAACACACCTTTGCACATCCTACCGAACTATCTCCATATCTTACCTTTATAATAAAATTTTGACCTTGTAATACTGAATCTGGATGAATAACTGTAAATGTTTTTGGATAATCAGTCCATACATTTAAAGAAGGGTCACCATCATAAACATATACACAAGCATTAAAAAATCCATTTTCTAAACCAGGCTCACGATAATTAGATGTTACATAAATCTTTCCAATATTTATGACATTTCCTATAATTTTTTCATTGAAGTCATAAATTGTTTCAAAAATTCTTTTATCAAAAGAATTATTTACATCTGGATGAGTTTCGTGCGTAGCTCCAAGTGCTGCCACTCCTCCACCATTTTTATGAAGTGTCCATGCTTCAATAAAAGCTTCTTGGTCTTTGTGAATGCTTCCGGTTAAACAAGCAATACTTAAAACAATTGGAAATTTATCAGAATTAGAAAGACTTCTCACATCCAATGTAGTAAAATAGGGGTTATCATATTGAAGCTTAGCCCAGCAATCAATACCTCCATGTCCTCTATAATTAACAAGTCCAACACCATTATTTACTACATTTTTTATTTTGTTCACTATGTTAAAATTTTGATATACGCCATATGCTGTATCATAAGGGATATTATGTGGTTGTAAATAAGTTCGTCGTATAAAATTTTTTTCATTCCTAAATATTGTATCCATTTGGGGTTTCCCTTGGATACCTGCAACAAGAAAAACCTTATGAGCATTCCAGTCAGGTAAAATATCCCTTTGATATTTTAAACACTTATTTATCATCACATTTAAATTCTTTGTATCCGAAACATTAAATCTTCCTATACATACATCAGGGAATGAATCATCTCCTGCAATAAGAGAATAATAGTAATCGGAGTATGCATAAAACGGCCTATCATAATAATATAAAGGAATTTGAGGATTACTCGCTTTTCCATCCCCAACCAATAGGACATAGGATAAACCAGGTAAATTATTAAATTGTTGTTTTATATAATTTTTTATATCAACAGTGTCAGGACTCTGAGGGTTTGTAATTTCAGAAATCTTTGTTACAATTACATTATAACCAATTTTTCTTTTCCAGGAAACAAAAGGAGAAAGTGCATCATAATACATATCCGCAGTGATGACGAGATAATAAGGAAACTGGGATTTCTCTAAAGGAGCAAATGCATCATAATTTAAGATTAAACTCTCATAATAAGAAATATCTTCCTCATTTATTCTTTGAGGAAGAGAAGATAAAGAGTTTCTTATATCTATTCCTGAAAAATAAATTTTTATTCTCAATTTTTTATAAATAAAAAGTTTCTTTTGTAAAGGATTGTATGAAAAAGGATAAATAGAAACTTTTACAACTCTGAAATCTTTCAAAATACCCGGAACCCCCACTTTTACTCTTTCAGCAGGATACCACACATTTTGTGCATAAAAACTACTATCTATTTTAAAAGAATAAACTGAATCACCAAATATACCAATTTGATTGGGAAAAACAAGGATATCTTCAAATATCCCCTGGTCAATAATTTCAAAATCTATAAAAACTCCTGATTGAGGAGGAATAGCAATAAGTCTTGTTATCATAGGTAATTCTGGTTTTCCTATTTCACCTGTATAGCCTTCTTCAGGAAAAATTCTAATCACCTGATAAACACTGTTTTCAGCAAATGTATCTTTTATGAGAAAATTATTTATCTCAACTTCAAAAATAAATTCGGAAAGGGTTGAGGATATTATGTTTATCTTTACATTTTGGGGTTCACTCCTTAGGGGAGCCACAAAAATTCCCATCATTAACACAACATATATTTTTGAAGTAAATCTTTCCGTAATTCCCTCCTTTTTTATTTAAGTAAAATAAATTTTAAAAACTTTTTCTTTGTTTTTGTCTTTAAACAAATAAAATAAGTACCAGAAGAAAACTCGCGGGGAGTCCAGTAAAAACGATAAAAATCCGGAACATTGCTTAAACTTTTTACTATTTCTTTTAATCTCCTTCCACTCAAATCATAAATATACATATCTATAATATCGCTTTCTTTCACACCCATCAGCGAAATCATATTCATATTATTATTTCTAATAATAGTAGGAAAAATTAAAAACCCAAAATCATAATTTGTTGAAACATTTTTTAAATCAATATACCTAATATATACTTCCAATTTTTTATTTATAGTATCTCTCACATCATAAGTAAACCATATTCTTTTTCTAAAAGGGTCATAAGAAGCATCCCCAATATACTTTACCTGAAAAGAATCATTTAATTCTGCCACTATTGGCTCTAACCATCTTCCATCAAATAATTGTAAATAAACTTTAAAAGGTTTTAAAGGTTGATTTTTCTTTTTTATATTGGATAAAAGCCATGCGCGATTCTTATCATCTCCAAAAAGAAACGGATACATTCCACAATGTGCAACACTGTCTTGGCTCCATATTTTTATCAAACACATATGAGAAAAATCAAGAAAATGTAAGGCATATAGCTCCAACCTCCAAGGAAAACCTTCAATCCGGATTGACCTTGGAAAAACAATTATATATTCGCTTTGTGTTTCTATAATATCTGGAAAGTTTGTTGCACTTTCGCCTTTATCTACAATATAATATTTTCCCCATTTTCCATTTTCAAATTTCCTCATTAAAGTTGCATCAATTCCTCCTTCTATTTCATATCCGTTTTCATATAAAATAGTTTCATATACAATCCACATATTGCCCTTTTTGTCACCAAATAAACAACTAGTTCCACTACCTACCTCTTTTAAACTATCTAAATAACACACAGTGAATGTATCTGACCATCCCGAATCATTATAATATCTTGTAAAAATAGGTTGATGGGACCATAAATCAGTTGTCCATGCAATCCATAAATTACCACTAATATCAGGTGCTATTTTAAACCAAAAATTACAAGCAGGCAAAACAGGAACATAAATAATAGGTCCTAACTGATCCTGGGAAACATACCTTCCCCAAATATTAATCACATCACCTACAAAATACCACACCCTATTATACTTATCTACCACAGGCCCATCTCTTCGCGCGTCCAATTCTACATCTAAAAATTGTTGGGGAAAAGACCACACTTCATTTTCAAAATACCTAAAAAAAATACCCTCAGGTTGACGCCAAAAAACATAAATTCTTCCTGTAGAATCCACACACATACTTCCATCGAAAGCACCTATGCCACTTACTGAATCAGGAGATATTTTGATAGGTGGGGATACTTCTATTGAAAATAAAGAAGAAAAAATTATCCACATTATATTAAATTCCCGAATTTTCATATTTTATTATAATTCTTGAAAAAATTTTCAACTTATCCCCCTTCCCCAAAACACTCCTTTCATATTTTTACTCCTACCAAATTTTATGTAAAATCCATAATTCTAAGCAACCAACACTGGCAGGCTCATCACCTCCTTCAACTTTTCCTACACTCAAAACAAGCTTTTCTCCATCAGGAGACCAGTAAGCAGACTCAAAACCAGATGCTCTTTCAGGAGGACCATAAGGATCTGCATCTGGAATAAAGGTTTCATTATTTTCCAAGTTTTTTATTTTCATTTCAGAACAGCATAAAATTACATCTCCCTCTATAAAAACCATAAAAGCATTTTTTACAGGGTTCAATTTGCAATTTTTATATCCCCATACAATGGTGTCTTGAATTAATCCAAAAAAGGCACGGTTTTTATAATTTTCTATTTTCACCAATTCTTCCCCACTTCCATCCAAATTTATCCTATAAAAACCAAAAGGAATTTCTCTATTTACAGTATCATAAGCATAATAATAAAGTTTTGAACCATCAGAACTGAACTCTACGTCAAGAATAAAAGGCAAACTTGTTGGAAGAGTATCCAAAATATTACCTTGGGTATATGCTAAAATTAAAGGCCCCCCCTCCCATGTTCCATGATATTCCTCAAATTCATAACTCAAAGCAAGTCTGGAACCATCTGGCGAAATTGCAAGTGAACAAAACGGTCCTTTTAAAAGAAACTTCTTCTCCCTTGTATGTATATTTATCTTCCATAACTCCCCTCCCTTAGCCAGAGCGGTAGCACGAGTAGGAAGCCTTTCCTCATGTGCCTTTAAATAATAAATATCTTTTCCATTTGGCGCCCAAACTGGATTAAAAAAACTATCCCAGTCATTCTTCAATAAAAGCTCTAAATTCGGATTCCGCTTAAAAGACTCCTTACACAATTTACAAGAAAGAAGCAAACTTATACACAAAATACTTATCAAACGAAAAATAAAATTACTTTTCACATCCATCTTAGACCCCCATTTTAATTACACCTGTACCTTGCATTACCAAACCCACCTTTTGTCCTATTCCCACCAATTCCAATACTTACCCAAAAGAATTTTGTATTAACAATTTCACAAAAAGAAATTTTTGTTTTCCCCTGTTTAAAAATATCTTTTTCCCACCCATATTGTTTTCTTCCTCCTCTTTTTAAATTATCCACTTTTTCTTCCACTTTGTCAAGTCTTTGTAGAATTCCATAACATATTAAAGGGGTAAGGATTTTTAGCATAATTTTGGAGGAAACATTTCAAGGAAAGTGATTTACTCCTTTGTTTTATATGGTTTAACTATCTTCAAATAAGCTCTTCTTTTTAACTTCCAATCCTTTTTAGGCAAATCAGAAGGTTTTAGCTTAGAATCATACTCTGATTTTATTTCAAAAATAAAAAATTTATTTTTAGGAATCATCAATTTAAGAAAATTTGAAACCCTTTCTGCTCTTTCATATGAAAGCCTTCTGTTAAATAAAGTATCACCCTCAGGGGAAGCATCTCCCACAACTTTTAAATGAAAACTATCCTCCTCAATATTTTCAAAAATTTTCAAAATTAAATCAAATGTATCCCTGTAAATTTCCCTTATTTCCGCTCTCGCGGAATCAAAATAAAAATAAAAATCAAATCTCTGCGGAATTTCTAAGGGCTTTAAAACTTCCCTTTTTTCCTCCACCTCATAAACTTCTATCTTCTTCATCACTACATAAAACTTACTATACTCTCTTTTAATATCCTCAGGATAAATATAAATAAAAGTATCCTTAAACTCACGCACACTGAATTTTATAAAATAAGTATCAGGAACAGCATCTATTTTCTCATAAGTTCCGGTTTCCTTCTTTTTAAGACCAAGATGGGGATTTTCCTCAATAAAAGGAGAAAGGGGATTCCCATCTTCATCCCTCACATAAATCTCAATTTTTCTCTTTTTAACAGGATAGAAAACAAGACCTAAACCAAACTCAAAACCAGCTCCTCTTTTTAGCACAGGCTCTCCATAAAGATAATCTCCCCTTAAACCACCTGCAAAAGGATTTTCTCCAGCTTTAAAAGAAATAAAACCTGAAAGAAACATAAATAAACTCGGAAATGGATGTGAAAAAATAGAGGATTTAATTTCAGGATATGAAAAACTCTTTCCAGAAGAAAAAATATTCCTATATTTAAATGAAAAGGAAAGAGAAACAATCTTTTCAGGAAACAAAACAGTTTCAAAAAGAGGATTTATTTGATATAAAGACCTTTCCCCTGAAATGCTCCATATGCCCTCTACCTTTATCCCTGGTTTTAAATTTTCACCTACAAAAATATAATAAGAGGGAGAAAATTTAAAGGAAGGTTTAAAAGATTTTAATGTTCTAAACTGGGAATTAAATTCCTCAAAAGGCAATCTAATATTAAAAGGAAGAAAAAGATTATAGTTTTTTATAAATTTTTTCTGAAAAAATAAGTTAAAACACAGTCCTCCATAGGCAAATGTTTTTGCATAAAACTCCCTTGAACTTATTCCTTCATCAAATAAAATAGAAAGGGAAAAACCAAGGTCATAAGAGGGACTGTCATAAAAAAAAGAGATATTATTATCTGTGGCAACCCCATAGGAACCAAAATGATTATATGAAATTTCATAGGGAAGAAATATTATTGACTTTTTTCCAAAATAAGGCTTAAATTCAAAAAAGTTAATTAAAAAAATTAAATTTAACAAATTCATACTTTAATTTTAAAATAAAACTATTTTATAATTTCATCTATGTTTGAATACAAATTAAATGTTCGCTATGCTGAAACAGACCAGATGGGTGTGGTTTATTATGCAAATTTCTTTATATACTTTGAGGCAGCAAGGTCTGCCTTTATGAGAGAAAATGGATATTCTTATAGCAAAATTGAAAAAAGCGGACTTTTCCTTCCTGTTGTTGAAGCCTATTGCAGCTATAAATCCCCTGCCTATTTTGACGAGGAACTTAAAATAAAACTCGGAATAAAGGAAATGAAAAATACCTCCTTTAAAATATATTACAAGGTTTTAAGGGAAGATAAAATACTTGCAGAAGGATATACAAAACATGTTTTTACAAACAAAAATATGAAACCTGTTAGAATACCTGAGGAAATAAGAAAAATATTTGAAAAATATTTAATAGAATGAAAATTGCAGTAATAAGCGATACCCACGATAATCTTGATGCTACCTTAAAAACCTTTGATTTAATTAATAAAAGAAAAATAAATTTTACCTTTCACCTTGGAGACATAATTGCTCCCTTTACATTAAAAAGAATTAAAGAAGTTTATTCAGGAAATATGGTTTTAATTTTCGGAAATAATGACGGAGAAAAACAGGGACTTTATAAAACAGCAAAGGAGCTTAATTTTGAAATTTATGACCCACCTTTAATTTATGAAATAAAAAATAAAAGATTTATGCTTTACCACATTTATCCAGAAAATTATTTTGCAGAAATTAAAGGAATTGACTTTTTACTTTTCGGACACTGGCATAAGGTAATTCATGTAAGAAAGGAAAATACAATATTTTTAAACCCTGGAGAAGTTTGCGGATACCTTTATGGCAAAAAAAACTTCGCAATAGTTGATTTAAAAACAAAAGAAGTGGAGATAGTAGATATTGAATAAATTAAAGGAAGGAAAAAGAGGAGAGGATTTAGCCCTTAAGGAATATTTAAAAAAGGGATATAAACTTTTTGATAGAAATGTTTATTATAGGGGCGGTGAAATTGATTTAATTTTAAAAAAGGAAAATTTAATTATTTTTGTTGAAGTGAAAAAAAGAAAAAGGGGACATTTTCTTGAAGGAATTTTATCTATTGATAAAAGAAAGATAAAAAGAATAATAAAATTTGCAAAGGTATATCTTGAAAATAAAAATCTTTATGAAAAATGTGATGTAAGATTTGATGTTGCTATAATAGAGGGAGAAAATACTATAATAGTTGAAAATGCCTTTTGTGAAGAAGAATAATTTATAATTTTTTATGGTTGAAAGGGTTCTATCTGCTTCTTATCTTGGAATAAATGGAATTCTTATCGAAGTAGAAGTTGATTTATCTCCTGGATTACCAAGTTATACCCTTGTAGGACTTCCTGAGACTGCTGTTAAGGAATCAAAGGAAAGGGTTTTATCAGCAATAAAAAATTCTAACTTTTCTTTACCTGTTAAAAAAATAGTGGTGAATTTAGCACCTGCTGATATTAAAAAGGAGGGAGCAGGATTTGATTTACCAATTGCTCTTGGAATTCTTGCCTCAGCAGGTCTTATTGAACCTTACCTTTTAAAAAATAAAGCCTTTCTTGGAGAACTTTCCCTTGATGGAAAATTAAGAAAAGTAAAGGGAGTTTTACCAATTGCTCTTTTTCTAAAAGAAATAGGAATAAAAGAACTTTTTGTTCCGGAGGAAAATGCAAGCGAAGGGGCACTTGTTGATGAAATAAATGTATATCCTGTAAAAAGCTTAAACCAAGTAATTTCAGTTTTAAGGGGGAAGGAAAAATTAGAGCCAATCAAAATAGATAAATTGAAGATATTTTCAGAAAATTCAGTTTATAAGGAGGATTTTAGAGAGGTAAAAGGACAGGCAGGGGCAAAAAGGGCTTTAGAAATTGCAGCAGCAGGAGGGCACAATGTGTTAATGATAGGACCTCCTGGTTCTGGAAAAACAATGCTTGCAAGAAGGGTTCCTTCAATTTTGCCACCTTTATCCTTTGAAGAAAGCCTTGAGGTTACAAAAATTCATTCTGTTGCAGGTATTTTATCTTCTGAAATGCCAATTGTTGCAACAAGACCCTTTAGAGCACCTCATCATACAATTTCTTCTGCTGGAATGATAGGAGGAGGTCAAATTCCAAAACCAGGGGAGGTTTCCCTTGCCCATAATGGAGTTTTATTTCTTGATGAATTACCTGAATTTAAAAGGGATGTTCTTGAGGCTTTAAGACAGCCCCTTGAGGATGGATTTTTTACAATATCAAGGGCAAAGATGAGTTTAAGTTTTCCTTCAAGATTTATGCTAATTGCAGCAATGAACCCTTGCCCTTGTGGATATTTAACAGATAAAAGAAGGGAATGTAGATGCACAATAAATGAAATAAGAAAATATATAAGAAAAATTTCAGGCCCACTTTTAGATAGAATTGATATTCATATTGAAGTACCAGCCTTAACACCTGAAGAATTAAGGGAAAGAAAGGAAGGGGAACCCTCTGAAATAATAAGGGAAAGAATTAAAAAGGCAAGGGAAATCCAACTTGAAAGATATAAAAAGGAAAAGGGAATATATTCAAATGCCCATTTAAATTCAAGACTTATAAAAAAATATATAAAAATTGATGGGGAAGGTGAGAATTTGATATTAAAGGCAATGGAAAATTTAGGCTTATCAGCAAGAGCTTATTCAAGAATATTAAAATTATCAAGAACAATTGCAGACTTAGAAGGCTCAACCCAAATAAAACCCCATCATATAGCAGAGGCAATAAATTACAGAACCTTAGACAGGGAATACTGGCTAAGTTATATTTGAAAATGTTTCACGTGAAACCTTTCCCTGAAAAAGTTTCCAAAAATTACATTAAGCGGTAATAAAAGCCTTTCCCTTTCAGCTTTAAAAGGATAATTTTTTTTCCTCTCCGCATTCAAGCTCCGAGCTTTGATATCTATTTCACAATTATTGAAATTGAACTTTCAAGAAGTTTTTTAGTTCTCTCTTTTAGTTCTTTTAGATGAGCCTCTGTATAGAGGTCAAATTTTTTGTTTTTTATAACATAATCAATTCTATCTCTTATTTTTTCAAGCTCATATCTTGAAAGGGACCTTGCATCAAAAGGATAATCGGATTTTAAAAGAATTTCCCCAAGTTTTTCTATATAAATCCTTTGAAGGTTTCTTCTAAAAATATGAATATTTTCCGGATTTTCAAAAAATATTTCCTCAAATATTGCACTGCTCATTTTATCAAATAATTCATAAACCCTAAAAGGCGCTTTTTCTTTACTTTTAATTTCATTATCAATTATTCTTCTTATTCTTTCAGGAGATAAAATAAGCTCAAGAATTGAATTATGAATAAGTAACACATACAAGGTAAGAGGAAAATCGGTTGGATAAAAGGTATTCCACATTCTCCAATGTGCCCATCTGTTTGGAGCAAGCTTATTTAAAAAGTCCTTGTCAAATTTAAAGGAATTTATATCAAAAATATTTTTTATAATAAAGTCTAAAGCCTCCCTCTGCTTTTCAGCTGAAACAGAAAGTAAAGGAGG
>FWWL01010037.1_pt1 | contig 11146 bp, 6 predicted proteins | sample 2228331 | NCBI WGS metagenome assembly FWWL01 (sample SAMEA103939775, study PRJEB20133) | metagenome
GTCATCGCCCCCCGAGAATCCCCCCCGTAACGATCCCCCCTGCGAATAGCGGCGAGTTTTGCTCGCAAGACTGTTTCGAAAGATAGTCGCCGCAACGGAAATACGATAAGTGTCACACCACAGGATGCGAAGAGCATCCGCCTTCCTGCCGGTCGGTGAAACGTCCCGCCTAACCGACCCCTTGAGGCATCGCCTCCGCCCTGGGAGGCCGTCGTGGGTCCGGCGGTCTCCCAGGCCGACGATCGAAGCCAGATCGAACGACATGACGAGCGGCTGATGCCAAGATATGGGTAAGCAGAAGCGATCAGGCATTAGTCACCTAAAATAGGGTAAAAGCACTGGTGTACAGAGGGATACAAACACGGTGAGGCAACCAAACAGCCTCGCCAGCAGCAAGGAAGGAAGTAGCAGTCGGATCTGGAAAGCGGAGTTGTCATCCTACCCAAGAAAGGAGGTGTTACGACAAAGAAACAGAGTGACTGCAGCACGGAGCGGAAGCTCCACCCCGAACGACTAGGGTAAAGGTCGGCTGTGTGCTCCCAAGGAAACACCTATCTTCCTCCCCCGAGTAAAGTTCCCACCTAACCACCTACCGAGAAATCCCACCTACAAACCTTCCAGGAAGTGCGACAGTATCACCATAGAGAAAGTTCGGAGTCGAACTAGGGTATTCACACCATATGCCAAGTCAACGGCCGAATTTTCTCGGTGGTCACACAGCAACACAGAAGTGTCCGTAAGTTTCGGTAAGTAACACGTTTCTGTTGGTCCTTCCTAGCCAGAGGAGATGTAACCATGACACGCCGTATCGTGATCTGCGCCGTTTTGGTCGGTTCCGTGTTGTTCGTTGCCCGTCGTGCCGATGCCCAGGCGAATGTGCCCCAAGCGTGGCAAAATGACACATACGTGTTCGCCGCTTCACAAACGGAAATCGCACGGGGGCAAGCCGAGATGATCAAGGCCTATGCAGCCATCATGCAGGCTCAGGCCGCCATGATCAAAGCCCAAGCGGATGCCGCAGTAGCCCTGGCCAATGCCCGAAAAGTCAGCGAGGAGGCCGAATCCGCACGTCTGGACAATACCCTCAAATATGCGAAAGTCTATTGGGACAAGAAACAAGCACGGGACACCTATCTGGCCCTCCGCAATACCCCCACGACCAGCCCGGGGGAAAGCAAGCATGCGGCCAATGGGAACAAGCCGGCGGGGCAATTGGCATCCGCCCAGGTGGCGCGGGTCCAGAGGCTGACGGCTGCAGAGTTGGACCCTGTTACCCGAATGATTCACTGGCCGGCGGCCCTCCAAGGCGACCGGTATGCCAAGCAGCGTGAGGCCCTCGAGGAGTTGTTCACCAACCGTCAACCGAACGACCATGGTGCCGCAAGTGCCTTCTTCGCCAAGGTTCGGCAGAATGTGGATGTGATGAAGAGCATGCTTCGCGAGGAAGTCACCAAACTTGCCCCTGCCGAATACATCGCAGCCTCGAAGTTCCTTGATGGACTCCGCAACGAGGCCCTCTACCCCGCCCAAATCAATGCGGTCGCCATGAATCAGTAACCACCAACGTGTGAAAGTCAGCCTACCCTAATAAAGCAAACGTAAACCCCAACAAACCTTCCTCAACATCCTACCTAAAAAGTCCCACCTCTGAGTTAACCAACCTTGAGTGTCCTGCCTGAAAGCAACTGAAAGTGTGACGAGCCAAAAGTCCTAACAACGTGCAGCATCCTTCCTGAGTGTGGTTCGTCAGTCCTACCGAAAGTTAAATCCCAAACACGATCACCCCGGTTCCTATAACCAACGACAAGCGTGCCAACAATCCTGGGAACAACTGGTCGATCCGAAGCACACCCACGCCATCGGCCAAACCAACCTCGCCTGTAACCGTTCCCAACAACCAGTCGTACGGCACGTCAGTGTTGTGAAGCCAGGAAAACCGGGGTGAGTCGTTTTCTTGGCGATCTTCTCCCGGCATATCCTTTGGTGACGCCTGGTTTTTCAGAACCCATCAGAACGCAGAAGAGCTTGTCTGTTGGTCATTGACGGGAAGTCCCAAAGCCCGAGCCGCCGCCTGGCGACCGCTTTGGATGCAATGAGGAATCCCCACGCCGCGATAGGCGTTTCCCGCCAAAGCCAGCCCGGGCCAGGCCGCCAGCCGCTCGGCGATGCGACGCAGACGATCCCCGTGACCAACCTCGTATTGCGGCATGGCCTGTGACCAGCGGAAGAGCCAGTATCGCACAGGCTCCCCCTCAATCTTCAGAAGCCGTTCCACTTCCTTTCTGAGGAGCGGAACAAGTTGTTCGTCTTCCAGAGAGACCAATTCTGGATGTCGGGCACCCCCGGCGAAAACCCGAAGCAGGACATGATCCTTGGGCACCAGGTGCGGGTACTTTTGACTGCTGAAACTGACGGCCAGTAGGGGACTGCCTTCAATGCGTGGGATGACACACCCCGAACCGTCCAAGGGATGGCCGACGGCCTCGCGGCGATACGCCACCGCCAAGATCACGCTCCCCGTATAAGTGATGTCGGCCAACGTTTGCGCCAGCGAGGCATCCAAATCGCGCAAAAGCGGGGCCGCCGCGTAGGCCGGGACCGCCACCACCACCGCGTCACTGACGAAATGGCGGCCGTCGGTCAGTGTCAGGACCCAATGATCGTTTTCACGGCGGAGGCTCGTAACGCCTACCCCAAGCCGGAGGCTACCCGGGGGCAAATGCCGGGCGATCCGATCGACAAGTTCTTGCAAGCCCTGACGCAGCGTGACGAACATGCTATATCGCGCCCCGCTTTCCCGTGAGCGACCACCTTCTGAAGGGCCACTTCGGCGTCGCTGGGCCATTTGCCCGCGCATCGCCCGGATCAAACTTCCGTAGCTCCGTTCCATTTCACGAAAACGGGACAAGGTGGCAAGGACACTCAGCCGTTCCATGTCGGCCCCATAAACTGCCGAGACCAGCGGTTCCACCAGCCGTTCATAGACCTCGCGTCCCAAACGGCGACGCGCAAAATCGGCCAGACTCTCGTCGTTATTGTCTGATCGCGGCGGGATGAAATACTCCAGGGCCGCACGTATCTTGCCTAGCGGCGACAAGAGTGGTGTCGTCGCCAGGGGCCAAAGTCGGGTTGGTGCCATCATGAGAAAACCATCGGGCAGCGGATGGAGGCATCCCCGCCACACGACAAAGGCCCGGCGATGATCGGGGTGGGTCGTCACCAGTTGATCTTCGAGACCCAACTCACGACACAATTGAATACCCCATGGCAACGTGGTGATAAAATTATCGGCGCTCCGCTCGACCTGAAACCCGTCTTCGTGAACCGTACCCAGGACGCCACCCGGTGAGGTCTGCCGTTCAAAAACGGCCAGCTCAGCGTCGGGACGAAGGCTGCGGATTTGCCATGCCGCAGCCAAACCGCTAATCCCGGCGCCGATCACGGCGACACGAAACGGCCTGTCAGGGGTATCCGGGGAAGGTGGTGTATTCTCCATATAGGGCGATCTTTTCAATCTGTTGGTCTTGGCGGACAATAACCGAGGATGTGGTGGTGCAACACCGGCGTCCCCACCTTGCCAATCGATCCTCCATTGCCGATCGGTCGAAGGCTTTGCTCACAACCGACGGCAATGCCATGTGGCATTGGAGTTTACCCACTTTTTGCAGCTATGGGGTAGGCTTCCAGCGTTTCCCCAGCAAGACAACCAAGTGCAAATATGCGTTTGATGGCACAAAACCCGTAGTCTGCCCTGGAGGGCCACGCGCTGTCGTGGCCGTAATTTTGGAGGGCCACGCGCCGTCGTGGCCGTAATTTTGGAGGGCCACGCGCCGTCGTGGCCGTGAATCACAATGGATCATCCACCGGCACTTCGCCGGACGCGACGATGGGCGTCCCTCCAATTCTGATCTTGGATCGTTACCCATCCTTGAGGGTTACGTGCTGTCGTGGCCACGTCAAACCACAAAGAGCTGAGTAAACTCCGGTCCTCGGATGCTTGCTTTACGACGGACCAATGAGTAAAAATGGGCGATATCAGTGTGGCGAGGTAGGACGGCGTGGCGTCCGCGTCGTTCGGTACGGTTCCGTTGATGGCGTTATTCTCAACGCCGAGGGTAGGTCTTATTGGAGGAGCGCGCCTGCGATGTCCCAGTCAAAGATCGTTAAGAAAGACAATGTCGGACAGATTCTGGATCGGGCTATGGATGCGGGTGGTGGCATTTTGCGATTGACACCGACTTGGGTTCCGCGAAGTTTTCTCCATCCCGGTCGTCGAATCAAGCTCGCAATTGAGGATTTGTATGCGTACGGGGCCCACCGCGGTGGCATTGACGAACGCTGGTTTGCCAGCACGACAGAGGCTGCCAATGAAGGCCGCAACTGGGATGAAGGCCTAAGCTGGGTCCGCTTTAACGGCGAGCGGTTCTTGCTGCGGGACGCAGTCGAGGAAGGCCAGGGGAAGATCGTCGGTCCCGCCATTTGGGAAAAGTACCATCGCTGGCCCGTGTATTCGAAGTTTTTCGACAACGCTGGGCCGATCCCTCATCACATGCATCAAACACACGAGTTTGCCAAGCTGACGGGCCAGGAGGGTAAGCCGGAGGCCTATTACTTCCCACCGCAACTGAACGCCGCGGAAAACCACTTTGATTACACGTTTATGGGTTTGGAGCCGGGAACAACCAAGGAGGATGTCAAACGGTGCCTGGAGAATTGGAACAAGGGGGACAACGGGATTCTTGACCTCTCCCGGGCGTACCGTCTTAAGCCGGGGACGGGCTGGCTGATCCCCGCAGGTGTGTTGCACGCACCGGGTTCCCGCTGCACGTATGAACCCCAATGGGGCTCGGACGTGTTTGGTATGTTCCAATCGATCGTCGAAGGACGTTACGTTCCCTGGGACCTCTTGGTCAAGGACGTGCCCAAGGATAAGCACCACGATCTCGATTTCATCGTCAGCCAGCTCGATTGGGAGAAGAACGTCGATCCGTACTTCAAGGAACACAACTACCTGGAACCCATCGTGGACGAAGAGAATTCCGGCGACGGCTATACCGACCGCTGGATCGTCTATGGCCTGGTGGATGGCAAACAGCTCTTCTCCGCCAAAGAGTTGACGGTCATGCCCGGCGCCAAGTGTGTCCTCCGCGATCCGGGCGCCAGCGGTTGGATCACCGTCCAGGGCTGCGGCAAGATCGGAAGCCTCTGGCTGCAAACGCCGATCATGATTCGCTTTGGCGAAGAACCGGATGATGAGGTGTTCATCACCTACGAGGCGGCAAAGGCCGGTGTCGTGGTGGAGAACACCGGTACCGAGCCCCTCGTCAGCCTCCGCTACTTTGGACCGGATGTGCATCCCCGGGTTCCCAACGTGGGTGATTACAAAAAATACCGCTGAGGGGCGGCGTCCGAGGAAAGACTAGCCACGGTGCGACCTAGGTGTGGCAACGAGGGGAGTTAACCCAAGACCCGCACGCTATTGTGCGGGTCTTTTCTCTCCTGACCGCGGGTGACGCGGCCTCCGGGTGTGATCGTTACTTGCGCTGAATGCAGAAGACCCATCCTCTCAACTATTTTCCTTCACCCTTTAGTGGGATAAGTGACCTTTGACCGTCTCCGGAAATTCTTTGGGCAGAAAAACAAACTAGGTCATTTCCACCCTCATGGTAGTGAGAATGGCATTGCGTACCTCTCATTTGACGCCGGGCCGATTCTGACCTAGCCTTTAATAGGGTGTTCGAGTACGGACTTGTCAGCCAAAGGATATTCTTGTCGGCCATTGAGACCTAAACCCTTGTTGCAAGTAGTCTGGTGTGTCACTGTGCCGATCCCTCTCCACGACCACCACCATCGGCGATGGTCGTGCATGAGGCTGACCGGGGATGAAATAGGCAAATTGGGGGCCAGTGATGAGCAACTTGGCATCGACATCATCGGGAACAGAAGTGCAGGCGACCCCAACGGTGTCACCGATCGTTGATGGTGTTCCTCGGGGGCAGACACATCGCGAAAATAAGACTGACGGGACCGGGGATATTTCTTCCTTGGCACCGAAGGAGAAGCTCACTGCCCCGACCTCGGACTCAGCCCTTGATCAGTTGATCTCTTCGAGGCTGGGAATCTCCGCCGGTTTGTTTAGTGCCCTTAAAGTGCGTCATGCCCCCACCGCCATCCATTCGTTGCGGGTCGCCCTGGTGTCGTCGGCGTGGGCAAGCTTCCTCAAGATGGAGAAGGAGAAACAGGAGCGGCTCGAGGTCGCTGCCTTGTTACACGATGTAGGGATGATTGGGTTGCCGGATCAGATTCTCTTGAAACCCGGCCCTCTCACACCGGAGGAAATGGTCTATGTCGATCGCGCTCGGTTCATGACGCTGGAAATCCTCCGTCATGTGACCGACGATCAGGCCCTGCTGCGGATTGTGGAAAACGTTTCGGCCTGGTTCGACGGTAGTCGTTCGGGATATGTTTTGTCGGGTCGGGCCATTCCCGAAGCGGCCCGTATGATTGCCATCGTGGAAGCCTATGACGCGATGACGACGGACCATCTTTATCGGCCGGCTATGAGTGAGGAGCGGGCGATTGCCGAGCTTTATCACTTTGCGGGAAAGCAATTCGACCCCGATTTGGTCCAAGATTTTGTTCGTTTCCAACGGAAAGGGTTGGAAGCATCGCGGGAAGCAGTCGCCCATCGCTGGCTGTCGGAGCTTGACAGCACCGCCGTCAACCAACTGTGGCGGTGGGTTTCACCCGCACGGTGCATTGCCCCACCTGAGTTGGAGACAGTTTTCCAGCATCGCTTGCTCCAGTGGATGCGCGATGGCGTTGTCTTTGTGGACGCACACAGGGTTATTCTCCAATGGAACCATGGCGCCGAACGCCTCAGCGGCATCATGGCGGATGCCGTCCGTTTGCGACAATGGTCGCCGACCATTTTGGGTCTGCGAAATGAACGTGGTCAGCCGATCGACGAGGCGGATTGTCCGGTTTTGACGGCCATTAACTGTGGGACCCAGGTTTTGCGGCGTTTGACAATCAAGGGCCGCACGGGCGAGCCTGTGTCGGTCGATGTGCATGTCGTCCCGGTGATTCTTGACGATGGGGTGATCCTGGGTGCCGTGGCGATTCTCCATGACGCCTCGTCAGAGATTTCTCTCGAACAGCGGCTGGAGTACTTCCGTGACCGCGTTTCCAAGGATCCGTTAACCCAATTGGCCAATCGTGCCGAATTCGACCGAATGCTACCCCTGTTCGTGGAACAGTATCAGCGCCGTGGGCTAACATTCAGCCTGATCATTTGCGATTTGGACCACTTCAAACAGGTCAACGATACCTACGGCCACCAGGCGGGCGACGATGCCATCCGCACTCTCGCCACGGTGTTCCGCAGTTTCTATCGGAGTGGCGACCTGATTGCCCGATATGGCGGTGAGGAGTTCGTCATGTTGTGCGCCGGATGCGATATTGCCACGGCAACGCGGCGGGCCGAAGAAATGCGGGCTGCCCTAGCAAGTACCCCGCAGCCCCGACTCAACAATCGCGTTGTCACGGCCAGCTTCGGCGTGACGGAAGTCCAGCCGGGCGACACCCCCGAAACCATCCTCCGCCGTGCTGACCGAGCCCTGCTCATGGCCAAGTCCCGTGGCAGGAATATGGTCGTGCAATTGGGGGCCGGGAACAACGGCGAATCTATCCAAAAGCCGGTCTGCCGGTGGTGGTCTTGGCCACAAAGCTCCCAGGAGTTGATCTGGCGTGAGGACCTCATCAGCCCCATTCCACTCGACCTGGCAATGGAAAAACTTCAGGGATTTATTGCCGACCATTTGGGCCGCGTTGTCCGCTGGGATCGCCACCATTTGGAGATCGAGATCGAGGACAAAAACCCCTTGCGGACGCGACGTTCGGCCGACCGCCCCATCTGCTTTGGGCTTCGTGTTGACCTGGCCGAAAAGTCAACCGGGGTAACACAACCTTCCCGCACACACCTTCATCTGGAAGTTTGGCCGAAGAGCGGTCGGGAACGCCGCCGACGTGAGATCGTCCTCCGCGCGCAGGACTTGATTACGAGTTTTCACTCCTACTTGATGGTGACCGAAGTTACATCGGAAACCGGTGCCACCCTTTGGGAACGGCTCAAAAGGCTCCCCGCTCGCTTCCGCCGTGCCCGGCCGGGAACGCCGAAATCCGACTCCTAACCGCAGGGCAATTTCTTGGAAACGCTCTGAGCAAGCCCTCGCGGGTTGTCATGGGGTTCGTCACGGGCATTTGGAGTTTAGCCACTTTCTGCAGCTTTGGGCTACACGCTCCCAGCGTTTCAACAGCAAGGCAGCCAAGTGCAAATATGCCTTTGGGCGGGCAAAACCCATTGTCGGCCCTGGAGGGCCACGCGCCGTCGTGGCCGCGAACCATCATGGATGATCAATCAGCACTTCGGCGGACGCGACGGCGCGCGCTCCTTCAATTTTAATGTTGTATCACTACGCATCTTGGAGGGTTCAGCTCTGTCGTCGCCACATCAAACCAGAAAAAACTGGGTAAACTCCAATCACAGGCATCGCTTTCTCTAAGCAACAAGCCCTTGTAAGCTAATCAGAAGAGTCGGTTTTTTCTATTTCCCAGAATTTGAACTTCACCATGGAACGCGAATTCACTCCCGGTGCGTTGCGGGCTTTGGCCGCCGCGGCAACGTGGCAACTCGGTGAGACGTTTGACGGGCTGCGACCGGTCACCATTCTTATGGGGCTTTTGGCCGAGCCGGAATGCCGGGCCGCTGCCCTCCTTCGCGCAATTGGTGTTGAGGAAACCGCCATTCTCAACCGTTGGCCCGAACTGAGGCGCTCAGACCGTCCTCCCGTGATAACACCGGAGTCCCCGCCCGCTTTTCACGCCGAGGCGGAGCCGATCTTTGAGGCGGTTGACACGTACATGGATTGGGGAGATTGGCCACCAATTATCTCAACCGAGCATCTTCTCCTTGGGCTTGCGGCCGGAGATGAACCCGTGGCTTGCTGGCTGCGCGAGATGGGACTGGAGTTTCACGAGTTGCTCGGTCAAATCTTGGAGCGGTATGGGACGGCCGTCAAATGGCGGAGTCCAACCACCCCCTTGGAGTTACCTACGCCATCGGACGGCCAAGCGATGGGGGAAGCGACTTCATCTCCTGACCGTGAGGCAGTCAAAACATCAAGTTCATCGTCGAAAGAAACACCGGAGATAACAAGTCCTTCCCAATCGACGCCGCACGTTGAGAATCATGAGAAGCTCCGCACCCGTGCAGTCGGGACAGCCACCGAGATGCGGCTCTTCCGCATGGTCGATGCGGCCCTCAATCGGGCCATGGAAGGGCTCCGCGTGATCGAAGATTATGCGCGATTTGCCCTCGACCATCCGATGCTAGTCCGTGAAATGAAGGGCATTCGGCACGAGTTGGCCCATCTGGCCTCGGCTTTCCCCATGCCTGTTCGTTTGGCCGCCCGCGAGACTCAACACGATGTGGGGACGGAGATTAAGGCCCCGAACGAGCTTCACCGCATGGCGGTCGAGGACCTTGTGGATGCCAATTTCTCGCGGGTACGGGAGGCATTGCGGAGTATTGAGGAGTGTGCCAAGATCTTGGCCCCTCAAACTGTCGCCGGGATTGAGCAATTGCGGTATCGGTGTTACACGGTCCATCGGGCGCTTCGCATTAGCGAAACGGCCACGCAGCGTTTGCAGCAGGTTCGCCTTTACGTGCTTGTGGATGCGAGGTCCACTGCGGAAGAATTGCGAAACCTGGTGGCATCACTCGTCGATGCCGGGGTCCACGCCATTCAACTTCGGGAGAAGCACCTCTGCGATCGCCTGCTGCTGGAACGGGCCCGCCTCGTCCGCGAGGTGACACGGGGGACCAACACGTTATTTATCATGAACGATCGGGCAGATTTGGCCGTCTTGAGTGAGGCCGATGGGGTCCATGTCGGTCAGGAAGAACTGACGGTCAAAGATGCCCGTCTCATCGTGGGTCCCCACGCCCTTGTGGGAGTTTCCACCCATAACATCGAGCAGGCCCGACAGGCCGTCTTGGATGGGGCCGACTATATTGGCTGTGGTCCGACATTTCCTTCCACGACAAAGAGTTTTTCGGAGTTTGCCGGGCTAGATTTTCTTCGCCAAGTCGCCCAGGAGATTCGTCTCCCGGCGTTTGCCATCGGCGGTATCAACGAGGAAAATCTCCCCTCTGTGCTGGCCACAGGAATCCAACGTGTGGCCGTCAGTGGCTGCGTGATTCAAGCGGCCAACCCTGCCGAAGCCGCCCGGAGGCTTCTAGCCCTTTTGGAAGGCCCCCCTGACGATTGATACTCTGGTCACCTGGCCTTCGCGGTTGCCGTGTTTTCTCGAAAGAGGTCGTGACCAAAGCCCTCTGAAGTTTACCCACTTTTTTGCGGCAATGGGCCACGCTTCCCATGTTTGAACACCAAGGCAAGCCAGATGCGAAGACGCGTTTGATGCGGCAAAATCCATAGTCTGCCTTGGAGGGCCACGCGCCGTCCTACAAACAAAATGCCTGGAGGGCCACGCGCCGTCGTGGCCGTAATTTTGGCGGGCCACGCGCCGTCGTGGCCGCGAATCACGAGGGATCATCCATCGGCACTTCGCCGGACGCGACGGCGCGCGCCCCTCCAATTGTGATGTTGTGTCGTTACCCATCTTGGAGCGGTCGTCGCTCTCCTGGCTATGTCAAACCACAAAAAAACTGGGTGAACTCCAGCAGCCGTCACTTGACGTTTCGCAATCTTGGATCAATAGCGTCACGCAGGCTATCGCCGAGGAAGTTCAACGCGAACAGTGTGGCTGCCAACGCCAGTCCGGGGAAGACGATCAACCACCAGTAGATGCGAACGGGCGTCATGGCTTGCAGACCCTCATTGGCCAGCAGTCCCCAGGAGACATCCGGCGGTTCCACACCCAAGCCCAGAAACGACAGAAATGCCTCGAAAAGCATCACCCGCGGGATAGTCAGCGTCAAATAGACCACGATGATGCTTGTCAGATTGGGGACGATGTGGCGAAAAAGAATCCGCCAAAAGCTGGCCCCGAGGGCGCGGGCGGCTTCAACGTATAGCTCGTGCTTAAGTGAAATCACCTGGCCACGAACCACCCGGGCCATGGT
>FWWL01010039.1_pt1 | contig 11145 bp, 9 predicted proteins | sample 2228331 | NCBI WGS metagenome assembly FWWL01 (sample SAMEA103939775, study PRJEB20133) | metagenome
GGTCACCAACCCCGACCTCGCTCTGCTCCCTCACGCTGCCGGGGCCTCCATCGCCCGCTGCCGCTCCGCCTCGGCCCGCTCAGCCATGAGCGCCCGCAGGGAGGCGATGTCCGTCGGGATGAGGTACGCCACGCCGCAGAAGAAGAGGGCGCACAAGGTCCAGGCCACCGTGCAGATGATGAGGATGGCGTTGTGCAGCGAGGACTGCACGGCGATGACCCCTGCCAGGAGCGGCGCGGTGGCCGAGCCGATGGTCTCCACGAAGTTGAGGGTGGCCTGGGCCGTGCTCCGCACCTCTGGCGGCGTCACATCCTGCACGGTGGAGACCACGTTGGGGGCGGCGAAGGGCATGAACACCGCGGTCATGGCCATGAGCACCAGGAAGAGCCCCTGGTTCTCTATCGGTACCGAGAGGGTGGCCACCAGGAGCACCGCCCCCAGGACGACCCCCGTGACGGCCACGAGGACGCGGCCCCGCGGCGTCCGCCGGAAGAAGAAGTCGCCCAGGGCCCCGCCGATGAAATAACCGCTGGAGAGGGTGAGGATGGCCACCATCATGGTCGTGGCGGCCTGGTCCGAGGTGTAGTTTCGCTCCGTCTCCAGGTAGCGGAAGAACCAGTAGGTCACGACGTTCCAGGGGAAGACGCCGAAGAAGCCCTGCACGAAGAGGAGGAGCAGGCTCCGCTTGCGCAGCGCGGCCCGCAACTGTCCCAGGTCAAAGCGGTAGGTGCCGATCTCCCTCAGGCCGGCCAGTTCCGGCTCGGCGCGGCCCCGGGGCGCTTCCCGCACGAAGAAGAAGATGAGCGCGGCCACGGCCAGCCCTACCGAGCCGGTGACGAAGAAGACCCGTCGCCAGCCCAGCGTGGGCCCCAAGGCCGTGGCCAGGATGAGGCCCAGCATGTACCCCATGGGCATGCCCAGTTCCAGGAGGCCGTAGACCTTGCCCCGGATCTTGGGGCCGAAGTAGTCGCCAAGGAGGCTGTAGATCCCTGGGTAACTGGAGTCGTCAATGCCCGTGGAGGCGCGGGTGATCAGGAAGAGGCTGTAGCGGGGGGCCAGCGCGCTCAGCCAGGTGGTGCTGCCCCAGAGGAAGGACGCCAAGGCCAGCAGCTTGGCCCGCGCGAAGCGGTCGTAGAGGTACCCCCAGACCGGGTACAGGAGACCGGCCACGATGATGGCCCCTGTGGAGACGGCCCCCATCTGCACCTCGTTGATGCCGAACTCCTCCATGATGGGCGTGGTGAGCGGGCCGATGAGGAGTTTGTCGGCCTGGTGCAGGAGCACGAACAGGAAGAAAACGAAGACCACGAACCACCGGTACCTGGATGCCATCGGCTGCCCCCTTTCTTGCGCAAGTCCTGCTCAGTCCGGCTGCACCAACTCCACGACGGTCGCTCCGTCGCCGCCTTCGTGTCGCGCCCCGGGCCGGAACGAGGCCACCAGGGGGTGCCGCGCCAGTTCCTCCCGCACCGCGCGGCGCAGGGCGCCGGTCCCTTTGCCGTGGATGATGCGCACCTGGGGCAGGCCGGCCAGGAAGGCCCGATCCAGGTACTTCCCCACCTGCTCCAGCGCCTCCTCCACGGTGAGGCCGCGGCAGTTCAGTTCGGCTGGGAGCGCCCCAGTCCCCGGCCCCCGGAGGTCCTCCCGGGCTGGCCCTTGCGAGGGCTTCCCCTCGCCGTGGGCTTCCAGTTCCTCCACGGGCACCCGCACGCGGAAGGAGCCCACCTGCACCTCCGCCTCCCCTTCGTCCACGTAGGCCACCTCGCCAGCCATCCGCAGGCTGGGGACCCAGACCCGGTCGCCCGGCCGGGGCTGGAAGGGGAGACCGAGGGCCGGCTTTGTGCGGATGGGGGCGAGTTCCTGCGAGAGTTCCTCCAGGCGCTCTGCGGCCGCGGCCAGGTCTTCGGCCGGAGCAGGTTGGGCGGTCGGCTCCCGCTGCCAGAGGCGGCGCAGGCGGGCCAGTTCTCGGCGCACCTCTTCCACCTCCCGGGCTGCCTCCTCCCGCGCCTGCTGAAGGACTTCGCGGCGGGCCCGTTCCACCTCGGCCAGGCGGTGCGCGAGTTCCCGGCGCAGGGCCTCGGCTTCCGCCCGCTCCTTGGCCGCGGCCTCCCGCGCCCGCAGGGCCTCCCGCTGAGCCTCTTTGATGTCGGCCAGGAGGCTCTCCGCCTCCAGGACGTCCGGTGAGACCATCCCCTGGGCCTCCTGGACGATGGCCGGGTCCAGCCCCAGCCGCCGGGCGATGGCGAAAGCGTTGGAGCGCCCTGGAAGGCCGATGGCCACTTCATAGGTGGGGGCCAGGGTCTCCGGGTCAAACTCCACCGAGGCGTTCTGCACTCCGGGCGTCTTGTGGGCATAGATCTTCAGTTCGGAGTAGTGGGTGGTGGCCAGGGTGGTGATGCGCCGCGCCACCAGGTGGGAGAGGATGGCCCGCGCCAGGGCCGAGCCCTCCACCGGGTCGGTGCCGGCTCCCAGTTCGTCCAGGAGGACCAGGCTGCGGGAGTCCGCCTCCTGGAGGATGCGGATGATGCGCCCCATGTGGGAGGAGAAGGTGGAGAGGCTTTGCTCAATGGACTGTTCGTCGCCGATGTCGGCGTAGATGCCGCTGAAGACGGTGAGGCGCGAGCCCTCGGCGGCGGGGATGGCCAACCCGGCCTGGGCCATGGCGGCCAGGAGGCCCACCGTCTTGAGGGTCACCGTCTTGCCGCCGGTGTTGGGGCCGGTGAGGACGAGGACGAAGTAATCGTCGCCCAGGTAGAGGTCTATGGGGACCACCTTCTCGGGGTCCAGCAGAGGGTGGCGGGCTTGCCAGAGTTCTATGACCGACCCCGGATGGGGGACAGCCTCGTCCTTCCGGTGCTGGCGGAAGGGGACCAGGTGCGGCTCCACCCCGCGGATGGCCTCGGCGTAGCGAGCCTTGGCGAAGATGAGGTCCAGTTCCGCCAGGGCCTCTACCGTCTGCTGGATGAAGGGGGCTTCCTCGGCCACCAGGTCGGTGAGGCCCAGGAGGATGCGGTCCACCTCCTGCTCCTCCTGCAACTGGAGTTCGCGCCATTGGTTGTTCAGTTCCACGGTGGCCAGGGGCTCAATGAAGAGGGTGGCCCCGCTGGCCGACTGGTCGTGCACCAGGCCAGGGACACGCCCTTTGAACTCTGCCCGGAGGGGGATGACATAGCGGCCGTGGCGTTGGGTGACCAGGGGTTCCTGGAGGAAGGGCGCGACCTCCGGGGAGACGACCATGCGCTGGAGGCGCTCCAGGAGGCGCTCATGGGCAGCGCGCAGGTCCCGGCGGATCTCCGCGAGGCGCGGGCTGGCGGTGTCCAGCACCTCCCCCTTCTCGTTGATGGCCGCGCCGATGGCCGCCACCACGTGGGCACACTCTTCCAGGCGGGAGGCGACTTCCGCCAGGCGGGGGAACTGCCCGGAGGCGCGCACGAGGCTGCGCCGGAGGGTGCGGGCCACCAGGAGGGTCTGGCGGATGTCCAAGAGGTCCACCGGCAGGAGCACGGCGCGGCGCACCGCCCGGTCCAGCAGGGGGCGTACATCGCGGGCGCCCCCCAGGGTGATGGGGTTGGTCGCCAGGAACTGCCGGGCCTCCCGCGTCTCCTCCTGGCGCGCGCGGGCCTCCGTGAGGCTCGCGGTCGGGCGCAGGCTCAGGGCCAGTTCCCGGCCCGCTGAGAAGGACGTGTGGCAGGCCAGTTGGGCCAGGATCTTGGGGAACTCCAGGAGGTCCAGGTACGAATCGTCCATCAGCCGACCGAAAGGATGCGCAGGATCTCGGCGGGGGCCCACGGCTTGACCGAGAGGATGAGGTACGGCAGGAGTCGGGCGAAAACGTTGGCCAGCACCGAGGACTGGAGGAGGCTGTAGTGGATGGCCTGGCGGACCGAATCGGCCCGCACCGCGGCGAGGACCGGCTTCCCTGGCTGGTGCCAGGTCCAGGGGACTTCCGTGGCGAAGTTCACCGCGGCCAGGAAGAGGGCGATCCAGACGCAGGCGGTGACGAAGCCCAGGCACGCGCCCCCCAGTTGGTCCACATGCTTCAGGATGCCCAGTCGGGCCTGCCGGTAGTCCCTTGTGACCAGGGAAAGTGCGCCGTAGGAGGCACCCAAGATGAGGACGAAGGCCAGGGCTTCCACCGATTGGCGGTTGGCCCACACGACGGTCTGGATCCACGAGCCCACCGTTTGGTAGTAGGCCGCGGCCAGGACGAGCGCGAAGTACAGGAGCACCAGGCCGATCAGTTGGCGCAGGATGCCCTGGAAGAGTCCCACAGTGGTGCCGGCGATAAGCCCGGCCAAGATGAGCACATCCAGCATGCTCATAGGTGACCCTCGTCCCTCTGGGACCAGCCGACGTACGAAGAAGTATAGCACATTCCGTGCCGGGGACAAAACAGCGGAGACACCGGGCCAGGTTTCACGCCTGTGTTGGCGGTCTTGCGGCTGGCCCGCACGACGTGGAGACCTCCGCGGTGGGGCGATCCAGGCACCGCCCCCTGCGAGCCCCCCTCCTCATCCCTTCCCGAGTCGGAGAGGGGAAGGGGCCTGGAGGGCGGGTGGCATTTGCCCCACAACGCCCCTTGCGGTACAATGCCGGTGGCCGGGGGCAGAGAGTGGCAAGGGCGCACCCCAGCCTCGGGCCGTGGAGGTAGCAGGATGATCCGCGATCGGGAAGAGTTGCGCCAGATGCTCCTGGAGGAGAGGGAGAAACTGCGGCAGAGCCTTCGGTCCCTGCCGAGGCCGGCCCGGGAGAGCCTGGGGTACGGCAACCACATGGCCGACGACGCTACAGAGGCCTTTGACCAGGCGGCGGAGTTGGCCCTGCGGCGCAACCTGGAGCAGACACTGCGCCAGGTGGAGGAGGCGCTGGAGCGGTTTGAGGCGGGCACCTACGGCACCTGTCAGCGGTGTGGGCAGCCCATTGACCTGGCCCGCCTGGAGGCCTTGCCCCACGCCACCCTGTGCCTCCGGTGCCAGCAGCACAGCAAGTACCGGTAGGAGGCCCGGTGACGACGAAACCCCAGAGTGCTGAGGGCCAGGAGGTCCTCCGGCGACCTTCTGCTGCAACACGCCCACTCGGAGGGGCGTGGCTTCTCTTCCTGGTCGCCGCGGCCGTCCTCGCGCTGGACCAGGCGACGAAGTACCTAGTCCTCCAGCGCCTCCCTCTGGGCGCGTCCTGGGCGCCCATCCCCGCCTTGGAGCGCTGGTTCACCATCACCCACACCCGCAACGCAGGGGCTTCCTTCGGTCTCTTCCCCCAACTGGCTCCCATCTTCCTGGCTATCTCCGTTGCCGCCGTGGTGGGGATCATCCTCTACGCCCGCTTCCTCCGGCCAGGGGATTGGTGGATGGCCTTGGCCCTGGGCCTCATGCTCGGAGGGGCAGCCGGCAACCTGACGGACCGCCTCCGCATCGGCCACGTGGTGGACTTCCTGGATTTCAAGGTCTGGCCCGTCTTCAACTGCGCGGATAGCGCCCTCGTCGTCGGCGTGGCCCTCCTCCTGTGGTTCCTGCTTCGGGAGCAGCAGGGGCATCCCCAGGACGGGCAGCCGGGGGACGAGAGCAGCCCTTCCTCCCCAGCGGATGAAGCCTGAGCACCTCTTCCCCTCTGCGGAGCCCTCCCCATCGGAACCGGGGGACCAGGTGCACACCTGGACCGTGGACGACCTGCCAGGGGGCGAACGGCCCCGCCTGGACCGCTACCTTGCAGCCCGGTTCCCTGGCTTCTCCCGCAGCGCCCTGCAGCGTTGGATCGCCGAAGGGCTGGTCCTGGTGGACGGGCGGCCCGCCAAGGCCAGCCAGAAGGTGGGGCAAGGCCAGCACATCCAGGTGACTGTGCCGCCGCCGGCCCCGGAGGATTTGGTCCCCGAGCCCCGCCCCCTGGACATCCTGTACGAGGACGCGGACCTGGTCATCCTGAACAAGCCGCCCGGCGAGGTGGTCCACCCAGCCCCAGGGCACAGCACCGGGACCCTGGTCCAGGCCCTCCTGGCCCACTGCACCGACCTCACGGGGGTGGGGGGCAGACTCCGACCGGGGATCGTCCACCGCCTGGACAAGGACACCTCTGGCGTGCTCTTGGTGGCGAAGAACGACCGCGCCTTCCGGACCCTGCAGGAGCAGTTCAAGGCGCGGGCGGTGCGCAAGGTCTACCTCGCCCTGGTGCACGGGCACCTGCGCGAGCCTGCAGGGCGCATAGAAGCCCCCATCGGGCGGAACCCTCGCTCCCGGCAGCGGATGGCGGTGGTGCCAGGAGGGCGGCCGGCGGTCACTCGGTACCGGGTGCTGCGGACGGTGGGAGCCTACACCCTGGTGCTGGCGCAGCCCGTGACGGGCCGCACCCACCAGGTCCGGGTGCACTTGGCCTTCCTAGGACACCCGGTGGCGGGGGACACTCTCTACGGGCTCCGGCGCGAGGCCTTCCCCTTCCCGCGTCAGTTCCTGCACGCCTGGCGGATCGGCTTCCGCCACCCCTCTACAGGGGAGTGGATGGAGGTCCGGGCGCCGCTGCCGGCGGACCTCAAGGCCGTCCTCCGGGCCCTGGTGGCCGAGGAGCGTAGGCGATGAGGGCCGGGGCCCCTGGGGTCACGCAGGTCCGGCGCGCCCTCACGGCCATCGCCGTGGGCACGGCCTTGGCCCTGGCGGGCGACGCCACCCTCTACGCCGTGCTGCCGGCCCATGCCCACCTGGTGGGCCTCGGGACCGCGCAGTTGGGGCTGGCCCTGAGCCTCAACCGCTGGGTGCGCATTGGCAGCAACACACCGGCCGGGTTCCTCTTTGACCGGCTGAGCCACCGACGCCTGTACCTGGTGGGCCTGTGGCTGGGCGTCCTGCCCACGGTGGGCTACGCCATCAGCACGGGCCCTGGCCTCCTGCTGGCAGGCCGCGTCCTCTGGGGTCTCTGCTGGTCCCTGATCCTGGTCGGGGGGTACGCCATCCTCTTGGAAACCACCACCCTTGAGACCCGGGGGCGGGCCACCGGCGTGTTCCAGATGGCCTACTTCGCTGGCGGAGGGCTGGGGACGCTCCTCGGGGGCTTCTTGGCCGACCTGGTGGGGTTCCGCCTGGCCCTCCTGGGGTGCGCGTGTGCGAACGCGACGGGGGCCCTCATCGCCACCTTCCTCCTCCCCGAGACCTCGCCTGCACCCAGGCGCGTGGAACCGGGCAGCCTGGGCAGCCTCCTCCGGACGGGGATGGAGGAGATGTCGGCCCTGGTGCTCGGGCTGGGGCACCGGTGGGCGAGCTTTCGCCGCCCTGGGGCCCAGCGGGGGGCCAGCCTTTCGCCCCTGGCAGTGGGCTCGTTCGTCAACTTCGTCGCCTACTTCGTGACCAACGGGGTCCTGATGGCTACCCTGGCTTACTTCCTCCAACAGCGGTGGGGGCAGGAGGTGGCCCTGAACGGGGTGGTGGTGGGCGTCTCCACCGTTTCGGGCACGCTGCTGGCCTCGCGCTCGGCCTTCTCCATCGTCCTCGCGCCCCTGGCTGGGCGCCTCTCGGACCACCTGGGGGAGCGCCGGAGGCTGGCCGCCGCGGGCCTCTCCCTGGAGGCAGCGGGGTTCGCAGTGCTGGCCTCGGCCCTGAGCCTGCGGCTGGGCGGCGTGGTCCTGGGGGTGGCCCTGGTGGCGGCGGGTGGAGGGGTGCTCGCGCCCACCCTGACGGCGTGGGTCGCGGACCGATGCGGAGGGGCGCGGCAGTCCACCTCTATGGGGGTCTACGCCACCGCCGCCGACCTGGGCAGCGCGGCCGGCCCCCTTGTGGCCTACGCCCTGGCGGAAGGCGTCTCCCTCACCGCGCCTTATTTCCTCTCGGCTGCGGGCGCGCTGGCCGCGCTGGCCGTCCTCCTCTGGGCCCGGGGACGGTGAGGGCTATACCTCCTCCTGGGGGGCAGCGCCCTGCCGGAACCTCTCGTACAGGAAGCGGAGGTTGGCCCGGTGGAGTTGTTCCACCAGGCCACCCAGGGGCATACGGGACATGCCGCACGATTCCAAGGAGATGTTGGCCAGGGCTTCGGGCGGAGAGCCCTTCTCCACCAGGGCCTGCACCCGCTTCTGCGCCTGCTTGATGTAGGCGATGTTCTGGTCCAGGACCTCGTTCACTTCCCCCCGCAGGAGGGGCCGGCCGTGCCCCTGCACCAGGTGGTCCGGATTCAGCTTCTTCAGCCGGCGCAAGGTCTGGATGAACTGCTCGGGGTCGCCGTGGGGGAGGTAGGGGATGGGCATTACCGCATCCCCGGCGAAGAGGACCTTTTCCTCACGGATGTAGACGGCCAGACCGTCCGGCGTGTGGCCAGGGGCGTGGATGAGGTCCAGGGAGCGGTTCCCCAGGTGGATGCTTCCCTGCCCGGCGATGGTGATGTTGGGCAGGCGCAGTTGGACGGGGGCCAGTTCGGGCGTTTCCTGCTTGGCCCGCTCCAGCGCAGCCTGGCCGAACTTCTGCATGAGACGGCGGCAGGCGTCCTGGGCCACGAAGTCGGCCTCTGGGAACAGGAAGCCCCCGTAGGAATGGTCGCCGTGGGAGTGGGTGAGGACGACGTAACGGATGGGGCCTACCCGCTGGGCCTCCACGAATTCGCGCAGAGCCCTGCTCTCCGAGGGGAAAGGGAGCGTGTCAATGAGGATCACCCCTTCGGTGGTGACGACCACGCCGGCCGTCACCTCAAAATACCGCTCGCACGTGAAGACGTAGATGCCTTCCGCAATGCGCTCACGCAGCATGGTATGCTCCTGGGTGGCTGGGCGGTGTTCCCGGCGACTCTGGGGAGAGCATAGCACAAAGGGGATGGGGTGTCAAGGGCGTCGGAGCGTTCCCATGAACCCCCGGAGCGGTTGCATTGCTGGCCGCAGGGGCGGACCGACCGCTGGACGCGACATGGGGAAGGCCCCTAACACCGGATGCAACCGGGAAACGCGCCCATTTGACACCCTGGCGGTTCTGGCTATAATAGGGCCGAAAACTGCATACCGCCGCGCAGGGGTTGCCCAAGGCCCGGATGCCTGGGCAGGTAACGAGCGAAGCCGGTGCAAGTCCGGCGCTGTCCCGCAACTGTAACCCGGCGGATGGCGCGTTGGCACGTGGCAGATAGCCTATAGCCACAAGGCCAAGCCATGGACCATGAGCCGTCCCAGCCGGGGAGCCAGGTCGCCCGCCTCTGCGTCGCTCTGAGCCTTCGAGAGAAAGGTGTCAAGAGCCAAGTTGGGCAAAGGGACCCCCTCCTCTCGAGGAGGGGTTTTTGTTGTACCTTCCCTCCACCACCTTCCCGCTTTCCCTCAGGGCCCTCTCGCGGCGCCCTGCACGCCGCTTGGCCCAAGGCACCACTCACAGAGGGCTCATGGCAAATGGCCCTATGGCTCCCGACCGAGACCCATGCATATGCATACGCCATCAGCCGTACGCTATCACGCCAGCAGAGGAGGTGGAACGATGTCACGCACTGGATGGAAGGTCGGCCTTGCGGGGGCTCTGCTCCTCGCCTTCACCCTCTCCCCCGCCCTTTGGGTGGGGGCCGGGACCGGCGTCCTCCCAGCGGAGCAGCCCGTCCGGAGCGCGCTGGACTGGCTGCCAACCCAGCAGGGGGCCGAGGGCGGCTTCGCCAACCCCGGCACCACCTGCGACGTGGTCTTCGCCCTGGCCAGCGCGGGCCACAACCCCAACACATGGCGGCCGACGCCCTTGGGCCCATCGGTCATGGACTACCTGGCCACGAACGCAGCCGCCTACGCCACCGGCCCCGCCCAGACCGGCAAACTCATCGTCGCCGTCGTCGCCGCGGGCCTGGACCCAACGGATTTCGGCGGCCTGGACCTCCTGGCCCACCTGCGGTCCTTCGGCAATGGGGCTGGGGCCTACGGCGCGGGTGCGATGGACCAAGCCTGGGCCCTCCTCGCCCTCAGGGCCGCCGGACAAGAGGTGACGGAGGCGGAACGGGCCGCCTTGCGTTCGTATCAGCAGGCGAACGGCGGTTGGGAAGGGGCCCCGGGCTGGGGCACCGACACCAACACCACCGCCCTGGCGATCCAGGCGCTCCTCGCGGCAGGGGAGCCCCGTACCTCCAAGGCCGTGCAGGCCGCCCGGGCCCACCTCCTGGAGCAACAGAACGACGACGGCGGCTTCCCCTATACCAAGCCCTCGCCCTGGGGCTCCGACTCCGACGCCAACTCCACAGCCTACGTCCTCCAGGCCATCCTGGCCCTGGGTGAGGACCCTACGGCAGAGCCCTGGTGGCGCGGCGCGGGGTACGACCCCGTGGCAGCCCTCCTGCGCTTCCAGGCCCCCTCGGGCGCGTTTGAGTGGCAGCCCGGCTTCGGTGCAAACCTCCTGGCCACCGCCCAGGCCATCCCTGCCCTGATGGGCAAGACGCTCCCCTTGCCGGCCGGCCAGTGGGCCGAAGAGGAGGTCCTCATCCCCGCCCCGCACCTCGGGCCGGCCCCAGCCCTGGCCAGTGGGAACCTGGTGACCTGTGTGGCCCCGCCGCCGGCTGTCTCCTGGGTCAAGGCCTACCGCCTGACGGCCGAGGGTGCCTGGGAGGATGTCAACCCGCGCGGGTGGTCTTCCGTGCGCAGCGACGGCTACCTGAAGGTGGACGGCTTGCCAGTGGACTACGCCACCTTCGGCGCGGCCGGCAACCCCTACCGTGTGGAACTGTGGGTCAACGGCCAGGTGGTCCGGACGGCCGGCATCTTCCACCAAGGGCAGCCGGCCTTCCGCATCCAGCCCGAGGCCGACAGCCTCACTCCCTGGCCCTGCCCCGTGACGGTGGACTGAAGTGAGCACCGCGAGAACCCCCGCGATCCTGCGGACGCCTCTCGTCCTCGTGGCGCTTCTGGTGGGGCTCCTCTGGCTGCCCTTCCCGTGGGGGGCAGCGGAGGGGCCCCACCGGGCCGCGCTGGTGGTCGTCTACGGCGAGGGCCGGGTAGAGGCGCGCTGCGTGGAGTTCGCCGAGGCCCAGATCTCCGGGACGGACCTCCTGCGCCGGTCTGGGCTCTCCGTGGTCCTGAGCGAGACCCAGGGCCTCGGCGCGGCGCTCTGCGCCGTGGAGGGCGTGGGGTGCCAGTTCCCCGCCGAGGACTGCTTCTGCCAGTGCCGGGGGGCGGAGTGCCGCTACTGGACCTACTGGCGGTGGGAGGGCGGGAGGTGGGCCTATTCGGGC
>FWWL01010040.1_pt1 | contig 11145 bp, 4 predicted proteins | sample 2228331 | NCBI WGS metagenome assembly FWWL01 (sample SAMEA103939775, study PRJEB20133) | metagenome
GGTCCCATATCGGGCTGGGACATTCGTCTTTCAATTCGGCTGAACGATTGGTGGCTTCTCCCAGTGGAAACCATCTGGCAACCCTGCACAGAGGTAGCCAAACTGCCGTCTCTGTGTTTACATTCGACCCAGAAACGAGCACCTACACGCATCGAACAACGATATGGTCGGGCGTGACTCGGAGTAATCGCGATGCTTTAGGACAAGCCAACGGAAGTCCCATTACCTTCTTAGAGGACGAGCGGTACATAGTTGAGGTTCACGCCAATTCCCTACGGTTAATTGATGTGCAGACCTATCGTCGGTTGAATGAGACCGTGTTGAGCGGAAACCCCACGAAGTTCTACTATGCAGTGGCTTCTCGCCCCAGAAGCAGACCAGACGAGCCGCTCTATATTGCTGCGGTAGGAGAGTTGAGCAACTTCTCTGGTGGAGTGTTAGACATCTATGAGGTAGACCCTGCAAGCTCGCAGCCTTTCACCCTGATTGCGTCTGCTTCTTTGGGTGTCGGCGCAGGTGTCTGCGTAGGCTGGTCCCGCTCAGAAACACTGAATTTACCCACCCCTGATGTCATCGTGACGGCGTCCGATAGCGGTATGATATCTGTGTGGAATCTTAATGGCTCAACGCTCTCGTTGATTAATACACAATATATTCCTGAAGCTCCGACTGCCCTGTCAGTGCCCCGCACTATCACTTCGATTGACTATGTGATCGGTACAGAGCGCGGTGGGCTCATCGACCAATCTGGTACAACTTGGCGCGACTTTTTCGATCGCCCGATTATCGATATTGAGCGTTCCCCATCGGGCACACACCTACTGGCTTTGACAGGCACTTATGATTATCCATATTTTACGCAATCAAGTTTGTTCTGGCTGGAGCGTGATGGCTTGCGCAAAGTTGGGCAAGCGCAAGAGATAACAACGAACCAAGATGCCCATTTCCCCACTTGGGGAAACCAACGCCAGCATTCTTGGTTGGATGCGGTTATCTTGCCTTCTGGAGGTGCCCTGGCACTGACGAAAAGTCAGGATCTTAGCTATCTCTACCCTCACTTGGTGCATTTGAGTACTCCAGAAACCGCATGGGAAAGCATCGTGGCATCCGATGTGGATGGACGCGCGGTGGCAAGCGAGGGTAAATCGGTTGCGGTGAGCGCAGGTCGCTCGGTACGCATTTACCAACTCTCAGATAGAGATAGCCTAACCTTCTCTTTGGAAAGGACTATCGATTACGGTGATGCCTTAGTGAACGACATCGCCATCGATAGAGGTGTGCTCGCGGTAGCTCTTAACGATGGTCGAGTCGAGGTGCGCGACCTTATGAGTGGCGAAAGTCAAATCCTCAATATCGATGGAGGTGCCTATTGCGTGAGTTTGGATGCTCGCGGAGACCCTGAACAACGCGTTCGCACCATATTATTAGCGGTGGGAACAGCGAGGGAAGCCCATATCTATGAGGGTCCTATCGGCAACCTATCCTTAGAGCGTACTCTCCCGATTCCGCATCAAGAGTCCTCCCAGATGTATGTATGCGACATCGCGTTTTATCCTCTCGATCCAAAGATTGTAGTGATGCTCGCAACAGGACGCGTGGCAGGCAGTCCGCAATTGACCCAGCTCTCTGCTTGGAGACTTGACCAGCAGAATGCCCTCTGGCAGAGAAACGATGCCTACAGTTGGGTGCGCGTTCCCTCTGCACACCAGATAGCCTTTGTGGGACAGGCTTATGAGTACATAGTGGGAAACATCTGGAGGGTTCAGGATCCTACCTTGCCCTACGAGATAGAGTTGATTCAAGTGAGTAATGGTCAAAGTGTCCGATTTGCTGCTCAAGGTGGAGCTCATTACAACTACAGACCTCATCCGCTCTCTCGTCATGGGGTGACCCCTCAGCATTTAGTGCTCGGCTGTAGTATAGGCAACCATAGGACTTCTACGGATATACCTGTGCTGATGGGAATACGCTTCGACTGGGAAAAGCAGAGTGCTTGGATTAGCCACTGGCAGTGGGGTCATCACAACGGCATCACCGCTGTGAGTTCAGGATGGATAGATCGCGGTTCGCCTTTTGTGTGTTCGGTTGCGCCTGATGGTCAGCTCCGAGTGTGGGCTTGGAATCGGGGTACTGTTCAATCGGTATACCGAGGAGCCGATTTTATTCAAGCGCTGGGCATAGGTCAGTCGTTCGTCAGTGGCTCTTACCTCCACGGTGTCAATAGCCTCACGAGCCATCTATACGGACGCAGCGATGGCGAGCCATGGCGCACATTTTCTTTGAAAGCCTCTCAGCACCTTGTACTCCCAGCGCACGATGGAACGCACATACTCTCCCTACGCAGTCGGTCCTATCCCATTGCGAACCCTGGTCCTCCGCTCTTCACAGCCACTGGTATAGCGATTATAGACCCCGACACTTCCAACGAGGTAGTTAGCAATAATGACAACCTTGCTCGTTTTCGAACGGTGGATGTGGCGGAAGGCACCGTAATGGTGGACTTTTGGAGGGACACCAGCAACAACTGCCTTGGTTTCCTGAGCTACTCTCTCTCTCCGCTATCTGTGGGCACGCTTCAGATTATCACAGATGCATCTAGTCAGGATCCACAGTATTGCCCCTGGTATGCCCACCCATCCTCTCCTTATGCCACTAAAAATGTTGCATTAGACCCCACGGGGCAGTGGGCAGTGTTTGTTGGAAGGAGGCAGATTGGGAATGCAATTAGCCCCTTGATAGCCCTCTTCCGTAAGACGCCCAACGGGTGGCAAGCCGATAGGGAATGGGTAGGAGCAACGGGTGATGCCTTTCCTTACACGGTAGTGTTCCTACCGCGTCCAGGAGGCGATCCGAATCTTCCCCCATATGTGCTGGTTGGCGATCAGAACGGTACAGTTCACCTTCGTGACCCTGCCGACAACTGGGCGATTTTGCGCACGCTCAACCTCTATCGCCCATCGGGTAGCCCCGCTCCTCACTGCTATGCAGTCGCGTATCGTTCGGGGATTGTTGCAGTGGGCGGAACCTATAGCTTGGAGTTCTACAAATACGACCCCAACACAGGCAATCTAAGTGAACGCCCCTTCCGTCTGTATGATTTGGAGACAGCACCTGGCGTGCTTCAGATTGCTTTAGGTGAGCTCCAAGATAACCGAATGGAGTATGCTTACACCCAGTTCACAGGCGGAGTTGCTTACGCTCAGCTGGATATCTGTGGTTGCCCCGACATTAACTTTGACGGGATAGTAAATGATACGGACCTGCTGACAGCCTTGCTCAACTTCGGTAGTACAGGTGCTAACCTTTACTCTGATGGTGATGTTAACTGCGACGAGATTATCGATGACGCAGACCTGCTCTTGATACTGTTTGCATTTGGAGATAGTTGCTAATCTGGTGAGAGGCGGGATGGAGAGTAGCAATCGGCTCTCCTTCCCCCTTTTTACCGAAACGAGGAGGCTACGAACAGTGCGGATGGGAGCCGTAGTGCCCTCAGGGCGTTGGGCAGTTGTTTATGATGAGCAAGCACTGAGGCTCTATAACGCTGAAGGGCGCCCGCGTTCTGCCGTCTCGCTTGAAGGTGTGGAGCAGATTGCGATGGATGAGCGCTGGATAGCAGTGGTGACCCAGAAGCGTCGCCTTTCGGTATGGAAACTGCCCACCCTGTCCCCTACTCCTATGTGGAGTATCGGCTTGTCTGACCTGCCCGTCGGGCTGAGCGTTGCACACAATCGGGTTGCAGTAGGTTTTTCTTCGGGTGCGATAGGGGTCTATTCCGCATCTGAAGGGCGTCGTATCGCTTGGCGCGGACTGACTGAACCCATAAGTGCGCTTGCTTGGGATACCCAACCCGATTGGCTTTGGGCGGGCACTGACGAGGGTTGGCTATGGCGTACTACCGCGAATGCAAGCGAGCGCTGGGTTCGCCTCAGTATAGGCGAGTTAATCCAGCTGTGTGTCAACCATAAGTTTCTGTATGCTGCGACGGGCGATGGGGGTGTGCATCAAGTGGAGACGCGTGCACGCCAAGTCGCCTATCGCTGGTATGGAAGCCCCGTCGAGGTGAGTGCCTTAGCGCGCTGGTCCGACGGAGTGGTCAGCGCCGACCGCACCGGAATAGTTTGGCGGTGGCGGCCGGGCAAAGCAGTGCCCGTAGACGAGTTCCCCACCCCATTAGGAACCATTTGGGGAATTTCTGACCACGATACCGCTCTCACCTGCCTGGCAATCGGCGTCAACGGAATCGCCCGCTTGCACTGGCAAGGCAAACGCACTCACTGGCTACACCAATTCACCCCAAAAGCGTCTCCATCCATAAATCAAGAAGAAGGAGGTTGAAGGACAATGAGGACACACAAGACACAGAGATTGCTGTTGATGATGGCGTTAATCACCGCCATAAGTGGGCTTACTCAATCTACAGAAGCCCAACAACTCCATCCGTTCACCGTGTATCCCTACGACGCGCGTCCCGAAGTTCAAACCCTTATTCCTGCATATCTCACGGACTATTCCTATACCTATGATTATCGATACTTACTCACAACATCTCAGAGTCTTACGGGTGTAGGGGTACTGGATGTGCAGAACAAGCATGCCGAGCGTTATCCCTTGCTGAACCATCTTCCCCACCCGCCAGGCGTGAATGACTGGCAATACTTCGTCTGGAATAATCGTCGTTATGTGGTCTCAGTAGGTGGAAGCGAAGTTCGCGTTTGGGATATCACAGACCCTTTGAACCATACTGTGACCGCGGCGCGCATCAGCCCTGGACCTGACCCTCAACAATTTTACTTCGATCGCGCTCAACAGGTTGGTGTTGTGATTAATGAGTCAGGGTGTTATATCATTGTTGGAGGTCTTCGCCCCTCTGTTTTGCTGGTGCTCCGCTTCGATGGAAGTAGCTTGAGCCTCGTGGGTGTACCCACTCCTTCTGGTAAGGGCTTAGGAGTCACGGTCATCGCTTCACGCCCCCCTAACTTCGACATGATTGCAGTAGGGACTTACGGCGGTGTTATTGAGTTGTACACTGTGGACTCATCAGGCTCTCTCACCCCTGCTGGGGTTGGTCAACTGGCGATGAATCAAGGTGCCATCACCCGCCTAAGCTTCGTTCCGAATGTCGATCCAGCTCTGGTTGCTATGGATGAAACACCTCGAATCTACCTGTGGGATGTTTACAATAAATACCCATTGGCGATGAAGGAGGCGCTAATCAATCTTACTAAGTTTCAACCCTGGATCACTGACAGAGGTAGTGCATTCCTCCTTCCACGATTCCACTTCACGCCAGATGGAAAATTTTTCGCTTTGAGATGGGCTACTGGTTCGCCTGGAGTTGACTATGACGAATATGCTACTCTCACCCTGTTTGAGATAGTTACCTCTAACACGCGCGCAACTTCTCTTCGTGTTGCAGGTACACTAAATGGTCGTATCTTTAAGGAGGAACCATCTAACACCTCATACTTTTCTTTTGCTTTAGGACCGAACAACGATGCGTGGATAGGTTGGATTATGCAGCCGTTGCACTATGCTAACGCACCGTGGGATGTGAGCTTACGCTTGCCTAATAATGCTGGAGTGGGCACTGCGATTGCCTGTTCCCCTTCTGGAGCATTAATCGGCACCTCTCAAGGGCATCTGTACTACTACGATGCAGAGGCAATTGGAGCTGAAAGCTACACCCCTATGGGGGGCTTAGGGATTAACGGTGTCGTTCACTCGGCGGTGTACTTGGGCACTCAGGGAGACGACCAGTACTTCCTGATTTCTTATGGTGATGGGAATCTGGACATTATCAGGGTACATATCTCCCCTGCAAGCCGAGGTCTCTTCCGCCATGCAGGGGTGGCTTCCCTCCCGGGCTGGGGCGCCTTGCGATTGCATGCGCGTTCCGATGCATCGGGTGCCCTGATTGCGGTAGGGGGTTCCGCCAGTGGAACGCTTTCCGTATGGCGATGGCAAACGACTGACCCTGCTGTGCTAACCGAAGCGACGACGGAGTCAACGCGGTGGTTTACTGGACGCGTGATTAGCGATGTAGCGTGGAATTCTAACAACAATCAAATCGGGTTAGCCCTGCGCCGAGCTGAATGGGGACGCGCCACCTTCACCGGAAACGGCTTTAGCAACCAAACCGTTCAAGCAGGCTCAAGGAACGGGGCTGGAGCTGCCTGGGATGGGAACACCCTAAGAGTCGTCTATTCACTGAATGCTCCCAGCGGGTGGGCTGGCTATCAGATCCTTTATGTGCCGGATACCTTCCGACCGAATCACCGAAACAGGCTCATAATTGACGGTGCAAACTATGCTTTCTTTAGCTACTCCTACCCCATAGGTGACATATTTGGAACCTACAGCAACAGTTGGCGGATGGTAAGCAGTGCAGGACGCCCCACACCTGTCGTGCGCCTTGCACACGGAGTGGTCTATAGGGATTACCCCTATGCAGTAGCCACCACTTCGCAAGGGCATGTGGCGTTTTTCCTCACCCCACCTCTTGGACTACGCGGAGACTATATCGCTCACCAACACTACCACTTTGGACCAAACACGCTATCCATCAATCGTTCAACACGCCATATCGCGCTCGGGAACTATATTGCCTTCGCTGGTACTTATGCCACTACCATTTATGAGCCTGACTCTACGAACCCGCTGGGTTATCGCATTACAAAGCGCATTCGCGGATCCTACATGCTTCACCCCGTGCCGATGGTCATAAACGGCGTTCCTGAAACTCTGCTTCATTCATGGCTACCGCGTAATCAACTGGAAGTTGCAAAGCTCGATGTGAACGCCAGTACGGGCATCTCGCCAATCCAGACCATCAGTGGACGCGGGTTTATGTCGACCAGTTGGAATGGAAACTACCTTGTTTCGATGCGTGAAGTATCCGGATGGGTCGACTTCCAGGTTCATCAGTGGGACCCTAATCAGGGGAGATTTGTCGATCGTGGGGGTACTTTTGGAAGCTACTACGTTCCCTCGGTAGGACTTGCTCCTCAGTGTTATGTGAGCGATGATGGGAACTGGGTAGCCGTATTCTACAGAAACTATAATGTTAATTCCCCTCGAATCGATCTCGATATATATCGGTTTGATCAGGGTCAGTGGCAGCTTGTCCGTAGTGAACAAGGCATAGTTCCTCCTTACGCGCTGATTACACGAGAATACTCTCCCCCTCCAGCCACACCTGTGCCTGTTTACCCAATCATCCCTGGCACAAATCGCCTTCTGGTGCAGGGTGACAATAGTCTCGACGAGTATGACATGGCAACGGGTAATCGCACAACGACACCTTTACAACGCAACTACTTGTTTGGTTTTGGTACGAGCGATAATGGGGATCTCCTCTTCTATCACCTGGTAGACGAGTACTACTTAGTTCCTCGTTCAAATCGTCTGCTTAAGGCGTACAGATACGATGGTGTGAACTGGAACCTAATCAGCACTTTTGACCGCGAAGCGCGTTCGGACGAGACTTTAGAACCCAACAACTTTAGAATACTCCGCCCAATAGGTGGCTCTGGCTTTGTTGTAGTTCCCTCCCTTATTAATGGGATTGTGGTCGCCGATTCGCCCTAAAGTTACTCACTATCGTAGGCAGGGAGGGTGTGCCCTTTAGGGCGCACCCTCTTTTTTATAGGCTTGTCTATCGCCCTCGCTCCTCTGATAAGGGTACGCAGTTAGGTTCACTTTCTATGGATTGCCCCACATTTTTAGAGGGCAATTCCCCCTCCTTTAAGGTTCCCCCGTCAACGGGGGAACCGAGAAGAAAGTAACTTTTCTGTTCTCCCTTCTCTCGTTATTCTGTGTCTCTCTCGTCATCCTGTGTCTCTTGTGTCATTCTGAGCCGAAGGCGAAGAATCTCAGCCCTCACCCCCAGCCCCTCTCCCACTGTTCAGACCTTACTGCACGACAGTTTTTCGTACTTGTGCCTGAGGTTGGCTTCTCTTTAGAAGGGCAGACACGGGGGTCTGCCCCTACAGGTAAGGCGGTTGAGTAGGGGCGCACCCCCGTGTGCGCCCATTTTCTATTCTCCCTCAAAAAAGTGTCGTGCAGTAAGTCCCATACGGAGAGGGGAGTATCGGACTCCCCCTTCTCCCCCTGGAAGAAGGGGGCTGAGGGGATGAGGGCTATCTGGACAGAGTGGGGGCGAACCTCCGTGACTCATTCCCTGATGTCCGTGACTCGTCCACTGATGTCCGTGACTCGTCCACTGATGTCCGTGACTCATTCCCTGATAGGCGCATCGAACAGGTAAAATGAACGCATGCGACGCAGAGACTACATTCCTGAGCGGGATGCAGACTTTGATAGTTGGCAAGCGAACTTTCGGGCGTATGGGAATGCGAACCTCGCAGGGCTGGTGGGGTGAGGAGGCATTTTATTGGGCGTTGGGTGAATAGTCGGGGTGAGGCGGGACCGCTGAGCGAGACGGTGTCGGCGACGATACCGGGCTAAATGGGCAGGATGCCCAAGCCACGAGGGCTAAATGGGCAAGGATGCCCAAGCCACGAGGGCTAAATGGGCAGGGATGCCCAAGCCACTTCCATTCGCCATTCGCTATTCGCCACTTCGCCTTTTTCACAGGCGAGACGCCCGTGCTACGAACAGTCTTGCCTCTCAGTGTTCATCCACCGCTTCCCCTGCCCCGCGCGGGATGCGAATGTCGTCCACCAGCTGCTGGATTTCTTGGGGCGGTGGCGGTGTGAGGCGCGAAACTATCAGGGCGGTGGTCAGGTTCAGGAGCATCCCGATTAGCCCAATCCCCTCCGCGCTGATGCCGAACACCTCCTTCACAATCGGCTCTGCCGTGCCGAACAGTTGGGGTGAGCGCATCAGCGCAATCATCACCGCCGTGAAGCCCAAGCCCACAATCAGCCCTGCGATGGCGCCCTGCTTGTTCATCCGACGGTCAAAGATGCCCAGCAGGATAATCGGGAACAGTCCCGCCGCAGCAAGTCCAAAGGCGAACGCTACCACCTGCGCCACAAAGCCCGGCGGATTAATCCCCAGATACGCGGCGATGGCGACCGCAGGCAGAATCATCAGGCGTCCCACCAGCAGGCGCAACTGTTCAGGCGCACGCGGGTTCAGAATGCGATAGTAAATATCGTGCGAGACCGCGCTCGACATCGCTATCAGCAACCCCGACGCAGTAGAGAGCGCCGCCGCAAGACCGCCCGCTGCGACCAGCGCAATCACAATCCCTGCCAACCCTGCCACCTCGGGCGTGGAGAGCACAATAATGTCGTTGTCCAGAAACACCTCGTTCGGGTTGCTCATATCGGGCGAGTCGAAGTCGGGGCGTCCGCCCTTCATCTGGAAGGCGTTGCCCTTCGCAACCGTGATGCGACCGTCGCCGTTTTTGTCCACGATTGCCAGCAACTTCGTCTGCTCCCACTTTGCCACCCAGTCGATTTGGCGCACCTCCTCTATCGGCTTGCCGTGTAGGGTGGTAATCAGGTTGTAGCGGGCGAGCATCGCCAGCGCAGGCGCAGAAGTGTAAAGCAGGGCGATGAACACAAGTGCCCAGAACGCCGAGTAGCGCGCTGAACGCACATCCGGCGTGGTGTAAAAGCGGATAATCACATGGGGCAAGCCCGCCGTGCCCATCATCAGCACCGCCGTAATCGCAAACACATCCATCAGACTCTTATTCTGAAACGGCTGGGTGTACTCTGGGAAGCCAAGCGAGAGCTGGGTCTGGTTCAAGCGGTCGGCAAGGTCGCTGGTGACGATTGCCAACTGCGGGACAGGATTGCCCGTCGTGATGAGCGCAATCGCCACCACAGGAATCAGATAGGCGAAAATCAGCACGGTGTATTGCGCCACCTGCGTCCAAGTAATCCCCTTCATCCCGCCGATAATCGCAAAAAAGGCGACCACCACCACACCCGCCAACACCCCGAGCGTGATATCCACCTGCAAGTATCGGCTGAACACGATGCCCACCCCGCGCATCTGCCCTGCCACATAGACCAGCGAGATAAAGATAGTCGCCAGCGCAGCCAACATCCGTGCCGTGTTCGAGTAGTAGCGGTCACCCACGAAGTCGGGCACGGTGAACTTGCGATACTTGCGCAGGTAGGGGGCTAACAGGAGCGCCAGCAACACATAGCCCCCTGTCCAGCCCATCAGGTAGATAGCGCCGTCGTAGCCGAGCGTGGAGATAAGCCCTGCCATCGAGATGAAGCTCGCTGCGCTCATCCAGTCGGCAGCGGTCGCTGCGCCGTTAGCCACTGCAGGCACGCCCCGCCCCGCCACATAGAACCCCTTCGTATCGCGCACTCGACTGCGATAGCCGATGTAGATATACGCTGCAAAAGTCAGCCCCACAATCAGATAGGTCCAGAGTTCTGCGCTCATCCTTTTGCCTCACTCGTGAACATCGTGCTTGCGGTCTAAGGCGTCCATCCGCCACGCATAGATGAGAATCAGCACTACGAAGGTGAAGATACTCCCCTGCTGGGCGAACCAGAAGCTCATGGGCAGGGAGCCGATACGCACATGGCTCAGCGGTTCCGCTAGGAAGATGCTCAAGCCGAACGAGACCAACGCCCACACACTGAGCAGACTCGCTATCAGCGCCAAGTTCGCTCGCCAGTAGGATTTCATAGGGCTATTAGTTCGCCCCCGCAACCTGAAATCCTACCGAGCAGAAAAAAACTTATCCCTCGCTTTATGGAGACGTTTCTTGCCTTATCACCTCTGGAGTGTATACGGTGATAGAGCCTCCGTCAAAGAGAATCAGGTAAAGATAGTCCTCTCCACTTGACTTACGCACCGCCAGCTGCATACCACCAACCACCTTCAATCGCACTCGGAGGTTCTCCAAGATTCCTGAACTTAGGGCGTCGGAGTCGATAACACGCTCCTCATCCAGATGAACACCGAGTAAGGCAGAGCGCAAAGTTTCTTGAATGTCTGGCGGGAGTTGACCCCAAGAGTTCCATGCGAGCAGATGCTCCTCAAAAGCCTCTCTGGATAGGCTCTCTGTCCATCTCTGGAGCAAGGAGTCTATTTGGTTCTTTTGTTTCGCAATCTCTTCGGCAAGTAAGGTGAAAGCTTGAGCAGTCAGATGGGCTTTCTCTTCGTCGGTCAGAAAGTCTCCCAATACAACTACCTTCCACGCAC